>OGYY01000234.1_pt1 | contig 58953 bp, 49 predicted proteins | sample 1576671 | NCBI WGS metagenome assembly OGYY01 (sample SAMEA3541593, study PRJEB24748) | human gut metagenome | biome: human gut; feature: human-associated habitat; material: faeces | place: China | collected 2012 | reverse complement strand
GTTTGCGCCGTTCGCGGCCCTGACCGGCTACGACGCGGCCATCCGGGAAAACGCGCGCCTCACGCAGGAGCGGATCGCCCCGGCCGAGGCGGAGCTGGCCGCGCTGGACCGGCGCTTCCGTCTGCTGCAGGAGCATCTGGAGGAGCAGCCGGAGGTCCGCCTGACCCGGTTCCGGCCGGATGAACGGAAATCCGGCGGAGTCTATGAGACCGTCAGCGGGATCGTGAAGCAGATCGATCTCATTGCACGCCGCATCCGCCTTCTGGACGGAACGGACATTCCCATGGACGATGTGCTGACGCTGGACGGCGCGCTGTTTGATGTTTTGGATTAAGGGAGAGAGAAAATCATGAAAGAGCTGATGAAAACAAACGTCTATGACGTCGGCGAATCGGTGCTGATCGTCGGCAGCTGCCTGCCGGACATGGAGCCGGAGGGCTTTGCGCAGCTGTGCGCATCGTCCGGCCATGTGTTTGAGCTGTGCCTCGAACAGACCCATATCAATATGGCCATCACGAAGATCAGCGCCATGCTCTACACCGGCAAGATCCGCACGCTGCGCTTTGCGACGGTCGACCGCTCGCCGCACTGCGTGCAGATGCACTACATCCAGAACGAGCTGCGGCGGATGATGGACCTCTCCGCCGTGACGATCGAAAATTACGTCGTGGAGAACGGGAAGCTGACGAAGCTCTCGCCGGAGCTCATCTATCTTTCCAAGCACCTCGGTGAGCTGTCCCGCCGGATGAACGAAAATGCATAAAAAATCCGCAGGATAGGAATTTACCCATCCTGCGGAGCAATTTTTCTTAATCGGCATCCATGGCGACCACACAGGCGCTGAGCACCTGGCTGAGAATCGGCGTGCAGACCGACGCGCCGCCGCCGCCTTCCTCGACCACGACGATGAAGGCGAGGGGATAGTCGCTGTCCTGCAGGAAGCCTGCAAAGACGGCGTTGGCAGCCTTTCCGCCGCCGTTTTCCGCCGTGCCGGACTTTCCGCCTGCGTATAGTCCGGCGAAGTTCCACTCGCCGTAGACGTTGACGACGGCATTGTGCATCATGTCCGCAAGGCGGTCAGCCGTCGCGCTGTCAAGCAGCCGCCCGGTGGAGCTTGTGGAGGCCTTGTACTTGACGGAGTCGCCGTAGGTGACCTCTTTCACAAGGTACGGCTCCGCAGCGGAGCCTCCGTTTGCGATCGCGCCCATATAGGTCATATACTGGCAGGGGTTGATCTGGTCCGTATACTGGCCGATGCCGGCCCATGCCAGCTCGGATTCCGCCGCGTCGGAGACATCGAAGCTCCCGGCGGCCGTCGTCGTACCGTCAAAGCTGTAGCGGCGCGTGACGCCGACCTGCTCGGCATAGCGCATCAGCGTCTTTGGGCCGAGCTCCGCTGCGATCTCGCCGAAAACGACGTTGCAGGAATGGGCCAGCGCCTCTTCAAAGTTTAGCGTGCCGTGCACGCCGTTGCACTGGATGGTCTCACCGCCGATGACGGCGCTGCCCTCGCAGGTGAACGTGCGGGAGAGGATATCCGGGATCTCGTCGAGCGCGGCCGCAGCCGTAACGAGCTTGAAGACGGATCCGGGCGTATAGGTGGCATGCAGGAAGCGGTTGACATACACGCCCTCGTAGGTCTCGGGGCTGCCCTCCACGTCCGGCACATCGTCCGGATCGTAGGTTGGGGAGGAGACAGCGCAGAGGATCTCGCCCGTCTTGTAATTATAGACGCCGACGGTTCCCTTGCGCCCGTCGAGCGCGGCCAGCGCCGTACGCTGCACGTCTGCGCTCACGGTCAGCATCATCCGGCCCTCGCGCTTGCCGGTGGAATAGGTGCCGTTGATGCGGTCGAAGCCGACAAGCTCCGAACCGTATTCCTGCAGCAGGAACGGCGTGATATTGCCCTCACGGTCGCCGAGCAGGTGCAGCATGCTGCGGCGCAGCGAGGCACTGTCGGCATAGGACTTGCCGTTCGTGGCATCGAGCACGACGGTGCCGCCGCGGTCGACGATCTTGCCGCTGTTCATAACGCCGTCCGTATAGACATGGGGGCTGTTCTGGAACGTGACCCAGTCCGGCGAATCGATGAAGTAACGCACCACGATCACGCCCATGCCCAGCAGGAGCACGCCTGCCAGCGCCAGCGCGAACCACGCGCGTTTTGCGAGCTTATTCAAGCGGTTCCACCTCCTCTGCCTTTGCGGTGCGGACCGCGAAGCTGGCGTTCTGGCGCGTGTCCGCCGCCTTGAGGAAGGCGATCAGGCCCCACGAGGCCAGCATGCTCGAGCCGCCGTTGGAAAGGAACGGGAACGTCACGCCGGTCAGCGGGAGCAGGTCCATCGTGCCGAACACGTTCAGAATGGTCTGGATGGTCAGAATAGCCACGGCGGCGCAGGCAGCAATGGTATAGAAGCTGCTGCGGCCGACCTTGGCCGAGCGGACGGTGAACACCGCAAGGATCACGACGACCGCAACGGCGCACAGGCCGATGATCAGGCCCCATTCCTCACACAGGAAGGCGAAGACAAGGTCCGTATCCGCCGCAAAGACATATTTGAGCCATCCGTTGCCTGCGCCGAGGCCAAACAGGCCGCCGGAGGCGATGCACATCATCGCGCGCGTCTGCTGGTAGCCGCCCGCAGAGGCATATTCCCACGCATGGCCCCATGTTGCAAAGCGGCGCAGGATATGCGGCCGGAAGCGAACGGCCAGAACTCCTGCAAAGCCCGTGGCCGCGCAGGCCAGCGTGACCGTGGCGAAGCTGCCGGAACGCAGGAAGGCGATGACGAGGAACGCGACGAAGAAGATGAGCGCCGTGCCGAAGTCGTTCATCAGGGCAAGGCAGCCGCAGATGGCGGCGGAATAGACAATGAACAGGAACAGATTCCGCTTCGTTACGATGCGGTCCATCGTAGATGCGCCGACATAGAGGAAGCAGAGCTTGACCAGCTCGGACGGCTGGAACGAGATGCCGCCAAGCGAGATCCAGTTGCGCGCGCCGTTGTTCTCCTGCCCGAACACCAGATTGACGAGCAGCAGGAGCATGCCGCCGACGGCGGCCAGATAGCGAAATTTCTTCGCGCGGGACAGGTCGCGCAGCGACCAGCCGATGATCAGATAGATCACGATGCCGCCGAACAGGCAGATGAGCTGCTTTGTAAGATTGGCTGGGTTATCCGAGGCGATGACGGCAAAGCCGAGCGTACTGAGGAAAAAGGCCAGCGTTTCCACCTCGTAGCCGCTGCGGTGCATCATACGCAGCACGGCAAACAGCAGCCAGCCCACGGCCAGCAGGCCGAGGAAGCTCAGCACGACCGTTTGGGCCGTTTCGGCCTCCGCGCCCATCCAGAGCTGCAGCGTTGTCAGAAGCTGGAAGACCGTCAGCAGAAACAGGGTCAGCGCAGGGGAGGACTGATGGGCCGGGCGCGTGCGGCTGGCAAGCTGCTCCTCGAGCTCGGACTGCGTGACGGGTGCAAGCACCATGTCCACGCCGCCGAGCGAGATGGTATCGCCGTAGTTTACGGCAGCCATCTGGACCGGCTCGCCGTTGAGCGTGACTGCGCCGCGTGAGCCGATGTCCGTGACGGACCAGCTGCCGTCATCATAGCGCGTGAGGACGGCGTGCGTGCGCGAAACGGTCGGGAAGTCCACGACGATGTCGCAGCCCTTCGCGCGGCCGAGGATATTCTCCCAGTGTGTCAGAGGGAGCTGATTGCCGTCCGGCATGACGAGCCATGCCCACGTCTCCGGCTCCCGCCGGAATTTCAGCAGCGGCCGGGCACAGCGCCACAGCAGCAGCACGGCCAGCACCGGCGCAAGGTAGCGCCACACGGTGCAGAACACCGAGACAAAGCCGGAGCCGCTTCCCTGAAAGTATTCGGCGGCAGAGGCAAAAAATGCGTCCATGGATTCCTCCTTTCCGGCTCAGCCGGGGATATCGTCATAATCCGGATCGTCGATCTCCATATCGTCGTCCGGGTCGATCTGTGTTTCGTAGGCAGGCTCCTCGGCAGCGCTCGTGTAGCTCGGCTCCGTCACGGGCGGCAGGTCGTCCACGGTGCGGATCGTGTAATACAGGCTCGTCTGCTGGGGATGGCGCTTACGGGCAAGGCGCTTGTTGACGCGGTCACCGATGACGGTGTAGAGCACGGCAAAGACCGGCACGCCGAGCAGCATCCCGGCAAAGCCGAAGATACCGCCGAAGACCAGAATGGCAACGAGCACCCAGAAGTCCGAAATGCCGAGCTTTTCACCCAGAATGCGGTTTTCGATGATGTTGCCGTCGACCTGCTGCAGAATGAGAATGAAAATGCAGAAATACAGGGCGTTGACGGGCTTGTCGATCATCAGGAGCAGGGCCGAGGGCACCGCGCCGAGGAAGGGGCCAAAGAAGGGAATGATGTTCGTCACGCCGACGATCGTGCCGATGAGCGCCGCATAGGGCATGCCCATGAACAGCACGCCGAAGTAGGTGATGACGCCGACGAGCACGGCGTCGATGATCTTGCCCATAACATAGCCGCCGAAGATACTGTTCGTCCGGCGGGCCAACTCCAGCAGGCGGTCGGCATGCTGGCGACTGAAGACCGCCACGGTGACCTTCTTGGCCTGCGCACAGAGCTCTTCCTTAAAGATCAGGATATATACGGCCGCGACGATGCCAAGCAGGATATTGAAGATGACCATCACAACGCTGTAGACCGAGCTCGTCAGGCTCGTGACGATCACGCTGTAATCGAGCTTCTTCAGCCAGCCGATGACCATCTCCAGCGGGTCGCCGACGGTCTTTTCCAGGAAGGACTGGATGTCACTGTTCGTGAAAATGCCGCGGAACCACTTGCTGATGGTCGCATAATAGCTTTCGAGCTTTTCGGGCTGCAGCAGCTCCTCGATGCTTGCAATCAGGTTCGGCACGATAAGAGCGATGAGTGCATAGACCGCAAGGCAGAACACCAGCACGGCAGCGCAGATCCCGGTGATCTTGCTGATGCGCGCGGCCATCCGATCGCTGAGGTTCCGTTTGGCAAGCAGCTTGTCCATGATCCGCTGCGTGACCTTCATAACGGGATTCATCAGATAGGCAAACAGGCAGCCGTAGAGCAGAGCGGCGATGATGTTGAGGAATTCGACGATCAGATCATAAAAGCCGCGCAGGTTGGAGAAAACGAGCCAGAACAGTCCGGCGGCGACGATCACAAGAAAGGCCGTGAGACCCCATTTGACATATTTTTCATTGCGATTCAGCTTCATAGCGTATCCTCGTGTCATGATATTCTATTCTAGGATACCACGAAGCGGCGGAATCGTCAAGCAGAGAAGTCCTGCGGGAAATTTTTTTCCATTTCCCAAAACGGGGCTTGCAATTTATGGCGCCGGTGTGGTATGTTGACAGCAGAGGTGAGAGTACCATGGCAAAATCGGAACGGCAGAAGCTGAAGCTCCTCATCCTTCGCGATTATCTGCGCAGCCACACGGACGAGCAGCACCCGGTGTCCATGCAGCAGATTCTTGCCGCGCTGGAGGGCGAGGGCATCCGTGCGGAGCGCAAAAGCGTCTATGATGATCTGGACACCCTGCGCGATTACGGCATGGAAATTCGCAAGGTCAGCGGCAAAAACGGCGGCTATTATGTGCCGGAGCGTGATTTCGCCCTTTCAGAGCTGAAGCTGCTCGTCGACGCCGTGCAGGCGGCGCGGTTCCTCTCCGAAAAGGAGTCCATGGCCCTGATCCGCAAGCTCGCCGCCCTCTCGAGCGCGCACGAAGCGGAGCTGCTGCGGCGCGAGGTCGTCGTTACCGGCCGCGCCAAAAGCGGCAGCGAGGACGTCTGCCGCAATGTCGATACGCTGCATGCGGCCATCGCCGGGAACAGCCGCATCACGTTCCGCTATTTTGACTGGGATCTGCAGGGCCGGCGCAGTTTCCGGCCGAAGACCTATGAGGCAAGCCCCATCGCGCTGTGCTGGGAGGATGAGAACTATTATCTCGTGGCCTACGGCGTGCCGCACGGCCTGACGCACTACCGCGTAGACAAGATGACGGAGATCACGGCGACGGGCGTCCCGCGCGAGAGCAACGACGAGACGCGCTCCTTTGACCCGGCCGTCTATTCCCAGCAGGTGTTCGGCATGTTCCGCGGGGAGCAGTGCCGCATGAAGCTGCGGTTTGAAAACTCGCTGGCAGGCGTTGTGCTCGACCGCTTCGGCCGGGAGCGCCTGCTCGTGCCGGACGGACCGGACCACTTTGTCTTTCAGGCGGATATCTCCGTTTCACCGACGTTCCTCGGCTGGCTCGCAGGCTTCGGCGGCCGGGCGGAGATCGTGTTCCCGGCGTCGGCGGCGGAAGCCTACCGCGATTTTCTGCGCCGTGCGCTTTCCGCAGCAGAGTAAGGCAGAACGGAAATGATTTGTTCTCAAAGTATTCATAATTTCGTGGTATACTGGCAAAAAAGAGACAGGAGGACTCTTGTATGGAAAAGCAGCCCCCCAACATCGACAGCCGCCTGCGCCACATTCTGCGCATGCCGCAGGAGATCTATCAGGCAAGCGGCATCATCGTCAACGGCCGAAGGCTGAAGAGCTTCGTATTCACGACCGATCTGGCCATTATCCGGAACTGTGACGCGGATGCCGTATTTGCCGTCTATCCGTTCACACCGCAGCAGGCCATCAGCGACGCGATCATCAAATATTCCTATGTCCCCGTATTCTGCGGCGTCGGCGGCGGCACGACGCGCGGCCTGCGCACGGTGCAGCTTGCGCGCGACGTCGAATCGCAGGGCGCGATGGGCGTTGTGCTCAATGCGCCGATCAACAATCTGAATCTCCGCGCGGTCTCCGGCGTGATCGATATTCCGACCGTCATCACCGTGACGAAATTCGACACGGACTTCGAGGCGCGCATCGAGGCTGGAGCCTCCATTCTGAACATCGCAGCCGCTGCGCAGACGCCGGAGCTGGTACGGGAGGCCCGCAAGGCCCTGCCGGACGTGCCCATCATCGCAACAGGCGGCAAGACCGGCGAGAGTATCCTGCGCACCATTGAGGCAGGTGCAAACGCCATCACCTATACGCCGCCGTCGACGTATGAGCTGTTTCAGGAAATGATGAAGGGCTATCGCGAATAAACAAGCCAGGACCGCTGCGTCGCCGCAGCGGTCCTTTACATATTTGTATTTTGATACTTCTGCAGCAGCGCTTCCTGAGCGCCGCTGAGCGGGTATCAGGCGCGCTTTCTGCGCTCGAGCGCGTCGCGGATCAGCCCGTGCAGGAGCAGCAGCGCGCAGTACAGCAGCAGCGCCGCGCAGAACACAAAGACAAAATCATGCGGCAGAGAATAGGTCGTGGCAGTGAGCCCCAGAAGAGTGACGTGCGCCAGCAGATAGGCGACCGGCAGCAGGATCACGCGCTCCGTCCAGACGCAGGCTCGCGGCTTCTTCCGGACAAAAATACGGACGAGCATGACGGCTGCCAGAACGATCAGGGCTACAAAGGCATAGTAATTGAGCGTCAGGGACGGCAGGGCGATCATGCCGCCGGAGGCCATCGGCTTTCCCGCGAGATAAACGGCCTCCGTGCCGTCGTTTTCGCTATAGAGAACGGTGAGCGGCTTACCGCCCTCCGCCTCGAGCCGGGCGGCCTGAGTATGCGGGCCGGAGAACCAGCGCTCCCAGAGCGTCGACCAGGCCTCCACAAGGCAGATCTCGCGCAACGGATCGTCCGGATCGGCAAAGCGCTCCGTCGAGACGTTGGCGACATCAGCACGGAACGTAAGCTCCAGCGCCCCCGCATCCTCCGTCACCTGCACAAGATCGTCCGTATAGGGGAAATAGATCGGAGCATTCAAAATGCCGGCTGCGGATATCATGGCCGTCAGGACAAACAGAGCCGTCATCACGATGATTTGCAGGCGCTTGCGCGCCAGCCTTTTCTGCAAATGCTGCAGGGGCGCGGCGTCCGGAGCGGGCTGCAGGGCAGGCGGGGCCTGTGTCTCCTGCAGGGCGGCGCGGCAGTCCGCGCAGGTGCGCAGGTGCTTTTCTACAAAGGCAGCGGTCTCCGGACTCGTAAGCCGCTCGGCATACAGCGGGAGAAGGTCCCGCACAATGCTGCATTCCTGATTCATGTTGATCCCTCCATGTTTTTTCGGATGATGGTTTTGGCGCGATGATAGGTCACGCACGCCCAGTTTTCCGATTTGCCGAAAAGCTGCCCAATGGTCCTGAAGCTCAAACCGCCGAGGGCCCGCCAGAGGAAGACCTCCTTATACGGCTCCGGTGCGCTGTGGAGCGCGGCCCGGATGCGGGCGGCATCGTCCCGATCCGTGAGCTGCTCCTCCAGACTCGGGGCGGAAGCGGGGAGTGCTTCCATTTTCCCGTCATCCAGCAGCTCGATGCGGCCCATGCGCTTCTGCTCGGTATAGAAGCAGTTCTTCGCGATCTGGCAGAGCCAGACGCGGATATCGCAGGCCCCGCGGAAGCCGGGAAGCGCGCGCATGGCGCGGCAGAATGTTTCGCTCGTCAGCTCTTCGGCAAGCTGGGCATCGTGAGAAAGGGCAAGCAGATAGCGGTAGACATCATCAAAATAAATGCGGTAGATCTCCGCAAGCTCTGACACGGCGCCACCTCCTTTCTGCCAATAAGACCGCGCCGGAGAGAAAATCTTACAGGAATGCGAAAATTTTTTCGCTGCGAATGGTGCCAGCCCCGTTCAGGCTGCAAAAAGGTCCGCTGTCAGGCATAACAGCGGACCTTTACATGCATTTGCGTTCTATCCCGTTTTCAGAAATCAGAAGCGGATGCGACCACCGATGAGGCGACCGGTAGCGGCAAGACGCTCGGCATCACGGCCACGCGGCTCCAGAACGCCATGAGCGCCCAGGACCATGAGGATAGCCAGATAGGTATCCCAACCGAGGGGAGCAGAGCCGCGCTCCATCTCGGAGATCTTCTGACGGCTCTTGCCGACGGCATCACCGAGCTCTGCCTGAGACATCCGCATCTTCTTGCGGTAGGCGGGAAGCTCCTGGACGAGAGAACTGATCAGTTCACGCTGCTGTTCGGACTGTACAAACTGAGGCATAACTTTCCCAACTTTCTTTTTAAATTTCAGCCGCCTGCCAACGGCCGATTCCTGTAACAGGAAATTCAGCTCTGTGTGGAAGAATCCATGATTCCTGCTTACATGCTCAATATATCATACTATGTTCCGTTTGTAAACAGGATTTTGCAAAATATTTTGAAATAATTCCATGTAGCCTGCCCAAAACCGAACTGCATGAAACGTTTCAAATTTTACATACGCCGTATTGACGTCAATTGTATAAAAGCATGTCAGTTTGTTACAATTTGACTGCGCTCAAACACCGTTCTTGAAGAACGCGACCGCTACGACACCCGGCCCCGTATGTGTGCCGATCACACTGCACAGCAGCGTCTGCTCCAGACAGCCGCAGTGATCGCGCCAGAGCGCCGCGCTGTCCGCCACATATTTCTGCAGCAGGGCATCGCTCAGGCCGGTGTAGCCGAGCAGGATCGGCAGGGAAAAGTCGATGCCGCCGCTCTCGCGTACCTTCTGCACAAGCAGGTTGTTGCCCTGCTTCGAGCCGCGCGCCTTGCCGATCATGGTCACGGCCCCGTTTTCCAGCGTAACGACCGGCTTGATGCCGAGCAGCCCGCCCGCGAGCGCCGCCGTGCGTGAGATGCGCCCGCCGCGGCGGAGATACTCCAGCGTATCGAGCAGGCCGAGCAGGCAGATGTCGTCCCGCTTTTTCGTCAGCAGCCCGGCAAGCTCGGCGGCGGCCATGCCGTCCGCCGCCCATTCCAGCGCCAGCTCTGCCAGAATGCCGGATCCGATGGCGGCGCTGCGGCTGTCAACAACATAGATATCCTCATAGTCTGCCGCGGCAATGCAGGCGCTCTGATAGGTCCCGGACAGCTCGGCAGAGATGGTGATGACTACGGCGCTCTCTCCGGCCTGCCGGACGGCCTCAAATTCTTTGACAAAGGCCGCCGGAGTGGCCTGACTCGTCGTGGGCAGCACGTCGGACTCGATCAGCCGCTCATAAAAGCGCCTGCGGTCGATGGTAACGCCATCAATAAGCTCTTCATCTCCAAAATGCACCGTCAGCGGAACGGCGCGCACCTGTGCGCGGCAGCGCTCCGGCAGATCGACGGTCGAGTCGACAAGAATGCGGACGGGTTTCATAGGGTATCCTCCTGTTCTGCGGCGCACAGCCGTTCCAGATTGCCGCAGATCAATTCCAGTGCGGCATACATTTTGCTCCGCTGCTCCTCTGTCAGGCCCATGCTGGCAGCGTCCTCCATCGAGGCAATGCGTGCCTGCAGGGCGGCGAAGATCTCGCGCCCACGGTCCGTCAGATACAGGGGACTACGATAGCGGCGCGATATGGCCTCCGTGGTCACATAGCCGTTTTGCAGCAGAAATTCCAGTGTCCGTGAGACGGCGGCCTTGTCCTCATCGCAGCGCTCGGAAAGCTCCGCCGCCGTCAGGGGGCCGTCCAGCCCGAGATAGTACAGGCACGAGACATGTGGGCCCTTCAGACCGAAGCGCGCCATTTCCTCCGCCTTCAGGCGGCGGATGCAGCGGCTGATGCGCGCGATGCGCTGCGTAAAGACCCCATAGCGTTCTACCATGGTGTTCCTCCATTTCGATATGTTGATTTATCAACTTGCCTGCAGAGTATAGCACAAACTTATTGATTTGTCAACATTCGGGGCGGCACCGCACAATTCAGCAAGAGCATTCGGCGAAAAAAGTCCGGCGAAGGCCGAAGGTGAATTATGCGGTGTTGCCCAAAGTGTAGGAACGTGCCGAACGAGCGCGGCATACCATGGGATGAGCGCGAAATAAAGGAGGAATCATATTTGGAATTCAGAACGCAACCTATGATCGAGGCGGCGCTCCGCGAGGCGCGGCAGGAGGCCGCGCAGGAAGCGCCGCAGCCGGAGCGCAAGGAGCAGCAGGATGCCGCCTGCGGCATGCTTCCGGCCTGCGCGCCGCTGGCAAATCCCTTTGTCCCGTTCCAGAGGGATGATCCGCCCGTCTATGCAGCGGCGGTCGGGGCCGTGCGCGGTACCCTGTTTCCGGGGCTGGACCTTCCGCTGCGCGGACAGGAGAACAGTGGCGAGCTAAGCGGTACGCTGCAGCGCGACCTGCAGGCGCTGGGCTTCGCCGTGGTGGAGCTTGGCGAATACCTCGACACGCATCCCGGCGATGCCAGAGCGGCGGAGCTGTTCCGCTCCTATTCTGGGCTTTATGCGCAGGCGGCAGCCGCCTGGGAGGCCGAGAACGGCCCCATCGTCCAGCGCAGCGCCGTGGGCGAGTCCGGTTATGACTGGCTGCGCGGCCCGTGGCCGTGGCAGTACGCTGCAAACGACGGGGAGGGCTGACGATGTTTGTCTATGAAAAGAAGCTGCAGTATCCGGTGCGGATCAAAAACACGAACCCGAAGCTCGCGAGCATCATCATCTCGCAGTACGGCGGCCCGAACGGCGAGCTTGGCGCGGCGCTTCGGTATCTGTCCCAGCGCTATTCCATGCCGTTTGACGAGCAGCGCGGCCTGCTGACGGATATCGGTAGAGAAGCCTCTGAAATGTTCCATTCAGAGGCTACGGCTTTTTTTGATGCTTTTGCAACCGTATAGCTCCACTTCATAGGAAGCAAATTCAGATATACATCTATGTTGTCCTTATCTTGAACTACCATCTTGTCTAAAATGTGCTTATAGAACTCATCTTCGTACTCCACGCCGCTGACAATCTCTTTGATTGCGTCCTCAATCTCCTTTAGGAGTTGCTGTTGCTGCTCTATCATTTCCCGTTGTTTATCCACGCTTTCAATGATAGATTGAAGCTCCTCGATTTCCGCATCGCAGCTTGCACGGGTGGCGGTAAATTCATCCTTGTTGATTAGATTGGACATATACAGGTCAATCAGATTAGCCCGTTTGCCCTCAATCTTCTTAATCTGCTCTTGCAGCTTTAGGACATCCGTACCCGCCGTATCCATAGCAATGATAGATTGAATAACGGCAGTTAGGTTATTTATGATTTTGTTTCTGTTGTATTTAAGGCTCTTGGTTACGAGATACATAATGTGGGTCGCATCCTCATTGCGGATAGACAAGCCCGTACAGCCGACTTGATTTCCTGCCTTGTCGATATGGGGGCTTCCGTGCTTTGCGGCTTCGTTGCAGCGCCACGCCTTATATCGGCTGCCGTCTTTTCTGGTTTTATACCTTGCCACATAGCTTGAGCCGCAGCAGCCGCATTTGATTTTGCCAGAGAACGGATAGCGGTTAGAGTGCTTTGCCTTGCCCTCCTGCGAAAGTGACTTTGCATCTAAAATGCGGTTTGCTTCATCGAATAACTCACGGGAGATAATCGGCTCGTGATGGTCTTTAATGATAACAAATTCCTCTTGCCCACGGTTGTACTTCTTTTCGTGAGATAGGAAGTCGGGCGTATAGGTCTTTTTCTGCACCAAGTCGCCGCAGTATTTCTCATTGCGTATCACTCGCAGAATAACCGTGTTGCTCCATTCCTTGACCCGCATAGGGCTGATACCTTCCTCACGAAGCTCACGGGCGATGACGTGCGTTCCTTTGCCCTCATTGACAAACTTATGGAAGATAAGGCGTACAACCTTTGCGCCTTCCTCGTTGATAGTCATTTTGCCGCCCTCGACATCGTAGCCCAACATACTTCTGCCAAACACAACGCCCTGTTCCATCTGGCGTTTTTGACCCCACTTCACACGCTCGGAAGTCTTGCGGCTTTCTTCCTGTGCAATAGAGGACATAATCGCCAGACGAAGCTCTGCATCGCCGTCTAATGTGTTGATATTGTCATTCATAAATATAACACCGACGCCGTGCTTTTTCAATTCACGGGTGTAATAGATACTATCAAGGGTGTTTCTCGCAAAACGGGAAATCTCCTTGGTGATAATCAAATCAAAGTCGCCGTTCTTGGCGCACGCAATCATACGGTTAAACTCTTTGCGCTTCTTTGTGTTCGTGCCAGAAATGCCCTCATCGGCAAAAATCTCATATAGCTCCCAATTGGGGTTACGCTCAATATACTGCCTGAAATACCGCTGCTGGCTTTCAAACGAATTGGCTTGGTCTTCATTGTCCGTTGAAACACGGCAGTATGCGGCTACCTTTCTTTTTGTTTCAACCATCTTCAGCTCTTGGTTTAGGCGTTCATATCTATTTATCATAGCGAAGCTCCTTTCTCAGTAAACTTTGTTACTGTATTTAATTATAGAAAAAAGAGTGTGCGGTGTCGAATGTGCAAATTTGTTTTTTCACTCGGCTATGTAAAAACGCCAAGCGTTATGCTCGGCGTCTGCTTTTTTGCTCCCTACTATATTGCTTTTCAAGCTCGACCAAACAGCGTTCCCGCTGAGAATGTGTCAGCAGCTTTCTTTTCTCCAAAGAAAGGAGTATCGACTTATGGATATTCATAAGGAACGCAGCGTGTTCCTGCTCGTTTAATTCTGGAACAGGGTCGCCAACATAAACAAATTCTCTATGCAACAGCCGCAACACCTCCCTCGTTTCTAATGTATATGAGCTACCGCTTGTACCGTATAACGAGAGAGCTAATCCTTTTTTGCAAGCCCGATGCTGATGGCAAGGGCTTTGTCTGCGCAATGAATAAAACGCCTGTCAAGAGTTCCTAAGTACTCTCGCAGGCGTTGCTTGTCTATGGTGCGGATTTGTTCAAACAATATAATTGAGTTCTTATCCAGACCGTCGAAGTCTTTAATTAAGGTGTGCGTAGGTATTTTTGCTTTTGTGTGTACCCGACTTGTGATAGGGGCGATAATGACCGTAGGGCTATGCTTGTTGCCTATATCGTTGGAAATGATAAGTACGGGTCTTGTGCCGCCCTGTTCAGAGCCGATAACGGGGTTTAGCTCTGCATAATAAATGTCGCCACGCTTGATAGTCAATTCCATTATGTTTGACCTCCCAATATGATTTAGGCAGAGGTTTTCTGCCTATGTAGGCAGCCAAACACAAGGAAGTATTTAAGGTCGGGAGAGCATAAACAATATCTCTGTTCTTTTGACCGCCTTGCGTCTGGCTGCTATGAGAAAGCATTTCAATTTGTCCTCGACACCCCGAAATGCTATTGGGAAGTCGCCAAACGGTCAGCAGCGAACTGACGCCACGGGAGTTTCACCCCAACTGTCGTTCTGACAGAGCCGCCCTCATTGCCTGCGACGGTTTTATCACGCTCGGACTGTGACTGGACGGGAGTATCATTGTCCTCTTTGTGGGTTATGGCGAAATCGGGAGCTGCCCGATATTTTGAGTAGGTAGTTATCGCTCTCTGCTTTACAGCAGGTTATGGCGTACCTCTCGACACGCTTATGCTCATCACAATCACAAAGAGAAAGTATTTGGCGAATGGGTATTCGGTTTTCAAAGAGCAATCCCGTTTTCGCCACACAAAGGAAAACAGGGCGAGAGGTTTTGTCCTCTCACCCTGTAGCCCGTGGGAACGCTCAATTTTCCCCTCTACTCAAAAATTTTTTGGATTTTTTCTTTGAGCCTATCCAATCGCCTGTAAACGGCTTTCTCCGTGATACGCAGATACGATGCAATTTCACGGGTAGAATATCCCTGTACCTTCATAAAAGCGATACGCAGAGTAAGCCTGTCCACCTTAATCAGCACTTGATAGAGCTGCTGATTTTCGATGTTATCCAGAAAGTCCTCAACCGTTTTTATTTCGGGCTGTGTCATATCCGTTGCGACTTCTTCAAGGTATGTACCTGTTTCCTGCATACGCTGATAGTAACGCCTGTCGGAATTAAAAATCGCCCAATCGTGAACACGGAGCGTTTCTATGTCGCTTTCGCTGACCCCTAAACTCCGTAGCTGTTTTTCCTCGGCTTCTTTCCAGAGCCGCCATTTCTTTTCTTCTCTGGCTTTGTTGTACGCCATACTGTTTCCTCCAATCTGAATTTTTTGAAAACTCAGATTGGCAGGCGGACTGCGGCAGCCAACGCCAGATACGGGCTTGTCCTGTATCAAAGAGAAGCAAGACAAACAAAAAGCCGCAAAGGTATAAAGACCTCTGCGGCAATAAGCATAACTATACCTACGGCATAGAAATGAAATCTCTATTTGAAAACCATAAGAGTGCCACGAACAGGTGAGGATTTTTTTAACAGATTATCCTCATTCCTGCGTGACACTCTATATGTATCCGCTGCTTCTGATGAGCAGCGTTGCGGTCATATTAGACCAACACATAAAAAATCCCTCCAAACCTTAAACGGGCTTGGAGGGCTGCACTATTTTTGTTTGGGCGTGACAGAGCAGCCCACCAAAGCACCGTTTTTTTATTTGGTGGGCTGTGCTGCCAAATTTATTGATGAAAAAAGAGCCGACGAGCTGTGAGGTATCTCACAGGTTCATCGGCTCTGCGTCTTAGCGTCTGGCACTTCTGCTGTTGTGATATTCAGTTGCTTTGCATTTATCAAGGTCTGCTTATGGCACCTTGGGACAGAACAGGGGAAAATTCTTTAGCTCTGTATCCTCCCGTATCTGTACTCTTGTTTTGTTGCCGCAGACGGGGCATAGTATAAATTTTTCTTTTTGCATTAGGCATATTTCCTCCGAGTCACAAACGCAAGATTGCCTTAGCTATTGTTGCCAAGGAAAGCTGCAAGTCCCTTTTGCACTTCTGCTGGGTCTTTGACACTATATGTGAAAGAAATCGTTGCGCTTGTTTCAATCCAAATCTTAGAATAATCGGAAGTGAAACTGATTATGGAGTCCATAGAATTGTCTGCTCGGTAAAATGTAATCTTGTTATTTTCCTCGCTGTCAATCCAAGAGCCTCTCTTAACTTCTTTCGTGTTGATCTCAATACCTTCAACAAAGGTCAACAGTTCATTGAAATATGCGCTGTCTGTAATGGTTTTGTTCCCGTCGGCAGTTTTAATTTCGGCGTGCGTTGCAGACGGAGTTGCAATTGCGTTGATTTCAGTAATAGTTTGCTTTGCCGTCGCATACTGCGGACGGTTAGGAATAAGGCATATTGCAATGACCACAATTAAAATTACCGCCCCTAAACCTGCAAATCCAATTATTTTTTTCGTGTTTGATTTCATAACATTCTTTATCCTTTCTTTGGGATTTCCCTCGGCAAACGCCATCGGTATGCCAAGTGTGCTTTTTTCAATAGAAAGCTCTAAAAGCGACCGGCTGTATTCTTTGCGAATATCCTCCTTTGAATTTCTGATTACACTTTCATCGCAGGACATTTCCATATCGGTAACAAACAGCTTGAACGCAAGCCATACAAGAGGGTTAAACCAATGCAGGATAAGAACCACATATCCCAATATTTTTGCAAGGTTATCACGCCGAGCGAGATGCGTCTGTTCGTGGGCAATTACATATTCCTGTGCGTCAGCCAAATTGCTCGGCAAGTATATTTTTGGATTTTGCAATCCAAGCGCAAAGGGCGTGCAGATTACTTGCGAAATATAAATATTATCCCGAAGAAGGACGGCACTCTGTAATTTCTTTTTGAGTTTGGAATATGAGCGTATGCTATACAGGCAAAACGACAAAACGCCGATGAGCCAGATAATCTTCCCCCAAAAGGTAAATATCTGATATACATTTGCGGTAGAACCGAAAACCTCAGTTGCTACAACAGGGTTGATTACGCTGTCTATTGCTTTTATACCCGTTTCCACATAAGGTGTTTCAATATATAGCATATCCGTAGACAGCGGCGTTGTGTTGAACGGCAATATGCTCAAAACGCTTTCAAAGGAAACGGGGACAAGCAGGCGGAAAAAGGCAACAAACCACAATGCGTAGGAGAAAACCTTTGGAGCTTTTTTCAGCAGCAGCCGTGCCAGTATAATAATTAAGATGGCGAAGCTGCCCGTAATACTCATATTTACAATATCGAGAAATACTTTGTCGCTCATAGTCATTCCTCTGCATTTTGGTCGATGATTTTCTGTATTTCAGCGATTTCTTGCTTTGAGAGCTTTTTGCGGCGGGTAAACGCCACTAAGAATTGTGGCAGAGAACCGTTGAATGTTTCTTCCACGAAGCCCTCACTTTGCTTCGTAAACCACTCCTGCTTTGAAAGGACAGAAACGACATTGCCCGAATTGTTTTGAAAAATGCCCTTATCACAAAGACGCTTCAGCATCGTATATGTGGTGGATTTCTTCCAAGAGAATTTCTGCTCACAAAGCTGAACCAAGCCTCCAGAGGAAATCGGCTCATTCTCCCAAATTAAGTTGGCAAACTCCAGTTCCATATCTCCAAGTTTGTAATTTTTCATTATAATACTCCTTGCGGGTCTACAAGCATCAGACCTTTGCTTATAGTCTAACACTTGTAGACCGAATTGTCAATACATCTTTTGAATGTTTACAATTTTCCTCGCACACGCCCGTATATTATTGAGCCGCCCGACACATTCTAAGGTGTTTTCAGCCTTTAGCTGTTCCCGTAATACCCTGTGTTTGTTTCTTCCAATTTTACAATATGAATTTTCACGCCCTGTAATAAGAGATTATATATCCTATAAAGAGAGATTTCACAGCGTTCAATCAGAAGCCACATCTCTGTAAAATATAAGAGTAAGATTTTAGAGAATAGGTGGTGAGCTTATGGACGAAAGAAATAATGATTTTGACTTCGATTTTACGCCAATCGGTCTGGCTATCAAGAAAGCCAGAACAGCACAGGGTATGACGAGAGAACAGCTTGCCCGCATCGTTGACTACGACCCAAGGCATTTACAGGCGATTGAAAATGAGGGGCAAAAGCCAAGTCTGGAGCTGTTCATTCAGCTTATGACGATGTTCAACATTTCGGTTGACGAGTACATATTCCCCGATAAAGAAGTCAATAAAAGTTCCGCCCGCAGACGCTTAGACGCACAGCTCGACAATTTAGATGATAAAGAACTGTCCATTGTAGAAGCAACTGCCAACGGTTTATGTAAGGCAAAAGAGTAAACAGAGGAAAGAAAAACCTCTGTTTTTCTTTTGCCCTTTTTTAATAGGCAGGGATACCGTATCCGTAAATAACGCTGCTGCCGACAGCGTATTGCTTCTGCCTGCAAGCGTCGCCAGAGTTACCCTCAACGGTATAGACAATGCCGTTTTCGCACTTCTCCACAATGCCCACGTGGTCAACCTCGCCGTCGCACTCCCAATCAAAGAAGATGATTTGACCTGCCGACGGCTCAAAGCTGCTGTCCTGCCATTGCCCACGGTCTTTGAACCATTGCACCCCATTAGCGCAGCCTGCGAATTTCGGTATCACGCCGCTGTCGATATAGCCGCACTCATTCGCACACCAACTTACAAAGCAGGCACACCATTCTACACGCCCGTCAAAGCCGTACCAAGACCAATAGGGCTGACCGCCCACATTGCCGACCTGCGACAAAGCAACGGTCACGATTTCGCCGTCACCAACGGAGATACCATAAAGCACCGCAGACCAGAGCGAATTGTTTTCCTCGGCAAGTAATTCCGATAGCTGCTGTCGCTGTTCCTCATTAAAGCCGTACAGGTCTGCCATTTCATCGGCGGTCTTGTGACTGACCGTGATATACAGATAAGTCCGTGTAACGGTGGTTTCCGTCTGCACGATGTTCCCGTGACCGTCGTCGCTCTCGGTTATGACGGTTTCGGTCTTGCTTTCCGTTCTGCTGCTGATTTCGTTCATCTCCCAGAAAATACCCGATAGAAGCTGCTTTTTGCCCTCGTCCATCGTTGCCACTTCCTGCGGATTGTCTGGGTCGGTAGCAGTCTTTACGGAATAGACCGCAAGCACCTCTTTCCAGACCGCACGGCTGCCCGACATTTCCAGAACATCATAGGTCGTGCTGCTTTGGATTTCGTCAAGACGGGTATCGTATTCGGCATTGATTTCTCGGACAACACTCTGCATTGTCATACCGTTTCCAGAGTCCTCGCCCGAAAAGAAAATGCCGAACACCGAGCCTGCAATCAAGGCAATCAGACAGATAACAATTATAATCACGACGGCAATCCAACCGCCTGCGGCAATGGCGGCTACAAGCGCCTTGACGCCTGCAATAATCGCCTTAACTGCGGCAATCGTAGCTTTTACCGCCGCTTTCACCGCAGCAACCGTAGCCTTGGCGGTGGCTTTTGCCGCCTGTGCAGCCCTTTGAGCCGCTTTTGCCGAAGCCTTTGCCGCTGCCTTCGTTGCTTTGGCGGTATGCTCGGCTGTTTTGATAGCCGCCTTAGAGGTAGCCTGTGCAGTCTTAACGCTTTTCTGGGTGGTTTTGACCGTACCTTTTGCGGTTGCCTTGACCGTCTTTTCAGCATTTCGGGCGGTGGTCTTAACCGTCTTTTTGCCTTGCTGTCGGGTCTTGATAAACTGAGATTTTGCCCTTTGGGTGCTATCGGGAGCAGAGGAACGGCTTGCAGCCCCGTGACGGATCTGCAAGCCGTTGTTATTCTGTTCGGCGGCTTTTGGCGCCTTTTTCTGCTTGTAGGACGATATTTTATCCTTTGCCTTGCCGATATTTTCCCTTGTTTCTTTGACCGCCTTTTGCCCTTGCTTGTTGAATTGGTGGATACCCTCGTCCTTGATACGGTCAGCTCCGTAGGAAAGTCTGTCGGCGGCATATTCCGTAGCAGAGCTTTCATCGGCGTAGCAGCCTTGTTCCGCCTTGTCCTTTGTTTTTGCATAAGCGGACTTCATACGCTCGGTAGCAATGGCGGCTTTGTCTATGGTCTTTATCGTGCCTTTGACCGCATCTCTGGTTTTTATATCAGCCATTAAAAGCCTCCTTTCCTTGAAGCAGTGTAAATATTAGGCAATCTTCTTTGCCACTACAACAAGCCTGCCGTTTTGTGCGGAGTATTCGCAGGTAGAAAGCGTAATAAGCCTGTCGCCGTATTCAGCGGTCACGCCTGTATCGTACAGAGCAAGCTCCTTGCACTTGGCGATATAAGCGTTAAAGTCATTTTCGTCCTCTGCGTTTACAAAATCGTAGTAACGAAAGCCTGCCGAGCTGTACGCAACCGTTTTGAACACGGCAATGATTTCATACTCGCCCCGCTTTGTGAGGGTATCAAAACGAAAGGTCTTGTGTTCCTCATAAAAATCCTTGCTCTTGTAATTCTCCAATGCGCCGAACATCTTTTGTCCCTTGATGTGATGACCGTAAATAACAAGGTTATCACTCGTCAATAGGTCGCAATTCTCCTGCACATACGGCGTACCTAAATCGCTGTACTCCTTTTCAAAGTTGTGCTTCAGATAATAATTTGGGTTGTTCGGGGTCTGCATTACGGGATAGTTGATATTCGTGCCGGCAATCGAAAGCCAGCCGACCATATCCGTATTTTGCAGATACAACTCGCCGTATTCTGCAAGCACGGTTTCCTCCTCCGTGAGCAGAACATCGGTCGTTTCACTTTCGCCTGTCTGCGCCTGTTCTACAACCTCGGCAATTTTCTCAAAGACTTCTTCCTGCTCACTTTCGTGCGCATAGTGGCTGTAAATACGGAAGCCGCAAAAAGCCGCCGTACCTAACAGGCACACGGCGGCAATCAAACAGATGATTTTCGTGTATTTCTTCATAAGCGTTATCCTTTCTTACTCTGTTTTAGGGGCAAAAAATAACGCCCACATTTTCTGTGAGCGTTATCATTGCCATATTGATTTCAGATACAAAATGCGGCATAGAGAGGAACGATTTTTTTATTGTCCTCAAAGCCGAAGTTTTTGGCAGAGAGCTTGATTGCATAAGCGCCGCTTCAGACAAGGATCCATTTAACAATCTGTACTCCAAATCTCTATGATATTTTTTCTCCATATTTTTATCAGTTACAGTTTGAGTCAAAACATATAATAAAAGCGGCATTAAACTATCTAATGTTATAAAATCCAGATCTCTTAATGTTCCATTGACTTCTGAAACCACCAAATAAAACGTGCACTGGTTTAAAATATTGATATTTCTAATATACTCAACATTTTTTCTCTTTTGTTTCATATATTCATATCTCGAAATAATATTGGGAACATACTTTTCATAATCATCTGCGATTATGAAATCACTTTCTTCTGATGTACTTGAATACATGTAGTGGAAATCTTCATCATACAAAGCTATTGGATTCCCAAGTATCCTCCCTGCTCTTTCAAAGAGATTCTCTAATGCTCTGTACTCACTGGTTCCTTCCGGAAAAAGGCGATTAAATTCATCACGTGTCATTTTAGAGTAGACCGCTTTTGCAATTTCTATATTTAATACCTGCGGCAGCAAATATTTAATAATCGACCAATAGTTAAAATCCTGTGGAATCTCTAAAACCGGAATACTATGTTCATTGCAAAAAAACAATAAAGTTGCGGGATACCAATTACTTCCCCCACCCTCGTTGTTGTCGTTACTGTTTCTTTCTTCCCTTTCCAGCATCCAGCGATTTTGCAATGTATATTCGCAAGCCGCGCATTTCAGGAGCGGTTTTAGTGGAGGCGAGATCCATGACTTACGGAGACTTAGGCGCGAAGGCTTTCCTGAGCGTCTTAGTCGTAGTTAGTCATTAGCTTGCCGGAACGTTGCGACGCGCGGCGGTGAATATACATTGTGAAATCGCGTCCGGGATAACGACCAACCAATTAAATAGCAATACAATTTACAACAGGAGACAGAGCATGGAAAAATGGGTATTAGCGGCGAAAAGAGCTGATTTTCAGGAGATTGGCCGGAAGTATGGAATAGATCCGGTGATCGCCAGGATTATTCGGAACAGGGATATTACAGAAGATGCAGAAATTAATCAGTATCTGAACGGAACCCTGGATGACATTCCATCCTGGAAAAGTCTGAAGGATATTGACAAAGCTGTGGAAATTATTTCGCAAAAAATAGATCTGGGAACCAGGATGAGAATTATAGGAGATTATGATATTGACGGTGTAACTGCAACTTATATTCTGTTAAAAGGATTTAAACGCCTGGGGGCGAATGTAGATACCTATATTCCGGACCGCATTGCAGATGGATATGGAATTCATAATCATCTTATAGAGAAAGCAAAAGAGGATGGAGTAGATACGATCGTGACCTGTGACAATGGAATTTCGGCTGCAGATCAGATTGCATTTGCAAAAAAAATGGGCATGACAGTGGTAGTGACGGATCACCACGAGGTCCCTTTTGAAGATACAGAAGAAGGGCGAAAATACAAGCTTCCTCTGGCAGATGCAATTATCAATCCAAAACAGTCTGACTGTACGTATCCAAATAAAAATATCTGTGGCGCAGTGGTTGCAATGAAACTGGTTTTTGCATTGTATGAGAAATATGGAATCCCGGAGAGTGAGAAAGAAGATTATCTGGAACCTGCGGCTATCGCTACAGTTGGAGATATTATGGACCTTCAGGGAGAAAACCGTATTCTTGTAAAAGAGGGACTTTTACGTCTGCCTCATACAAAAAATAAGGGACTGAAAGCTTTGATAAGAGCAATTGGTTTGGAAAATCAGAAAATCAGTTCCTATGATATTGGTTTCCGCCTTGGTCCGTGCATTAATGCCAGCGGAAGACTGGATACAGCCATGCGCTCCCTGTCCCTTTTGCAGTGTGAAGATGAAGAAGAGGCTGCAAAGCTTGCAAACGATCTGAAAGCATTGAATGACAGCCGTAAGGCACTGACGGAACAGGGCACAGAAGCTGCTTACAAGCTGATTAATGGCAGTGATCTGAAAAATGACAGAGTAATGGTTGTATTTTTGCCGGATTGTCATGAGAGTCTTGCAGGAATCATAGCAGGAAGAATCCGTGAAAAATATCACAAGCCTGCTTTTGTTCTTACAAGAGGGGAAAAATCGGTGAAAGGCAGCGGCAGATCTACAGAAAATTATTCCATGTATGAGGAGCTTGTAAAATGTGACAGTCTGTTGCTCCAGTATGGTGGCCATCCTATGGCAGCAGGTCTTTCTATAGAAGAAGCAAATGTGGAAGCATTTCGCCGTCAGCTCAATGAAAACTGCACCTTGACAGAGGAAGATATGATCCCAAAAATCGTGATCGATGTACCAATGCCCATTTCTTACATAAACGAGAATCTGATCCGTCAGCTCTCTGTTCTGGAACCCTTTGGAAAAGGAAATGCGAAGCCTGTTTTTGCCCAGAAAAATCTCCGCGTTTTAAAAACCGGAATATATGGAAAGACTCAGAATACAGTGAAATTGCAGCTGATGGACGAATCCGGCACGGTGATGGATGGGGTTTACTGGGGCGAGGCAAAGGAGTTTGCAGAGTTTGCAAGGTCTCATGGAACTATTTCTGTAACCTATTATCCGAAGATCAACTCCTATATGGGAAGAGACTCTTTGCAAATTGTCATACAAAATTATTGCTAAAAAGGGGATAATCATGTAAAACCACGAAAAATGCAGTATTTCCAGTGAGCCTGTCGGTTTTGCGTTGATTCCCGATTTAAAAAGTGTTATACTAAAAGATATTTATGATGCTAGAATGTGTTTGAAAAAAGGCTTTTTTTAAACACGCTCTGGGGTGGCTGATGCTTTCCCCACAACATCCATTAATCTGAGGAGGCTATTATGAAAAAAATAGAAGAATATGTAAGAAGTATACCTGATTTTCCAGAACCAGGCATTATTTTCAGAGATGTTACCAGTATCCTTCAGGACGCAGACGGACTGAAGCTTGCAATTGATTCCATGCAGGATTGTCTGAAGGATGTGGATGTGGATGTAATAGTGGGAACAGAATCCCGTGGATTTATTTTCGGAATGCCAATTGCTTATAATCTTCATAAGTCTTTTGTACCAGTACGTAAGAAAGGGAAACTCCCATGTGAGACCGTTTCTGCAAGCTACGATCTGGAATATGGCAAAGCTGAGATTGAGATTCACAAGGATGCCATCAAGCCAGGACAGAAGGTAGTTATCATTGATGATCTGATCGCAACAGGCGGTACAGTTGAAGCAGCAGCGAAACTGGTAGAGCAGCTTGGTGGAGTGGTAGTGAAGATCGTATTTCTGATGGAACTTGCAGGTCTTGAGGGACGTAAGAAACTGGAGAAATATGACGTTGCTTCTGTAATCCGTTATGAAGGTAAATAAAGGATGTGTCTGTTTCGCCAGATTCCCCCGGGGAAACAGGTGGGCGGATGCTGACGCAGATAGTATTTAAACAGGCAGGTGTGAAATATGGCTGATATTGTTAACGAGCAGGGCAAGGAGCCTGAAGTATCAAAAGAGGATATGGAGAAGCTGGAGTCTGTGAAGAAAGCAGATGCAGCTGTAAAATCCATGCACGACTTTACAAGCCCTGAAGTATTATATAATGAGCTGATTGCCAGCATAAAGAAATATCATCCTTCTACGGACATAACCATGATCCAGAAGGCATACGAGACTGCAAGGGAAGCCCACAAGGATCAGAAGAGAAAGTCCGGGGAACCCTACATTATTCATCCTTTATGTGTTGCCATTATTCTGGCGGATCTGGAACTGGACAAGGAGACCATTGTAGCAGGCCTTCTTCACGATGCTGTTGAAGATACCTGGATGACCTGCGATGAGATCACCAGAGAATTTGGACCTGAGGTTGCGCTTCTGGTAGATGGGGTAACTAAGATCGGTCAGCTGTCCTATTCCAAGGATAAAGTAGAGCTACAGGCAGAGAGCCTTCGCAAGATGTTCCTTGCCATGGCAAAGGATATCCGTGTTATTCTGATCAAGCTTGCAGACCGTCTTCATAATATGCGTACTCTTCAGTACATGACTCCTGAGAAACAGAAGGAGAAGGCAAGAGAGACGATGGACATCTATGCGCCTATCGCACAGCGTCTTGGTATTTCCAAGATCAAAGTAGAGCTGGATGACCTTTCCCTGAAATATCTGAAACCAGATGTTTATTATGATCTGGTTGAGAAAGTAGCACTTCGTAAAAGCGTCCGTGAGGAATTCGTAGGGAATATTGTCAAGACTGTGCATCAGCATATGGTAGAAGCCGGAATTAAGGCACAGGTTGACGGCCGTGTAAAACACTTTTTCAGTATCTATAAAAAGATGGTAAATCAGAATAAGACGATTGATCAGATTTACGATTTGTTTGCAGTGCGTATCCTGGTAGATACAGTGAAGGACTGTTATGCGGCACTTGGTGTGATCCATGAGATGTATAAGCCAATTCCAGGACGTTTCAAGGACTATATTGCAATGCCCAAACCAAATATGTACCAGTCTTTGCATACCACGCTGATCGGACCGAATGGACAGCCTTTTGAAATTCAGATTAGAACCTTTGAGATGCATAAGACTGCCGAGTACGGTATTGCTGCACATTGGAAGTATAAAGAGGCTTCTGACGGTAAGGCTTCCTCAGGCAATCGTGAGGAGGAGAAGCTGAACTGGCTGCGCCAGATCCTGGAATGGCAGAGAGACATGTCCGATAATAAAGAGTTCATGAGTCTTCTGAAAAATGATCTGGATCTGTTTGCAGACAGTGTATACTGCTTTACTCCACAGGGAGATGTGAAAACCCTTCCTAACGGCTCCACCCCCATTGATTTTGCATACAGCGTGCACAGTGCTGTAGGAAACAAAATGGTAGGTGCCAGGGTAAATGGCAAACTGGTGCCCATTGAATACCGGATCCAGAATGGTGACCGTATTGAAATCATTACTTCCCAGAATTCTCAGGGACCAAGCCGTGACTGGCTGAAGGTGGTCAAGAGCACACAGGCCAGAAATAAAATCAATCAGTGGTTCAAGAAAGAACTGAAGGAAGATAATATTCTGAAGGGTAAGGAAATGCTTGCCCAATATGCCAAGAGCAAGGGCTTTAAATTCGCTAATTACACCAAGACTCAGTATCTGGACGCAGTCCTTCGTAAATATGGTTTCCGTGACTGGGATTCTGTACTTGCCGCCATCGGACATGGCGGACTGAAAGAGGGACAGGTATTTAATAAGCTTGTAGAAGCTTATGATAAAGAGAATAAAAAGAATCTCACAGATGAAGAAGTTCTGGAGGCAGCAGCCGCAGAGAATCAGGATAAGAAGCATCATATCAAGAGCAAGAGCGGCATTGTAGTACGGGGCATTCATGACGTTGCAGTACGCTTCTCCAAATGCTGTAATCCGATTCCCGGTGATGAGATTGTTGGATATGTTACAAGAGGCCGTGGTGTTACCATTCATCGAACTGACTGTGTAAATGTGATGAATATGTCTGAAATGGACAGAAGACGTCTTCTGGAAGCAGAGTGGCAGGATCCGGAGATCAAGCCGGATGAGCATTACATGGCTGAGATCAATGTATATGCTAATAATCGTACCGGTCTTCTGGTTGATATTTCCAAGATCTTTACAGAGCGTAAGATTGACATCCGAAATATTAACTGCCGAACAAACAAGCAGGAGAAGGCCACTATTTCTGTAAGCTTTAACGTCAGCTGTAAGGATGAACTGAATTCCCTTATCGAGAAGATACGTCAGCTGGAAAGTGTTTTGGATGTAGAAAGAACTACAGGCTGAGAAACAATGGAAATGTGAACTGGCTGGAGATATACAGTACGTTGAGCATTGGATGGTATGTTACCGGTCAGGACACGGACAATAACGGAATAATAACATAAATGGCATATCAGCTGCCATGAAAGGATAATCTATGGGAAAACTTGAATTACAGCAGATGGTTCTTGGCCCTGTATATACCAATTGCTACTTTTTAAAAAATAAAGAAACTGGTGAAACACTGATCGTTGATCCGGCAGATTCACCGAAGAGAATCTTTCAGAAGGTGGAAGATATGGGGGCAAAGCCGGTAGGAATCCTTCTGACTCATGGACATTTTGACCACATTATGGCAGTACAGGCTGTGAAAGCTGAGTATCAGATTCCGGTTTATGCCTGTCGTCAGGAAGAGGAAATGCTTCGGGAGCCTTCTGTGAATATGACTGACCGGATGCATAAACCATGTTCTGTGCGTCCTGATGTTTTTCTGGAGGACCTGCAAGTATTTGAAGCTGCTGGATTTTCTATTCAGATGCTCCACACTCCAGGACACACGAAAGGAAGCTGTTGCTACTATCTGAAAGACGAAAGGGTTCTGTTCAGCGGGGACACATTATTCTGTGGTTCTGTTGGAAGAACGGATTTTCCTGGCGGCAGTTCCCGTGAAATCCGGGAGAGCCTTCATAAGCTGTTAAATGCCCTTCCAGATGAAACAAATGTTTATCCGGGGCATGATACATCTACAACTATCGGTTACGAAAAGAGGTACAATCCATTTGTGTAAAATAGGAATCCTGCTGCTTGACAGGGATTTCGAGCATGATATATATGAATTAATAAAAGCATTTTATCCGGAAGGAGATATCCACAGCCTCTACGAAAAAGACGAAGAGGAGTACGATATCTTCTTTACTGTGAAAAAAGAAAATGACAATTTTGTTATAAAATATGAGACGAAGGATCAAAAAGGTGTTGCCAGCGCAGAGGTGATCCGGGGGGCAGACGGGGATTCCAGTCAGGAAACTCATGAGAAACTCATGGATGCCCATGAGCTTCGTAAAGCCAACAAGGACAGTCTGAAATATGCACTGTACAATGTTCTGGTGAAGCTTACCGGCAGAACCCTTCCATGGGGGAATCTTACGGGAATTCGTCCGGCCAAGCTTGCCATGGGGATGATCGAGAGTGGTATGAAAAATACCGAGATTGCACAGGAAATGCGGGAGCGTTATCTGGTAAGCGCAAAGAAAACTGCTCTTGCCATCACCATAGCAAACAGGGAGCGGGCACTTCTTCAGGATATTGATTATGAGCATGGTTACAGCTTATATGTAGGTATTCCCTTTTGTCCAAGTATCTGTTTGTATTGTTCCTTCAGCTCCTACCCTTTGAAGCTCTGGGCAAAAAGAGTAGATGAATATCTGGATGCTTTATGTCTGGAAATTCGCGAAACGGCCAGGATGATGAAGAACTACAAACTGGATACGATCTATATCGGCGGAGGCACACCTACCACGTTAGAGCCGTATCAGCTGAAAAGGCTTCTTGAACAGCTGGGAGAGTCCTTTGGTTTTGATGGACTTGTAGAATTTACCATTGAAGCTGGCAGACCAGACAGTATTACAAGGGAGAAGCTTGAGACGATCAAAGAATTTCCTGTGACCAGAATTTCTGTTAACCCTCAGACCATGAATCAGGATACTCTGGAAATCATTGGAAGACGTCATACTGTGGCACAGACCATAGAAGCTTTCCATCTTGCCAGAGAGCTGAATTATAACAATATTAACATGGATCTCATTGTAGGACTGCCTGGAGAGGATATTTCCAAGGTGAAATACACATTGGAGAAAGTAAAAGAGCTTTCCCCGGACAGCCTTACCGTACATTCTCTGGCTGTGAAGCGTGCAGCACGCCTGAATATGTTTAAGGACAAATATCAGGAGATGACATTTGAAAATAACCAGGAGATCATGGATCTGACACAGCAGACTGCATATTCCATGGAAATGGGACCTTACTATCTGTACCGTCAGAAGAATATGAAGGGAAATTTTGAAAATGTAGGCTATGCAAAGGTTGACAAAGCCGGGATTTACAATATACTGATTATGGAAGAAAAACAACCGATCATTGCTCTTGGAGCAGGCGGTTCTTCCAAACTGGTCTTTGACCATGGCAAACGTATTGAGCGGGTGGAGAATGTGAAAGATGTCACAAGCTATATTGCCCGTATTGATGAGATGATTGAAAGAAAGCGAACAGGAATTGGAACCTGGTTGTAGGAGGGAGGGAAAATTCTTGGAAAAGCTTTCCAGTGAACAGTCAGAAACATCCGACAGAGTTCTGGAATTTGATTTATCAGCAGAGTTAAGGCATGGAATCGCAGTGAGTAATCTGGCGTACGCGTTAAGTAAGGAGCTTGGACTTCCTCATGAGCAGTGTTACGATCTTGCAATTGCAGGAATGCTTCACGACATAGGAAAGCTGAAACTGAGAAGCTATATCAACGGGCAGGAAAGTAATCCCATGGTAATTGAGGAATTGAAATATGTCCGCATGCATTCTACACTTGGCTATGAGGAACTGAAAGACCAGGGCTATTCGGATTTTGTTCTTGAGAGTATTCTTTATCATCATGAAAATTACGATGGAAGCGGTTATCCGTCCAATCTGGCAGGGAAGGAGATTCCCATTGGTGCCCGGATTCTTCGTGTATGCGATGTATTCTGTGCATTGAGTCAGGAGCGGTCTTACCGCAAGGCTTTTGATAAGCATACTGTGATGGAATTGATGATAGACGAAATAAAAAACTTTGATCTGGAAGTATTTCTTGCATTTCAAAGAGTAGTACACGCCAGCCAGGCTGGTAAATAAGGAGGACACATGGCATTAAAGAAGAAGCCGGTTACCGGCATGAAAGATATTTTACCAAAGGAGATGGAAGTCCGTAACTACGTTACAGGACTGATCCGTGAGACATATGGTTCCTTTGGATTTACTTCAATTGAGACTCCGGGAGTGGAGCACATTGAGAACCTGTGCAGCAAACAGGGCGGTGATAATGAGAAGCTGATTTTCAAAATCTTAAAAAGAGGTGAGAAGCTGAAGCTTGACCAGGCAAAAGAAGAAGCTGATCTTGTGGATTCAGGTCTTCGCTATGATCTGACAGTACCTCTTTCCAGATATTATTCAAATAACTCTAATGAATTGCCTGGACCATTTAAAGCACTTCAGATGGGATACGTATGGAGAGCTGATCGTCCGCAGAGAGGACGTTTCCGTCAGTTTATGCAGTGTGACATTGACATTTTAGGTGAGCCTACTTATATGGCAGAAATCGAGCTGGTACTTGCGACTACTACACTTCTTGGCAAGCTTGACTTCCATAATTTCACTATCCGTATCAATGACCGCCGTATTCTGAAGGCTATGGCTGAGTATAGCGGATTTCCGAAGGAAAGCTTTGATACTGTATTTATCATTCTTGACAAAATGGATAAGATTGGTCTTGAGGGCGTAGCGAAAGAACTGGAAGAGGAAGGCTTTGCAAAAGAAAGCATTGATACTTATCTTGCGATGTTTAAAGAAATCAGCTCAGATATCCAGGGCGTAAGATATTGCAAGGAGAAGCTGGCAGATGTTCTTGACGAACAGATCGCAGCAGATCTTGAGACAATCATTTCCACTGTGGAAGCTGTGAAGACTGCTGACTTTAAGATGGCATTTGATCCTACACTGGTTCGCGGCATGTCTTATTACACCGGTCCGATCTTCGAAATTTCCATGGATGAGTTTGGCGGCAGCGTTGGCGGCGGCGGACGTTATGATGAGATGATTGGTAAATTTACAGGAAACAATACAAGTGCATGCGGATTTTCTATTGGATTTGAGCGTATTGTTATGCTCCTTCTTGAAAGAGGATATCAGATTCCCACAGCAAAGGCTAAGAAGGCATATCTTATTGAGAAAAATATGCCGTCAGACAAGCTGATTGAGATTTTCCGTCAGGCAGAAGAAGAGAGAAAGACCGGAGTTCAGGTCAATATCTCTATTATGAAGAAGAATAAGAAATTCCAGAAAGACCAGATGACAGCTGAAGGCTATACGGAATTTGTGGAATTCTTTAAACGCTGATAAAGAGATTTAACGTGTTGTTTTTGAAAAACAGCCGTCAATGATATTTTATGGATTATTTAAAGCAATACAGCTGAATGGTTCATAATCTGAGAAAGCTGGGGGAAACCCCATAGAATAAGGAGGCGCCTTAAAATGGCTGAGAGTATGCAGGGACTGCACAGAACCTGTCGATGTGCAGAAGTGACCACACAGATGGTAGGCAGCGAAGTAACACTTATGGGATGGGTTCAGAAAGCAAGAGATAAAGGAGGAATCATTTTCGTAGATTTACGTGACCGCAGTGGTATTATGCAGCTAATCTTTGAAAATGGTTCCATTGATGAGGAAGGCTTTGCCAAAGCCGGCAAGCTGAGAAGTGAGTTTGTGATCGCAGTTACCGGAACCGTTGAGAAACGTGGTGGTGCAGTAAATGAGAATCTTGCAACAGGTGAGATCGAAGTGAGAGCAAAATCTCTCCGTGTTCTTTCCGAGGCAGAAGTTCCACCATTCCCGGTTGAGGAGAACAGCAAAACAAAAGAGGATGTACGTCTGAAATACCGTTACCTTGACTTAAGACGTCCGGATCTCCAGAGAAACCTGATCCTGAAGAGCCGTGTAATGCAGCTGACAAGATCCTTCTTTACAAACGAGGGATTCCTGGAGATTGAGACTCCTATGCTTGGAAAGAGTACTCCTGAAGGTGCAAGAGATTATCTGGTGCCATCCCGTGTACATCCTGGCTGCTTCTATGGTCTGCCGCAGTCACCGCAGCTGTACAAACAGCTTCTGATGTGTTCCGGATATGACAGATACATCCAGATTGCAAGATGCTTCCGTGATGAGGATCTTCGTGCTGACCGTCAGCCGGAGTTCACACAGATCGATATGGAGCTTTCTTTCGTAGATGTAGATGATGTAATCGATGTAAATGAGAGATATCTTTCCTACCTGTTCAAAGAGGTTCTTGGTATCGATGTGAAACTTCCAATCGAGAGAATCACATGGCAAGAAGCAATGGATCGTTTCGGTTCTGATAAACCGGATATGAGATTTGGCATGGAGCTTCATGATGTAAGCGATATTGTGAAGAACTGTGGATTCTCCGTATTCACAGGTGCTCTTGAAGCTGGTGGAAGCGTTCGTGGTATCAACGCAGAAGGCCAGGGCAGCATGCCTCGTAAGAAAATTGACAAGTTAGTAGAGTTTGCCAAGGGATATGGTGCAAAAGGTCTTGCATACATTGCAATCGCAGAAGATGGCACCAGAAAGTCTTCCTTTGCCAAGTTTATGACAGATGAGGAGATGGATGCTCTTGTAGCTGCTATGGACGGTAAAGCAGGTGACCTGCTTCTGTTTGCAGCGGATAAGAAGAAACTGGTTTATGATGTTCTTGGCGCACTTCGTCTGGAGCTTGCAAAACAGATGGATCTTCTTGACAAGAACGAATACCGCTTCGTATGGGTAACGGAGTTCCCGCTTCTTGAGTGGAGCGAGGAAGAAAACCGTTTCACAGCTATGCACCATCCATTTACAATGCCGATGGATGAGGATATCCCGCTTCTCGACACAGATCCGGGCGCTGTTCGTGCGAAGGCTTACGATATTGTACTGAATGGTAACGAGATCGGCGGCGGCAGTGTTCGTATCCATCAGGATGACATTCAGGAGAGAATGTTTAAAGAGCTTGGATTTACCCCGGAAGCTGCCCATGAGCAGTTCGGATTCCTTCTGGATGCATTCAAATACGGAGTTCCGCCTCACGCCGGACTGGCTTACGGTCTTGACCGTCTGGTTATGCTCATTGCCAAGGTTGACAGTATTCGTGACGTAATTGCATTCCCGAAGGTAAAAGATGCATCCTGTCTGATGACTCAGGCACCGCAGCGCGTAAGTGAAGCACAGCTGGACGAGCTGGGACTTGAAGTTGAGAAAGAAGCTGCTCCAGAGACTGAGGAATAAGAAAAGAAATACAACAAGAGATAACTTAGCTTATAACTTGGAATAAGCTGACTGAAAAATCCTGCCTGCAAAAATGGGTGGGATTTTTCTTATGGAAGAATGTTGTCACGCTCTGGCAGGCATGGACTTTGGGTTCGCTGTCAGCACAAATAAAAACGCCCCTGCACAAGTTTGCAGAGGCGTAAATTTTAACTATATCATCCGTTGGTTTCCTGCTTGTCTTCTACCGGGCTGGAACTTAAAGTTCCAAACAATGCCTGTCCAAACACCGTTCCTGCGTCTTCCAGTTTCCAGGAAGCACCGTCGTTGATCAGTGTGAAAGTCGTTTCCACTGTTTTAGTAGCTGTATTTTCTTCAATATATTCAAGAAGCAGACTGTAGGACTTTTCATATCGTTTTTGGGCACCGTCGATAACAGCATCCACAGAGGCAAGATAGGAATCCAGCTCCTTCTGATAATTTTCCAGAATAGCATCGCTGTCAAAGGTGGTAATATTGGCTGTAACTGTGGCTGTATAGCCGGAAACAGTGGTTTCCCCAATAGAATAATCAAAGGTGGAGTGAACCTGTTTTACCAGTGCTTCTGCAAGGCTGATCTTTGCAGGGTCTTCTGTGCTGATAATGGAATCTGCATTTAAATAATTGCCCAGTTCCTCTGCAGACATATTTTTCAGGGTATTCAGATAAACTAAGATTGTGTCTTCCGGTGATAAAATATCCGGGTCTGTGAGATCGTTCATAAGACCGCCGACAAGGTCATTTTCCAGTGTATTGGTGCGCCGGATCTCCCAACTGGTTTCGCCGTCTTTATCTGAGGCGTCTAAGGAGATGGTGCAGTTACGCTCCACAGTCTGATAGTCATTACTCTTAAGCAGTTCATCCAGAAGCATGTAGCGTTCTTCAAGGGAAATAGTCTGTTCTGTGGCTTCCTCAGAAGAAGCGGACTGGGAAATTTCATGCTTCAGCTGCGCCTTGGAAAAATCCTCAGCAAGCGCATGGGCATCCAGAGTGACCAGCCTGAGATTCGCCTGTGCGGATTGTCTGTCCTTGTCTACGTTAACATCCAGAATTTTATAGTCAAAATCCTGGAAAAAGAGAGAAAAGACTTCTTCAATATCAGAAGAAATAGCGATATCTTCGGGTTCACCGGGGAAAAGCTCCTGGTAGGAGATGTATTTCTGTGTGGTAATGGAATCCAGATTCTTTAGCTGATCCAGTTCCTGCTTTACTGCGTCCTCGATTTTTTTCTCCTCTTTGCCGGTACAGCCGCACAGTGAAAAAGTGCAGAGAAGCAAAAGAAGAGGAAGCAGAAATCTGACTGACTTCATACAGGGTTCTTTCCTTTCAAATTATTACGTAAAATGTTTATAAAACTTTTTTATTATACCATTTTTTTTCATAAAAGTCAAAAATGCCTAAAATTTAGACGATATTTCTAAAAAAAGAGTGAATAAATTGTGAAAAATGCATTATCAGCTTAGAACACTTTTCTTTTGATGCTGAATCTGTTATTATAAACAGGGTAAATGCAGATGACAGATGTGGAAATATATCTGTTATAATTGCAAAAGATATTGAAAAACCATTGAGTTATCGTATAGGAGGTAACCATGAAGAAAAAAGGTTTTGTCATCGGAGGGCTGATTATTCTTGCTGGAGCAGCTGGTGCCGGTGGCTGGTATTACTATAAAGAAAATTATGGGGATTCTGCAGCGGCTTCTGGTGAAGTTGCATATGTGACTAAGATCAGCACTCTTCTTGGAGAAGATTCCGGAGTGCTGAACCGGTTCGCAGGCGTGGTAGAACCTCAGGAGACGGTAAAGGTAAATATTGAGAACAATCGGACTGTTACCGAAGTAAAGGTGAAGGTTGGAGATGAGGTAAAGAAGGGACAGTTGCTTTTTGAATACGACCTGAGCAGTATCCAGGACAGCCTGAAGGAAGCGCAGCTGGCTCTTGACCGGTTGAAGAATGAAGCCCTCAGCCTTAATCAACAAATTTCCACTCTTGAGAAAGAGAAAAAGAAAGCCAATAAGAACAGCCAGCTTTCTTATACCATTGAGATTGAGACGAATAAGATGAATCTGAAGAAGAACGAATATGACCAGGTGAGCAAGCAGGCAGAGATTGATAAGCTGCAGGCAGCTACCACCAATACAGAAGTACGAAGCGAAATCGACGGAGTCATCCAGAAAATTGATACCAGTAAGCTGGGAAGCGATGATGGAGATACTCTGGATGACAGCATGGGAGCTGATTCCGGAAGTGATTCTTCTGATAATTCTTTTATCACTATTCTCAGTACAGGTGCTTACCGTATTAAGGGGCAGGTAAATGAGCAGAACCGTAATACGGTTGTTCCAGGCTCAGCAGTTATTGTGCGTTCCAGAGTTGATGAGAATCAGATCTGGCATGGAACTATGGGGGCTGTGGACGAGCAGAATTCTACGAACAGCAGTAGCAGTAATTCCTATTTTGGAATGTCCAGCGGTGATGATACTACAAGTTCCAGTACCTATCCTTTCTATGTAACTCTGGATTCATCAGAGGGACTTATGTTAGGACAGCATGTATACATAGAAATGGATGAGGGACAGGAAGAGCAGAAGAAGGGTATCTGGCTGGGAGATTATTATATTGTGGATGCGGATACAGAAAACCCATATGTGTGGGCTGTAGATTCCAAGGGAAGGCTGGAGAAGCGCTCCGTTGTTCTTGGACAGCATGATGATGATCTTTCAGAATATGAGATCGCAGATGGCCTTACAGAAGATGACAGTATTGCGTTCCCATCAGACAGCCTGGCAGAGGGAATGCGGACAAAGGACGTATCTGAGATGACAGATGAGGAGCTGGAGGCTGTTGATATGGAAAGTAATCTGGATGGCAGTGAGTACTCAGACGGGGATACCATGGAGCCTATGGATGGAGACTATTCCAGTGCGGACTTTGAGACAGGTGTTTCTGATGAAAGCATGGATGCAGCCATTGATGGTGATTATACAGACTTTTCAGAAGATTTCTCAGATGAAGATTTTACAGAGGATGATTCAGAAGATTTTACTGATGAGAGCATTGATGAGCCTGGACAGTATGGTTCTGATGATACGGAGGCCGCAGGATGATACTTGAACTGAAGGGGATTTATAAAGATTACCAGCAGGGAAAAATGATTGTCCCCGTATTGAAGGACGTAAACTTTTCCATGGAAGAGGGCGAATATGTAGCCATCATGGGCCCTTCTGGTTCTGGTAAATCTACATTGATGAATATAATCGGTTGTCTGGATCAGGCAACCAAGGGAACTTTTTTCCTGGATGGGCAGGACATCAGCAAATGTTCTGAGAATGAGATGTCAGATATCCGTCTGAACAAGATTGGATTTGTATTTCAGAGTTTTCATCTTCTTCCGAGGCAGTCTGCTATTTCTAATGTGGAAATGCCGCTGAACTATGCTCATGTGCCGAAGAAGGAGCGACGCGAGCGCGCTTTTGCAGCACTTGACCGGGTGGGGCTTGCAGACCGTGTGGATTTCAGACCCAATCAGCTCTCAGGTGGACAGATGCAGCGAGTTGCCATCGCCCGTGCCATTGTAAATAATCCAAGACTTCTACTGGCTGATGAGCCTACCGGTGCACTGGACAGTAAGTCTGGCAGACAGGTTATGGAGCTTTTCCAGAAGCTGAATGATGAAGGTGTTTCTGTTCTTATGATCACTCATGATCCGGATATTGCAGCACATGCCAAGCGGGTAGTTATGATCCGTGACGGTGAGCTTCAGGAAAAGAGGTGATCCTATGGGAAAAGCGAAGAAAATTATAATAGGTGTGGTAGTCACAGCCCTTGTAGGAACCGGTATTGGCGGCGGACTGCTGTATGTACGGAAAGGAAGCCAGAAGGAAGTGCTGGTGGCAAGCGTCAGTGATCTGGCAGGTGAGAGATATGATTCCGATGCTACATTGAGTGGAACTGTATATGCCAATGCAACACAGAGGATTTCCGTAGAGAAAGACATGATCATCCAGGAAGTTTATGTGAGCAAAGGGGATGAGGTAAAGCCGGGAGACAAGCTGATATCCTTTGATATGACTCTTGTGGAAATGGAACTGAATATTGCCAAGCTGAAGCTTCAGAAGCAGCAGCAGGATCTTGCTGCTGCAAAGAAAAGACTTGCCAGCCTGCAAAATGGCGGACCGATTCTTGATTCCGATTCTTCCTCCGCAGACAATCTGATTGATTCAGGAAAGGATTCTACAGAAGATGACAGCTCAGATTCTATGGGAGATGATGAACTGTCTTCCGCAGTAACTGCTTCTGATCATTATCTGGCAGCTGTTTTGCAGCCAATGCTTCTGGCTGCTGTGACAGATGGATTTGCAGACGATCAGGCAGGTGGAAATGGGGAAATTACTTCTGCAGATACCCAGGAAACGGGAAGCGGAGATATTGGTTCTGCAGATGAAATGACAAGCGGTGACACAGGAGATATTTCTGTTGATACAGAAGCTGATTCCGGAGATGATTCAGAGGATAGTACCGGCGATCCGGGTACTGCTTCCGGATTTTATGATGAACCTTCCAGTGATGGTTTTAGCAGCGATATTTCAGACACGAATCAGGGCGGATTTTCAGATGGAAGCAATTCTGGTTCCGCACAGAATAATGCTACCGTTGGAAATGACGGATTTGTAGATGGAGAGGAACCTTTTTACCTGACTCTGGATTATGATACAGAACCTTATCAGGGAACAGGAACCGAAGAAGATCCTTATCTGTATCTTTGTTCCAGTGCAAAAGGCAAGGTTAATGTAACCGGGGCTTTTCTGAATAAGATGGCTGGCTATAATGCTGACGGAACCATTCTTCTTCATCCGGGCGGATACTGGTATCTGCTGGAATTCCATAAGAAGGATACCATTGCTGATTATACCAACAGAAAAGGATCCTGTACCGGATACTATCTGGTCGATGGAAATATGCTCAGCAATCCGGTTGACCGTTTTGCGGAAATGGATTTTACCCTTGACGGGGCTATGCAGTATGATAATGGAGATGACGAGCCGGATATTCCTGGTGATGGAGGCAGTGGTGGCGGAAGCTCTTCCCTGTCCCGTTCAGAGGCCATTAAGATCCAGAAGAACCGGATTGCCAGTCTGGAACTGGATGTGCAGGAGAGTGAGATCAGTATCAGTAAGCTTCAGAAGAAAGCTGACAGACAGATGATCACCAGTAAGCTGGATGGTATTGTAACCACTGTGGGAGATGCAGCTACAGGTACCAATTCAGAATCTGATTCCTTTATGATTGTTAAGAGCAAAGACGGCTATTACGTACAGGGAACTGTAGGGGAACTTATGCTTGACCAGGTGAAGGAAGGCACAATTTTGAACTGCAATTCTTATGGTGAGAATGGATATATGAATTTTGAGGCTGAGGTGATCCAGGTTTCCGATTATGCAGTTGATGGAGACAGCTCCTATTATTACTATGGAGACAGCAATCCAAATGTTTCTTCTTATAATTTTACTGCCAAGATCACAGATGACACCGTGCAGGTAAGTGTTGGAGACTGGGTGGATATCCAGCTGGAACAGCAGGCGCAGAGTACTGACGGCATTGTTCTTTCCAAGGCTTTTGTCCGTACGGAAGACGGCGTAAGCTATGTGTACAAGGATGACAATGGTGTGCTGAAGAAACAGATCGTTAAGGTAAAAGAGAATGTAAACGGTGGTGCTTATGTATTGGTAAGCGGCGGCTTGTCCATGGATGACAAGATTGCATTCCCTTATTCGAAATCCATCAAAGAAGGTATGAAGACAAAGGAAGGATCGCTGGATACGTTTATGGGATATGATTCCACATCATATGGCGGTCTTGGTTAAGGAGGGATTTCATGTTTGAAAATATACGTCTGGCATTCCAGGGAATCTGGTCACACAAGATGAGATCTTTCCTTACAATGCTGGGTATTATTATCGGTATTGCATCTATTATTGCCATTGTTTCCACGATTAAGGGAACGAGTGAGCAGATTAAGGATAACCTGATCGGTTCTGGAAATAACACGGTAAATGTAACTTTGTCACAGGGTGACAGTGCTTACAGTGTGGATTATTATGATGGCAGTTCTTCCGGCTCTACACCGATCCTCAGTCAGAGCCTGAAGGATGAAGTGTTAAAAACAGACCATGTGGAGAATGCAACATTTTTTTACAGCAGAACAGACTACAACAGCAGTGTTTACTATGAGAACAGCAGTTTTTCCGGTGGTAAGGTTTATGGCATTGATACCAATTATCTGAATACCTGCGGTTATCAGGTTCGTTCCGGAAGGGGATTTGTACAGGCTGACTATGATAATTTCCGCAAGGTGGCACTGGTGGACAGCTATGCTGCTGATACCATGTTTCCTGGAGCGAATCCGGTGGGAAAAATCATTGAGATCGGTTCTGAACCTTATACAGTTGTAGGAGTTGTACGCCAGTCGGCTGACAGCCTGCCCAACATGGATACACCGAGTGATTTCGACAGCTATTATGAAAATGTAATTGGAACCGTAATGATTCCAAATAAATGCTGGCCGATTTCTTACAAATTTGATGAGCCTGAGAATGCGATCGTCAAAGTAGACAGCACGGACAACATGAGTGAAACAGGTTCAGCTGTGGCGAAAATCCTGAATAAATCTATCAGCAGCACTGGCAGTGGAAGCAGCGGCTTCAAGTACAAAGCTGATGATGTTATGCAGCGGGTAAAGGATCTTCAGGATTTAAGTGAGAGCACCAACTCCCAGCTGATCTGGATCGCAAGTATTTCTCTTCTGGTTGGAGGTATTGGTGTTATGAATATCATGCTGGTATCTGTAACCGAGCGTACCAAGGAGATTGGTCTGAAGAAGGCAATTGGTGCCAGAAAGAAGGTGATTCTGGGACAGTTCCTGACGGAGGCAGCAGTACTTACCAGTGTGGGCGGTATTATCGGAGTTGTTCTTGGAATCGGACTTTCAAAAGTAGTATCCAAGGTGGCAGGCTCACCTACAGCCATCAGCGTTCCGGCGATTATAGGCTCTGTAGTATTCTCCATGCTGATCGGTATCATCTTTGGTCTGCTTCCTTCTGTTAAGGCGGCCAACCTGAATCCGATTGATGCACTTAGAAGTGAGTAATGGTTAATATTTTGCAATAAATGTTAATATTGTTATAAAAACGAACGGCTGAAAGCATAAATTAGATGATTTGTGCTAACGGCCGTTCTTTTTATGAGTCAATTCATGTGTCCAAGTATGTTTTTTTGTTATTTGGGTAAAGTGGAGTGTGCAGATTGTGGAAATGCTTTTAGGACAGGCTATAGACAATGTTATGTTTCGTCGGTTATAATTTTGCAAAATATAAGGGGAAACATGATATACTTGTTTAGAGATTACATAGAGATTCCTTTGGTAGGATTATTGCATACCACTGGAAGGAGATTTTTAATATGCAAAAATATAAAAAATGGAAACAAGTTCTGTCTGTTTCTACAGCAGTATGTCTGAGCATTGCGGGAGCGGGAAGCCTGATGGGCTGCGGCAGTACTGACAGAGGGAAGGACAAGGCAGATTCCGTGGAATCCAAAGCAATGGGACGGTATCTGGAGAATGAACTGTCTGTGCCGGAAGGATGTATGGAGATTGTGGATTTGCAGGTTATGAAAGAGGGAAGCCTGAAAATGCTTGCAAGAAACAGCGATTACGAATTGATGCTCTACCAGTCCTCTGACAAGGGCAAGATCTGGGAGGATGGGAAGGCGGTTGCCGGTTTTTTCGGTGTGGAAGGGGAATCCATTTATAAAGCAGCGCTTGGGAGAGACGGAAGTATTCTGATTGGCGTGTATATAGAATCTGAAGATGAGAACAGCATGGGAAGTATGGAATATTATTATTGTCCCGCTGACGGTGAAGGAAAGAAGGTTGAAATCGGAGAAGATTTGGATGAAACCATGGCCTGGAGTATAGATATTGGGGAAAATGGCAATCTGTTTTTACAGATTTCAGGAAATGGAATCAGGGAAATCAATCCTGTTGACGGGGCTGTGGTTCATGAGTATGAGAAAGGAAAATCCACAGATTATATGTGTGTGACTGCAGAGTATCTGATTGTGATTGCAGATGGAGATGTGCATTATTATGATGTGGCTTCCGGCAAGCCGGCAGGTGGAGGCGATGCACTGACTGCGCAGCTGAAAAAGACTCCTGCAAATCTGGAATTTGGAAATTCCTCCGGTACTGCTTTGCTGTTTTTGGATGGCGATGAGAAAAACACCGTATTCTATGTGGATCAGACTGGTTTATACCGCTATGCATTTGGCGGCAATGTAATTGAGCAGGTAATTGATGGAAGCCTGAATTCCATAAGCTCTTCGAATAAGGCATTTAACTGTATGGCAATGGATCAGGAAGGCGTGTTTTACATTGGGGAAATTGATTACAGCTCCGGTTTAAATTGCGGAAGGCTGGTTTCTTATAAGTATTCCGCAGATACGCCAACTGTACCGGATACAGAGCTCACCATATATTCCCTGGAAGAGAATTCCGGTATTCGACAGGCAGTTGTTATGTTTCAGAAGAAGTATCCGGATATTTATCTCACACTGGAGACCGGAATGTCCGGAAACGATGGTGTAACACGTACGGATGCGTTAAAAACACTGAATACGGAGATTATGGCAGGAAAAGGACCGGATATTCTGATTCTGGACGGAATTTCTTCCGAAACCTATATAGAACAGGGAATGCTGGAGGATTTAAGTGGAATTCTGAAAGAGGCAGGATTACTGGACAACATAGAAAGTGCTTATACAAAAGAGGATGGAAGTATCTATGAGATGCCGGTTAAATTTGGAATTCCTATGATAGAGGGAAAAAAGGAGGATGTGCAGGCGGTGACAAATCTGGCTTCTCTTGCTGATGTGCTCACGAAGCACAAGGATGAATATGGACTGACTTCGGCAAACATCTATAAGCTGCCCTTACTTTATTCCATGTATCCACAGGCACTTCTGGAAAAACTGGCAGATAACAATTCCGCAGCTTGGATGAAGGCGGATGGAACTCTGGACGAAGAAAAGATCAAGGAATTTCTGGAACAGTCCGAAAGGATTTATCAGGCTGGAAAGGATGCTATGGATGAATTAAAAGCTGCCTATCCACAGGCTTTTGATGACAGTGAACAGCCAGTATATGAAAGAGCTGGCAGTATTTCGGGAGAAACTGCCGTGCTGCTTTCCCGAAACTGTGAATTTGCTTTAGGTGATATTTTTTCGCCTTTGGATTTTGCATTTGTAAATTCTATGGCAGAGATAGATACTTCCTTGGCCTATGCACTTTGGAATGGGCAGATGGCAAATTGTTTCATTCCGGTCAGCCGAATCGGAATCAGCTCCAGAGCTTCCCAGAAAGCTGCTGCTGAGAAATTCGTGGAATATTTATTTTCCGAGGAAGGACAGATGCTTTCCAGAGAAGATGGTTTCCCTGTAGTGGAAGCTGTTTACAATGGAGAGGACTACTGGAATCAGGGAGAGGCTGGAAACGTGTTAGTTACTGGCGGCAGCAGTAACAGCGAGAACGGTCAGGAATTGGTATACAGTATAAAAGTTCCGTCCGCTGATAAGGTGAATGAATTAAAACAGCTTGGAAAAATGCTTACAACTCCGGTTTTGGATAATACAATCATTACCAGTGCTGTCTGTGAAAACGGAGTGCGTTACCTGAATGGGGAAATCAGCCTTGATGAGGCGGTAAATGCAGTCATGCAGCAGGTGAACCTGTATCTGGCAGAATAGAAGGAGTAAGAGATGTTTAAAAAGCTTCACAGGCAAATGACCATATTTGCATCACTGATCACAAGCGGAATACTGATCCTGATGGCAGTTTCCTGTCTTGTGATCTCCGAGAGGGGGATTACCCATAATACTTACGAGAGATTTTTAAATAATGGAAATTCCTGTGTGGCTTATCTGGAAAATCAGACTGTGCTTTCTCACAAGTGGATACTGGAAGCAAAGCAGGAATACAAAGTGGAATTTCGCATTCGGAATAACGGAAAAAAGCTGTATTTTGATAAGCTGGATACAGAAAGCCAAAATCAGGATAAAAAGGAAGAGGATCTGAGCTCTGTAGAAAATATGCTGACAGAGGCTGCCAGAATTTCCCGGGAAGAGCAGGGGCTTGATGTGGACTATATGGGAAGCCTCTCTCTTTCCAAAACGGTTTATTTTGAAACTTCAGATTTTTATGCCTGTACAGCCTTGATTCCTAAGGGAAGCGGCGTGTTAAGCCTGGTGCTGGTATATCCTCTTGATGGGTTGAAAACACAGATCTTTCATCAAAGAGTCTGGTTTGGAGGTATGGTGCTGCTTGCAGTTCTGGCTTTGGTTACATTTTCCTGTTTTTTTACAGGAAAAATGCTTCGCCCTCTGGAAGAGAATCAAAGGAAACAAACCCAGTTTATTGCTTCGGCATCCCATGAACTGAGATCTCCGCTGGCTGTGATATTGTCAAGTGTACAGGCAATGGAATCTGACTGGGAAAATGCCGGCAGATTTTTGAAAACCATAAAAAGTGAGGGAGACAGGATGTCCCGGCTTATCGGGGATATGCTTTCTCTTGCAAATGCGGACAATAAATCCTGGAGTATTATGAAGGCAGATTGTGAGCTTGATACATTACTTTTGGATACATATGAGAAATATCAGCCTATTCTGCATGAGAAAAAGATTTCCTTGAAAGTAGTTCTGCCAGAGGAGCCTCTTTCTATCTGTAAGTGTGACAGTGCCAGAATCAGTCAGGTACTGGGAATACTTTTGGATAACGGGGCAAGCTATGTGTCGGTCGGTGGCAGGATGGAAATGGGAGTAAAAGAAAATGAAAAATATTTTCAGCTTTATGTACAGGATAATGGTCCGGGAATTTCGGATGAGAATAAGGAGGCTGTATTCCGAAGATTTTACAGGGCTGATCCGGCCAGAAAGGAGAAACAGCATTTTGGACTTGGACTTTGCATTGCCAGGGAAATTGTGACGTTACATAAAGGGAGTATCCGTATTCTGGATACTCCGGGTGGCGGAAGTACATTTGTGATAAGATTACCGAAATAAAACGAGAATGCTGTTTACTGACAGACTTCCAACTGATAACCTATCCCGCGTATGGTTTTGAGAACCAGTGTGCTTTCCACAGATTTCAGGCGGCGACGGAGAAAATGTATGTAGTTGTCAAGATTTCCTTCTTCTACGTCGGATTCCATGCCCCACACGCGGGAGAGAAGAAGGTTTCTGGGAAGAACCTGACCGGGATTTCGGAGAAATACTTCCAGAAGGGCACTTTCGCGGCCGGAAAGAGTGCATTCTTTTGCACCCTTGGTAAGGCGCCCGCATTCAGGATCAAAAGCAATATCTCCCAGCTTCAGAAGATTTAAGTCACCCCATTTTCCGGGACGGCGCATAATGCTGTGGATTCTTGCAAGAAGCTCTTCAAAAGCGAAGGGCTTTACCATGTAATCATCTGCTCCGCAGTTCAATCCGTTGACTTTGTCCTGTAATTCGCCAAGTGCCGTAAGGAAAATAACAGGGGTTGAGATGTTGGACTGTCTGGCTTCTTTCAAAACCTGGGTTCCATCCATGGAAGGAAGCATGCGGTCCAGAAGTACCAGATCATACATATTTTCCTGCATATAGTAAAGACCTTCCGCACCATCCAGACATATATCTACCGTGAAATTTTCTTTTTCAAGTGCAAGCTTTGTAAGCTGCGCCAGATCTTTGTCATCTTCTATTATTAAGATTCTCATAAGAAACTCCTCTTCTTATAATCTGTTATCCATTATATACGCAAATCTCTAAAATTTCTCTAATTAATTTTAAAGCCTGTTTGAAAACCGGACAAAATCTCCCACAAATTGTGGCGCACATCTTGCAGAAAGCCTTTTTCAAACACGCTTTAGAGAAAGAATAGAGATTTCTTTGCTATTTTTATAATGCTGAATGAAAGATAGAAAAGAGGAAATTTTTTGAAAAGAAAACATGCCCTGAAAGGGATTTTATTTATTCTCCCTAGCTTTGCAGGAGTCTGTGTATTCTGGCTGCTTCCTTATGTGGATGTGATCCGCAGATCTTTTTTTGGAGCTGTAAATGGAGTGTTTACTGGATTTATGAATTATCAGATGATATTTTCCAATCAGGCATTTCTTCTTGCCGGGAAAAATACCTTGCGGTTTTTCGGAATCTGTATTCCGTTACTGGTGGTTTTGTCACTGGCAGCTGCTGTCCTGCTAAATGGACTTGGAAAAAATCAGAAGCAGCTGATGAAAACCGCATTTCTGCTTCCAATGGCCATTCCAGTTGCTTCTGTGGCAATTTTATGGAAAGTACTCTTTAATGGACAGGGGCTTTTGAACCATTTTCTGGAAATGTTGTCGTTGAAAAGTATAGACTGGTTGAATACAAAGGCTACCTTCTGGGTGCTGGTGATCAGTTATATTTGGCGAAATTTAGGGTATGACATTGTACTGTGGCTGGCAGGCCTTTCCACAATTCCGGAATCTCTTTATGAGGCAGCAAAGGTGGATGGAGCCGGTGCCTGGAAATGCTTTACCAGGATTACCTGTCCCAATCTTTTACCCTCTCTTTTTACCATTGTAGTTCTGTCGCTGCTGAACGGCTTTAAAGTATTCCGGGAGGCTTATCTGGTCGCAGGAGATTATCCACAGGAGAACATGTATCTTCTACAGCATCTGTTCAATAACTGGTACAGAGACCTGGCCATGGATAAGATGGCGGCTGCGGCAGTGGTTACTGGAATTGCAATCATGGTTCTGGTACTTTTACTGCAAAAAGCATGGGAAAGAGAGGATTAAGAAGTGAAAAAGATAACTTGTTTTTATCTTGTACTTTTAGCTTTGGTCTTTATATTTCCTGTTTTATTTCTGGTAGTTGGTTCTCTTATGGGAAAAAATGAGCTTACAGATCTGCTGTTTCCAGTGCTGCAGGAGGGGGCGAAAGGATATGCTTCCTGGAAGCTGTTTCCGGAATATCCGACTCTGAAACATTATGTGGAAGTACTGCTGGATTCACCGGAATTTTTCGTAATGTTCTGGAACTCGGTGAAGATTACGGTTGGTGCCCTCGCTGGCGGGCTTCTGGTTGGAATGCCTGCTGCATGGGGATTTGCCAAATTTGATTTTCCAGGGAAAAATATATTGTTTACTTTGTATATTGCACTGATGATGATGCCGTTTCAGGTTATGCTTCTTGGCAATTATCTGGTGTTGGATAAAATTGGGCTTCTTGACTCGCTTTTGGGGATTATTTTCCCGGCGGTTTTTTCTACATTCCCCATATTTATTATGTACCGCTTTTTCAAAGGGATTCCTCTGGCGTTTCTGGAAGCGGCAAGACTTGACGGTGCAGGTGAGCTTAAACTGTTTTTTATAGTTGCCATCCCCTTGGGCTCACCTGGCGTCATTTCTGCCATTGTTCTGGGCTTTCTGGAATACTGGAATCTGATCGAACAGCCGATGGCATTTTTGAAAACAAAAGAATTGTGGCCGTTGTCTTTGTACCTGCCTAATATTGAGTTGGAGCAGGCAGGGTTTGCATTTGCGGCCTCTGTGGTGGCGCTGGCCCCGGCAGTTCTGGTATTTTTGTCCGGACAGGACTACCTGGAGCAGGGAATTGTCTCTACGGCGGTAAAAGAATAAAAAGAGAAACAACTGGAAAGTGACGATAAAAAACGACAGTTTGATAAAATATATTGTCAATGGAATTTAAAAGAAATAGTTAGAATGCAGAGTGTTTTACAAATATGTTCAGGAACAGAATGGGAGTTTGACATGAAGAAAAAATTAATTCAGGCAACTTGCCTGTTTTTTGTAATGATGCTGATTTTTACCATATTGTCAAGAGTTTCGGATTCTGTAAATGTGATACAGATCCAGACTAAGAACCCGGCAAATCAGATGATCACTCATGAGGTGAAAGGCTCTGGAAAAGTGGAGGGCAGTCAGGAAGTGGCGGTGTTTGTACTGGAAAATCTGCAAGTGGAGCAGGTGATGGTACATGCAGGGCAGACTGTGAAAAAAGGGGATATTTTATTGAAGCTATCCCAGAACAGCATTCAGGCGGCTTTGAAGAATCTGGACGATAAAGTAAAAACTCTGGAAGGGCAGGCAAAGGATCTGGAAAGCCAGAAAAAGGTGAACAGCCAGAAGCGTGCAGCGGAGCAGACATGGGCTGGAAATTCTTATGATCTGGCTGTGCAAAGCGGAAATGTTTCCGTGGATAATGCAAGGGCGGAAGTTCAGATAGCCCAACAGCGGCTTGACGAATTTTACAGGGAAAAGGAAGCAAAGACTTCCGGGGATGATTTAAGTGGCTTCACAGATGGAGAGGAAGGATTTAATGATGGTGAGACCACTGTAACACAGGAGGATGATTCCGCCACAGAAACTGCCCTTCAGGATGATCTGCGAGCCAGACAGGAAGCATTAAATGAAGTGATCGCGGGAAGAAACCAGACTCTGGCAAGTGCTGGAAAAGCTCTGTCCGATGCCAGTACGCCGGAGGCTTCAGACAGTACCTTGGAGAACGTACAAAGAGAATTGGAAAATGCCAGAGCAGATATGGAAAAGGTTACAGTGCTTCAAAGTACAGAGGGAGTGATTTCGTCTCCTTCTGACGGTGTGATCAAAAGTCTGTCCGTGCAAACCGGAGACCTTACAGGACAGACTGCAGCAGTAGTTTTATATTCAGCCGATGGTGCTCTTCGAATGACTGGTACCATCTCAAAAGATGATATAAAATATGTATCTGCCGGCGCAGATGTGAAAATCACAGATAATAACAATAATGATATTTCTGGAGCAACAGTGGAAAATATAACAGAAAATAAGGAGGATAATGATATTCGTGACCTGTCCATTATAATGCCGGCGAACAGTCTGTCCATCGGTCAGAGCGGAGATTTTTCCATATCAAAAGATGCTGGACCTTATTCCTGCTGCGTTCCGCTTTCAGCGCTGTACCAGGAGAATGGGAAGGTTTATGTGTATGTTACAGACACAGAAAATACAGTGCTTGGAACGGTAATGGTTGCAAGAAAAGTGGAAGTTACTGTGCAGGATAGAAACCAGACAACTGCTGCATTGGGTGAGGGAAGCCTTTCTACGGATCAGGCTGTGATCGTCCAGGCAGACAGGGAACTGAAGGATGGAAGCAGGGTGAGGATTTCTGAAAATTAGCATGGAAAGTGAAAAGAAGAATTACTGTTCCAAATATCTGAAGGTTGTTATGGCAGTATTGCTGGCCGCAGCTTTATTTTATTCTGGAATGAAAGATTATGTGAAGGTGGGAAAAACAGACACAGCGGTGGTTGAACTGTATGGAGATTATCCTGCAGTAAACCTGGCGAAGCAGATCTGGGAAAATTATCAAAGTAGTGATGAGATTACAGATTTCTGTTTTGTGTGGAATGGAGGAGTTCAGGTGGTTACGAATCCAGAGGATTTCAGACAGACAAATGCCCGGGTGACAGGCATTGTGGGAATGGCTGCTTTGTATGACCGACAGGCTGCTTTATTAGAAGCGAATGATGAAACCGGATGCGTGATCGATAAAGACACAGCCCTGGAGCTTTTCGGCAGTGAAAATTGTGCGGGAAGTCAGTTGACTGTGGGAGAGCAGATTTACGAAGTGCGGGGTGTGGTATCCTGGAATCAGCATACGATGCTTATCCGTCCGTCACAAAAAAATCAGGTTTGTACTCAGGTTCTGATCAGAGGGAAAAAAGGTCAGAATCTGGAGGGTGCTGCATCTGATTTTCTCGTGGGAAACGGACTATCCGGAATATTAGTGGATGACAGCTGGCTGGAAGTGATTTTGCCCTGGTTTCCAGTGACTTTTCTTGTAATGCTTATAAGAACTGTTTCCAGGTGGCTGTATGAGATGGAGCGCGGAACCTGGGAAAATGGAATTCAAAGAAGTAGAGAAAAGAAAATTGATTTTAGAAAATGTAGCTGCTTTGTTATTAGAATTTTACTGTGGGGAATCGGCCTCTTTTTTTGCGTAAGGCTCTTATCTCATATTCCCCAGAGCTGGCTGCCGGACAAATGGTCAGATTTCTCTTTCTTGCCTGCGAAGCTCCGGAAAACAATGGAAGCTTTCCGCTGGTACATCATGTTCCCGAAAACTATGGCGCAGGCGGAGCGGCTGATGAGCGGAATTGGCTGTATTATAAAATGTGGGGCAGCAGCACTGCTTATAGGGGCGGTGTAGGCTGTCTTTTTTTCTTTTTTGCCAAAAGAATTTTATAGATGAAGAAATATTTTGGTACATTTTTTTCGAGACTTTTCTTTAAAGTGTTTGCCAGACTGGAGCGCAGGTATTATAATAGACTTTAAGACCCTGAATAGGGAAAGAAGATTTACAGTCGCTGTTTACTGGGAAAAAAGAACCAGCTGCCAGAAGAAAAGGCAGGACGGCGGCAAGTTTGTTACTGTTCATTGGTAAGGTTCGCGAAGCCTGTTGCTGTGAACGAAGTGAACAGGAACATGAGTTTTTATGAGATAAGGAGAGATTGAATGAGTAAGATTGCCATTGTAACGGACAGTAACAGCGGCATTACACAGGAGGAAGGACGCAGACTTGGAGTGTCTGTTATTCCTATGCCTTTTTTTATTAATGAGAAAATGTACCTGGAGGGAATTACCCTGAGCCAGGATGAATTTTATCAGTGGCTGAAGTCGGATGCTTCTATTTCCACTTCCCAGCCAAGCCCGGGAGAGACTATGGGATTATGGGACAACCTTCTGAAAGAGTATGATGAGATTGTACAGATCCCCATGTCAAGTGGTCTCAGCGCTACCTGTGCTACTGCAATGGGACTTGCCCAGGAGTATGAGGGCAGAGTGCACGTGGTAGATAATCAGAGAATTTCCGTAACCCAGCGTCAATCTGTGGTGGACGCGATTGCCCTTCGGGATGCAGGTAAAAGCGGAGCTGAAATTAAGAAGATCCTGGAAGAAGAGAAATTTAATTCCAGTATTTATATTACCTTGGAAACCCTGAAATATCTGAAAAAGGGCGGCAGGATCACACCTGCTGCAGCTGCAATAGGTACCGTTTTGAATCTGAAGCCGGTGCTGCAGCTCCAGGGTGAGAAGCTGGATGCTTTTGCCAAGGTAAGAGGCAAGAAGCAGGCCAGACGTACTATGCTGAAGGCTATGAAGGCAGATTTTGAGGGACGCTTTGCACCGTTTGTCCAGAATGGAGAAATGTGTCTTCAGGCTGCTTACACAGGTAATCCGGAAGAGGCAGAAGAGTGGAAGCAGGAGATGCAGGAAACCTTTCCTGGTATGGAAATCCATATGGATCCGCTGTCACTTAGTGTGGCATGCCATATTGGATATGGTTCTCTTGCAATCGCATGTTCTAAGAAAGTGACTGCATAGAAGCTAAGAAATGGCTATAGTTTATAAACATTAGTTTTGGATGTCACCTATAGATAGTAATTGAAAAGAATTGATTTTTTTAGAAAAGATTCCGAAATAGAATATATATTTTCGGAACGAATTCAGAAGAAAACAGAAGTATTCTCTCTGAGAAGAAAATTTAGGAGGATTTATGAAAAAACTTACAGACTACATGGCAGAAGAGCTTTCTGCAGCATTTGAAAAAGCAGGATACGATTCATCCTACGGTAAAGTAGGCGTTTCCAACCGTCTTGATCTTTGCGAATACCAGTGCAATGGTGCCATGGCGGGAGCTAAGGCTTATAAGAAAGCACCATTTATGATCGCAGATGACGTAGTGGGCAATCTGGCAGATTCCAAAGTATTTTCCATGAAAGAAATGGTAAAGCCCGGATTTATCAACCTGAAAGTCAGCGAAGAGTTTCTTGCAGATTATCTGAAAGAGATGGAGAAGGATGAGAAGCTTGGTGCAGACACAGCCAAAGAGCCGAAGACCATCGTAATCGATTACGGCGGACCGAATGTTGCCAAACCTCTTCATGTAGGTCATCTCCGTTCTGCAATTATTGGTGAAAGTATTAAGAGAATCGGTCGTTTCGTAGGCCATAAGGTGATCGGTGATGTTCATCTTGGTGACTGGGGACTTCAGATGGGACTGATCATTACAGAGCTGAAGCACAGACAGCCGGAGCTTGTATATTTTGATGACAGCTATACAGGTGAATATCCTGCAGAGGCACCTTTTACTATCAGTGAGCTTGAGGAGATTTATCCATGTGCAAGCGGCAAATCCAAGGAGGATGAGGCATACCGTCAGGAAGCACTGGAGGCAACTCATCTTCTTCAGCAGGGTAAGCCGGGGTACATGGCTCTCTGGAACCACATTATGAGTGTTTCTGTTACAGACCTTAAGAGAAACTATGCGAATTTGAACGTATCCTTTGATCTGTGGAAAAAAGAGTCTGATGCGCAGCCTTACATTCCGGACATGGTAGAGATGATGAAGGAAAAAGGCTTTGCATATGAGGATCAGGGAGCGCTTGTTGTAGACGTTAAAGAGGAGACCGATACCAAGGAAATCCCGCCATGTATGCTTCTGAAATCAGATGGAGCATCTCTTTATACTACTACAGACCTTGCCACAATTGTAGAGCGTATGAAGCTGTTCCAGCCAGATGAGATCCTTTACGTTGTTGACAAACGTCAGGAGCTTCATTTTATCCAGGTCTTCCGCTGCGCAAGAAAGACCGGTCTTGTGAAAGAAGACACAAGGCTTTCCTTCCTTGGCTTCGGTACTATGAATGGAAAAGATGGCAAACCGTTTAAAACAAGAGAGGGCGGTGTTATGCGCCTTGAGAACCTGATTGCCGATATTGATGAGGAAATGTTCACAAAGATCGTAGAGAACAGAAGTGTCCGTGATAAAGATGCAAGAGATACTGCTAAGATTGTAGGTCTGGCAGCAATTAAATATGGCGATCTTTCCAATCAGGCTACCAAGGATTATATTTTTGATGTAGACCGCTTCACCTCTTTCGAGGGAAATACAGGTCCGTACATCCTTTATACAATCGTTCGTATCAAATCCATCCTGAACCGTTATGTGGAAGCAGGCGGAAATCTTGAAGCAGGTGAGATCCTTCCGGCATCTAACGGCAGCGAGAAGAACCTGATGCTTCAGCTCAGTGGATTTGGAAGTATGATCGAGAGTGCATTTGAGGAAAAAGCCCCGCATAAAATTTGTGCATATATTTATGAGGTTTCCAATGCATTCAACAGCTTTTATCATGAGACCAAGATCCTCAGCGAAGAGAATCAGGCGCAGAAGGAATCCTATATCCGCCTTCTGCAGCTGACCAAGAGAGTGCTTGAGACAAGTATTGATCTTCTTGGATTCGAGGCACCGGATAAGATGTAATAAAATAATAAGCAGATTATGAGGGCATGGTCTGTGGTATGGAGCTGCGGCACTTTCTGGAAAAGCTGGAAGTGAGCGGCTCCTTTTTTCTTTACGCAAGCGACGTGACCAGGTTCATGCCTGCATGAGACGCTGACGGCTGCTGCGATAAGAGGTAAAGCTTACATAGTGTGTTTTGTCTCATTTTTGTATCGTTATGCTTTAAGGCAGAAAGGAAATGTCAGATGAAAGCGAAACATCATACAAATTTTCTGCCGGACAGGGTGTTTTCCTATTTTCAGAAAGAATGGAAAGTGCTTCTGGCAGTGACTATATCCGGTTTGATCTATAATATCGGCCTTCTGGCAGGTCCCTGGTTTGAGGGGAAAATGACCGGCTGCCTGGTGGATATCCTGAAAGGGGCTGACCAGTTTTCAGATATGCTGGTTCTGGTGCTGGGCTATGTGACCGCCATTGCAATTGTCCAGACTGCCAGGTATATTAAGCGGTTTTATGTGCGGCGTTTTGCCAACAATGTAAATCGCAGAATGAAAGAAATCCTGTATGCCAGTCTGGTGCGGAAAAGTCGTGCAAGCCTTCGGGAAGAGGGGGAGGGAAGCATTATGACCAAGGCAATACTGGATGTGGATGACTGCGTAGAGGGAATGCGCAAATTCACTACGGAGATTTTTGATACAGGAGTTGCCCTGGCTGCTTATGCAGGAATGCTTTTGTGGTATGATTTCAGGCTTGCCTTGCTTTGCATGATTTTCCCGCCGGTTTCTTATATGACGGCGGAAAAAATGAAAAAAATGATCCAGATAACCGGAACTGCATACAAAGAGCAGTCTGGACATTTAAGTACAGCGACTCTGGATCGGGCGGAAAATGCTGTTACATACCGTGTTTTTGGATGTGAAGAGGATCGCCGCAAGGCATATGAAGAAAATCTTACCGCTTATGAAAAGTCAGCAGTAAAAGCGAATATCTGGAATTCCATCATGCCGCCTTTGTACCGGATCATTTCCATGACCGGGGTACTGTTTATCCTGTATTTTGGACAGAAAAATGTTCTGGGAACAGGCTGGAGCACATGGACGATTGCATCTTTTACTACTTTCCTGGCATGTTTTGTGAAGCTGTCCGTGAAGTCATCCAGTGCAGCGAAGCTGTTTAATGCAGTGCACAAGGCGCAGATTTCCTGGAAGCGTATTAAGCCGCTTTTGACAAAGCAGGAAGAAATTCCAAAGAGTGAGAAAAATGTGTCTGGAATTCTGGAAAATGGGAAAGTGGAAAAGATCGAAAATGTGTCTGCTAAACATGCAGAAGAAACATTGTCGCAGAAGGAACTATCTCAGCTAGAGATAGCCCAGTCAGAAATTCGTTACAGGAACGTAAAACAATTGCAGGTCCGTCATCTGAATTTTGCTTATCCGGATGGGAAACAGATTCTGAAGGATATTTCCTTCAAGGCTGAAAAAGGGCAGATAATCGGAATTACCGGACCAGTGGCCTGCGGAAAGTCTACTTTGGGAAAAGTATTTTTGTGCGAGTATCCATATGAAGGTCAGATTCTTGTGGATGGCAAAGAGCTTCAGAATATGCCCCAATCCTGGCAGACGAATATCATAGGCTATCTTGGTCATGATCCGGAGCTGTTTAACGACAGCGTGGAAAACAATGTGCTTATGGGTGAACAGAAAAAGACAGAGGATTTCCTGAAAATGGTTTGCATGGCAGAAGAAGTAAATGAGATGGATGATGGTTTACAGACTCTGGTAGGAAATGGTGGCGTACGTCTTTCGGGCGGACAGGGAAAACGTCTGGCTCTTGCAAGAACTCTTTGCCACAAAAAAACGGTTCTGATTCTGGATGATCCTTTTTCGGCTTTGGATAAGAGCACAGAGAGACAGATTTTTGCCAATTTAAAAGCACAGTCGAAAGAGAATATTGTGCTGCTGATTTCCCACCGTTTGTATCTGTTTCCGCAGATGGATCAGATCATCTGGATGGAAGATGGAAAAACAGTGGTGGGTACGCATGAAGAATTGCTTGAGAAGGTACCGGAGTATAAGAAATTATTTACTGAGGAAGGAGGTGCAGAGAGTGAAGACAGACAGAAATAAGAACAACTTGAAATCAGAAGAAAATATGATTTTGAAAAAGAGCAGAAGGTCAGATGCAAATGTTTTTCCGGCAGAAAACAGGGGCATAGGGAAATTTGCAAAAGCGAAAAAAAGACAGGTAAAAGGTGTGATCTGGAAAACAGTTCTGCAGCAGAAATGGCTGTCTATGGGTATTGTCTTTGCTGTAGCAGGCGCAGTGGTAACGGCTCTTATCCCGCCGCTGATCCTGGCAAAAATCGTAGATACAGTCACAGCGGGAAAAGCCGTGACATTCTGGGTGATTTTCCTTTATTTTGCAATGCTTGCACTTACCGGATTCATGGAATCTGCCAGGGAAGGTCTGCTTACCGTATTTGGGCAGAAAATCACACATGCACTTAGAAGCAGCCTTATGGAAAAATTCATATGCCTTACTTCTGACAAACTGACAGGGCTGGAACCTGGAACTCTGGCTTCACGCTTTGTTGGTGATGTAGATACTGTGGAAAATCTTTTTACCTCAGGGATCATCAGTATGTTTGCTGACGCCTGCAAGATTATCAGTATTCTGGTGGTGATCTGGTTTGAAAATAAGGGTCTCGCTGTGGTGCTTCTTGTAATACTGCCATTTCTTTTCTGGTTTACCAGACATGTGCAGAAAAACATGCTGGCAGCCCAGATCGAAAACCGTAAGGCTGTGGGAAGAGCCTCTGGACATGTGCCGGAAACCCTTCATAATATCCGTACCATCCATTGCCTTGGCAGGGAAAAATATATGGAAGAGCGTTACGACACTTACATCGGTGAAAGTTACCAGGCAATGGAGAGAACCAATTTTTATGATGCAGTATATTCACCGGTGATCTTGATTTTAAATGCAGTCGTGGTTGCAGCTGTGATGCTGCTTTCAGCATCTGGAAATAAGATGGTGCTCACGTTTTTTGGAATGTCTGCGGGAACTGCAGTGGCTGTGATCAACTATATTTCACAGATTTTTTCGCCGGTGGAAAGTCTTGGAATGGAGATTCAGACCATCCAGTCCGCGGTAGCTGGAATCCATAGGATTAATGAATTCTTTGGGCTGGAGGAGAAAGAAAATGGCGCACAGGAGAATGGAGATACCGAGAAAACCTGGAATAATCCGGCAACAAAAATAGAAGAAAACAGAAATGAAAAGATTAGCCGAAAGGAAGCGATGGCTGATATGGAAGAAAGGCACAGACTGGGAGCTTCTGGCAGTAATAGTTTTCCGTTTGTAGAATTCCGGAATGTAACCTTCGGCTATGATGAGCATGTGGTGCTGGAACATCTGAATTTCAAGGTGATGGATACCGATCAGGTGACTCTACTCGGACGAACTGGTGCAGGAAAGAGTACGATATTGAAGCTGCTTCTTGGACTTTATGAGCCGGATCAGGGACAGGTACTGCTCCACGGCATTCCGGCAACGGCTGTGAGGGCTGGAGAACGACGGAAACTCTTTGGATACGTAGAGCAGACTTTTCACATGGTGCCGGGAACCGTACGCGACCAGATTACATTATATGATGACCGGATCTCTGAGCGTCAGGTAAAGGCTGTTGCAGAGCTTACAGGTTTAAAAGAGGCGATTGAGAGTCTGGAAAATGGTTACGATACTTATTGCACCCCGGAGATTTTTTCCCAGGGACAGTGGCAGCTGCTATCCATCGCCAGGGCAGCAGTGGCAGAGCCCAAACTGCTTCTTCTGGATGAGATTACTGCAAACCTGGATGCGGAGACAGAGAAGGCTGTTCTGGCCGCATTGAAACGTGTGGCAAAGGATCGTACCGTTATTTCCATTTCACACAGAACGTCCGCAGAACTGGGAAGGACGATTCAGATTTAATCTGAGATTGTGAAAAGCACTTATAAAATTTTTATAAAGTGCTTTTCACAGTGGACTTTAAATGTTATAATTCTGATTACATTCTTACATGTCTGATCTGGAGTTTTTTATCATGCTTCAGAATAGCGGGCATTTCATAATCACTAATTTTTATTCTGTTTATATTTATCATTTGCCGGAAGTCATCGGCAGCATTCACTTAATTTACGCGGACAAGGAGTTGAAGCCTTTTTTGTCTCGTTTTTGTTGTTGGTAAAGGGTTGCGTTTTATGTGAAAATCGAGGTGATTATCATCAATCTTACAGGTATGATCTTGAAAATGCGTTACTGTATCCTGGAGCAGGTAGGCGCAGGTGGGGAGGGGCATTTGTACCTTGCCAGGGATATGGAGCTTGGAAATTACTGGGCAGTAAAAGAACTTCCCCTTGAGAAAAAGCGTGAAGCCAGACTGCTGCGGCTTCTGGAACATCCATCCATTCCACGGATGGTAGATTATGTGGAAAATGGGGATCATTGTTATCTGATCATGGAATATATTCGTGGAAAGTCCCTTGGACAGATGTTAAAGGAGGGACATGTTTTTGCAGTGGATGAGCTTCTTTCCCACGGAGACACTGTGCTTGCAGTTCTGGAATATCTTCATGGGCAAAAGCCGCCGGTATATTATGGGGACTTGAAACCGGATAATCTTATGCTTTCAGATTCGGGCAAATTGTATCTGGTGGATTTTGGGAGCGCGGTGTTTGGATTTGGAGAAAATCAGCGGATCTGTATGGGAACAGAAGGCTTTGCAGCTCCAGAACAATATGAGGGAAAAGTAAACAGCTCCAGTGATCTTTATGCTTTGGGAAAAACATTACAGGCGCTGGCAGGAAAAAACTGGTTATCTGTTTTGTGGAAAGTTCCTGGGTTTGCTTTGTTTCTCTATAAATGTACCCGGCCTCAGGGGAAAAGACGATTTGAAAATGCGGCACAGGCAAGAAAAATGCTTTCTGGTATAGGAAAAAGAAAAGGGCTTGCCAGAAAAAATGCAGCGGTGGTGATTGGAACTACGGGGATTTTGCTGGCTGCAGGTGTATTTCTTGCAGGATCAGAGCAGCAGGCAGCTTTCGAAAGTGCATTGGCAGAAGTAACGAAAGGATATTACGAGATAGAGGAAAATGAGTCCTCTTCGTTGTCAAAGAAATTTGCAGCAGAAGCGGATAAAAAAAGTACAGACAAAGAAGTAGATAAATTTCTTCTTAAAAAATGCGAGCATGCAGAAAGTGCTTTGCAAAAACTGCAAAAAGAATATACGAAAGATGAAGAGCAGAGAAAAATGCTTTTATTATTGGCGGTAAATGCGGAACTTCAGAAAGAGTGGGAACGGGCCGCCGTGTATTATGAGCAGCTGCTTTTGTATGCGCCGGAATTTGCAGAAGGGTATGGGAAATATGGACTGTTCCTTTTGCGAAGAGGTCAGAAGAATTCCAGCAGGAGACTTTATGTTTTATACAGAAGCAGTAAGGCAGATGGGACGGATTGTAAGAGCGTTGAAATCTGGGAAAAACAGATGGAAAGTGAAACAGGTGAGGGAAAATGAAAAGATGGAGAAGCATAAGGAGAAAAATTGCGAAAAATTCAAATCGAAAAGGTATATATTCGCACAGCATCTGGAATAACTTTCGGAAACCTGGAATTTATCTGATGGTGACAGTGATTTTACTTATTACCAAAGTTGGTATACTTTACACTTATGGTGGGGAATTTGGAGGATTTGATATCGATATTGGTGCTGATGAAGGTATATTTGATAATTGGGAGGAGGCTGAAGGAAATCAGGAAACTACGGAGCCAGAGCAGAAAGAAAATGGGAGCAGTAATGGTAATGCGAGTAATAACAACAGCAATAATGACAGCGCGAATGGCGGTATTAGCAGTAATGACATAGAAAATGACGGTAATAATAACAGTCATAATAGCGGCAGCAGTAACGATAACAACAGCGGGAATAATAACAGTAACAACAATAATAGCAATAATAGCAACGCAGGAGCTGGCTTGTCGAAAACAGAGAACGGTGACAACACAGGTGATAAGGAGGGCTGGGAAAAACCTCAAGCTGCGGGTTCTGAGAGAAGACCAAAAGAAAATAGGAAAGAAATAAAGAAAGAAAACAGTGTCACGGCAGCCTCACCGGCAAACAAAAACGCAGAGAATGAGAAAACGAATATAAATGCAGACAACAGTGCTAATGGAACTGAGTCTAAAAGCAATACTACAAAAAACACTTCTCGTGTAAAGAAGGATAGCTCAAAAAGCAAAGAAGAAAAGTCAGAAGATACCGCAGCAGATGAAAATATAAGTGAAAGCAGGATTACTGCCAGAGAAACAAAGAATACTGATCGGAAAAAAGCAGATAGGTCCAAAGCAAAAATTACGGAAAGTCCTAAAAAAGAAAATACCAGTGAGCACTTGAAACTCACAGGAGCCGGCACGGTTTTTACAGCAGTAGGAATGGCAAAGACATCTCATGGACTTGGATTCTATAACAGAAATGATGAAAATAGAGAAAAAAATGAAAACATAAATAAAAACAATAACATAAATGATAATGAAAATGGCACAATACGTTTTGTACACGAAGAAACAGTCCCTGTAAATGAATATCCTGAAATACAAGTTATAAGAACTACCGGTGAGCAGGATGTTACAATTCTGTCTTTGAACTTAAATGGTGATGAGATTTTCTGGCACCAGAAGGGGGATACCCTTATATTTGACCAGCCGATTACAGCGAAGGAAAATACTGTGAAGGTGATTGCGGTAATAGATGGGAGAAGAATTGTGCATATGCCTATATGGGAGTTTTGAAAGTGTGCGTCAACTGTTACTGGTCACGGAGTGGTTACTGTTCACTGGTAACGTTCCGCGAGGCGTTTTTTGTGAACAAAGTTCACA
>OGYY01000230.1_pt1 | contig 59095 bp, 54 predicted proteins | sample 1576671 | NCBI WGS metagenome assembly OGYY01 (sample SAMEA3541593, study PRJEB24748) | human gut metagenome | biome: human gut; feature: human-associated habitat; material: faeces | place: China | collected 2012 | reverse complement strand
TGCTGGTCCTTGTTTTGCTGGTCCTTGTTTTGCTGGTCCTTGTTTTGCTGGTCCTGCTGCTCTTGTTGTTTTTTCTTTTCTTCTTCCAATTTCTTCTTTAATTCCTCAAGCTGTTTGCGGTATTCGTCCAGCGCCTTGTCGTAACGCAGCATGTCTTCCCTGTTGGCAGCGGCTCCTTCATGGGAACGGTAAGCATTAATGGCATCGTCAAAACGTTTGACGGCTTCCTTGACGTGTTCTTTTGCCACGGGAATTTTTGCCAGCCGGGCGTCTATTTCCTTGATCTGGTCATCAATGGAGGAAGATTGGGGCTTCGGTTGTTCCTCTTCCGGCCTGGAGAAGGTCATGGTTTTCCGTGCCTGGGCGGCTTCCAGGTTGCCAAGGTTGAAGTGGGAGTCAGCCTGGAGGCTGGCTTTGGGAGAAAGGAGCGCCCGGGAGAAGGCTTCCGCGGCTTCCTTGGCGTTGCCTTCCTTCTGTTCCAGCCAGCCTTTGGCGAATTCCAGCGCCTGGCGCGTTTCTTCCGCCAGGTCCGGTGCGGAAAGCATTCCGTCAATGGCGTTGACTGCCTCCTCCGTTTTTCCCGTGCGCAGCAGGTCCGTGACGTTATCCAGGGCGCTCGTGTCCGCACGCGCCTCTGTGCCCAACAGTCCGGCGGAGAGCAGGAGCATGGCTCCCAGGGCGGCCATGCCGCGGCGCCCGGAACGGCGGAAGGAGCGCCAGCGGGTGCCGGCAAGAAGGGTGAGGATCAGGCAGATCAGGGCCGGAACGGCAAAGATGACGTAACGGTCATTCGGCACGCGGCGCACTTCCTCCCGCCCCTCCGTGACGTCCAGGCGGTCCGCAATGTCCTTGACGAAGCGGTTGAGCGCGGCTCCGTCGGAGAGCTGCACATACTGGCCGTCCGTCTGCCGGGCCAGGTATTGCAGGCTTTCCGGATTGAGCTTGGAAACGACGTGCTGGCCGCGGCGGTCGCGGTAAAGGCCGGAGGGGGATTGTTCATCCGGAATGGTGGTGCCGATGGTGGTGCCGATGCCCGCCGTGACGATGATGAGTTCATGCTGCCTGGCGGCTTCCGCCGTCTTGTAGGTGATGTTGACGGTGTCTTCACCGTCGCTCAGGATGACCAGGGCATTTCTGGCGTCCGCCTCCTTGTCCCGCTTGAAGGTCTGGAGGGCCAGCCGAACGACGTTTTCCAGGTTGGTTCCCCCCTGGGAGACCCAGCCGAATTGAAGCTGTTCAATGGTTTCCTTCAGCGCGTTGTGGTCATGGGTGAGGGGCATGAGCAGAACGGCGTCCCCGGAGAAGATGATGATGCCGAAGTTGTCCCCCGGCAGGGCGTCCAGCAGGTCATAGGCGGCGGTTTTAGCCCTTCCCAGGCGGGTGGGGGAGGCGTCCTTGCTGAGCATGGAACGGGAGCAGTCAATGGCAATCAGGATGTTGCGCGATTTGGGAATTTCCCTTACCTCCGTGTATCCGTCCACCGGGCGCGCAACGGAGAGGATGGCGAAGATGGACGCCAGCACGGCAAAGATGACGGGGAGCACCCGGTGCCAGGTGGCCGGAGCGTGGACCAGCTCCTGCCGGTATTCCGGGGAGACGAGCACTTCCCATTTTCTGGAACGGCGGCGCCACAGCCACCAGGCCGCCGCTGCCAGCAGGGCGGGGAGGATAAGCGCGTACAGAACGTAGGGATAAAGGAAGGTCATGGCGGGGAAGGGATGGTGTTACGGCGCGGGGGCGGGTTTGAGCACTTGCAGGGAGAGGCCCAGAAGCGTCAGCGCGGCGCCCGTGACAAGGAAGTACATGAAGTATTCCTCAATGTGGCGGACGGTCTGCACCTTGGCCTCGCTTTTTTCCAGCTTGCCGATGGAGGTGAACGCCTTGTTGAAGGAGGCCATGTTGGTGGCCCGGAAGTGTTCCCCGCCCGTGATCTGGGCTATTTTCCGCAGGGTGGGTTCATCAAATTCACTCTGCACCACCATGCCGTTCGCCAGGGTGCCGTCTTCCGTCCCCACGGCGATGGTATAAATCTTGATGCCCAGCTTGGCCGCGTTTTCCGCCGCCACCAGCGGGGATATCTGGCCGGAGTTGGAAGCGCCGTCCGTCACCAGGATGATGATTTTTGATTTGGTGTCCTTGCGGTCGTCCAGCCGGGTGGCCGCCGCCGCAATGGCGGAGCCGATGGCCGTGCCGTCCGCCTGGATCATGCGCAGGTGGAAGTCACGGATGATGCTGTTGACCAGGGCGTGGTCCAGCGTGAGCGGGCAGAAGGATTTGGTTTTCCCGGCAAAGCCCACGACGCCGATGCGGTCGTCCGGGCGGCTGTCCACAAACTGGGTGATGACGTGCTTGGCCGCCACTAGGCGGTTGATGGGCATGCGGTTAAGGACCATGTCCGGCGTCTCCATGGAGTAGGAGAGGTCAAAGGCGATCATGATGTCAATGCCGTTGACGGTGCGGAAGGTTTTGTCCTCCACCTTCTGCGGGCGGGCCAGGCCGATGGTGATGGCCGCTGCCGCCAGCACGAAGCAGACGGCCCCTATTTTCCCGGCCAGGGACTGGGGCGTGCGCGCCAGGGAGGCGATGAAGCGCACGGTGGGGTAGGTGATGGAGCCTTCCGCGCCCCGCCTGCGGCGGAGGATGATGAGGCACAAGATGAAGGGAAGAACGTAAAGCCATTCAGGTTGTGCGAATTGGAAGTGTTCCGTCATGGTGTGCTAGCGTTGGTTGGAGCGTGCGGCAGGTTTTTTGACGACGAGGTCTGTTTCCTCTTTCGTGCGCCGGGCGTCGTCCTCGATGTCATTGATAAGTTGGACTGTGTCGTCCGCCAGTTCGTTGACCAGGGAGTCGTTTTCCGGGGTGTCCGGCTCATATTTCAGGGCGGCCATGCGGTCCAGCAGGTCGCGCGTGGGGGTCTGGAGTTCAGAGGGGAGCGCGGTAAGCGCGTCCGCCCGGCGGTTGAACTCCTGCTGGGTTTCATACAGGGCAGGGTCCTTGGTTTCCCCCACCAGGTACTTGCGGAGGAGCAGGGAGAATTCCACGGCGGCCTGCCTGAGGGTGGGGTGGGTTTCCCGGAGGGCCGTGATGTCCCGGATGGCGGTTTCCGCCGGGGTAAGCGGCACGGCAGGAGTGCGCCCCTTCCTGCGGATGAGCACGATGACGGCGATGGCGACGGCCAGCAGGATGGCCGCAAGCATGATCCAGATGCCCCACGTATCCCAGAAGCCTGCTTGAAGGTAGGCGTCCGGGGATTGCGTCTCCATCAGCGTGGGGAAGGCCGGCGGTTCCGGAATGGCCGTGGGGGGAGTCTGGAAGGTGGCGGGAGCGGGCATGGCTGGCGGGGAAGGGGGGTTAGCGTGAGAATTTACGGGACCTTCTGGAGAAGAGGGCCTGGAGGGGCGGCATGAAGTTGTCCGTGGTCTGGAGGTCCAGGAAGTCGATCCCCAGGCGGCGGAAGTCCTGCGTCCATTTTTCACGGTGCAGGTGCACCACGTTGGCGTGGGCTTCCCGGACATCCTGCCGGGAGAGGTTCAGGAACATGCTCCGGCTGGTTTCCGGGTCTTTCAGGATGACGCGCCCGGCGTCCGGAAGGTGAAGTTCCATGGGGTCCGCCACACGGATGGGGATGAAATCATGCTTAAAATTGAGCTGGCCCAGGGCGGCCTTGTTGTGCTCGCTCCAGAAGTCACTGATCATGATGACCATGGCCGCCTTTTTCTGGGAAAGGACAAGCTGGCGGGCCACGTCAGAGATGCTTTGGTCGGTCCCGTCGTTTTTGCTGGCTACGATTTCACGCACGATGCGCAGGGTCTGCTTGATACCCTTGGCCGGGGGGATGTACCGGGAGTGGCTGTTCCCGTAAATGAGGAGGCCGCACTTGTCCCCGCTCTGGGCCGCGCTGAAGGCGAGCACCGCCGCCACTTCCGCCGCGTAGTCCAGTTTGGAGGCGCGGGCTGCGGAGGAGGCGTAGTGCATGGAGCCGCTGACGTCCACCGCCAGAATGACGGCCTGCTCCCGTTCCTCCCGGAAGCGGCGCACGAAGGGGGAATTCATCCTGGCCGTCACCTTCCAGTCAATGAAGCGGGGATCGTCTCCCGGCATGTATTCCCGGAAGTCGTCAAAATCCAGCCCCTGGCCGCGGAAGCCGGACTGGTATTGCCCGGCGAAGTTTTCCGTGGCCAGATGCCTGGCGCGCAGTTCAATGCGGCGCACGCGCTTGAGAATGTCTGAGGCTTTATCCATGAAGTAATCCTCCCTGTTTGAGTTCAATCAGGTTTTAACGAGGCGCCCCGCAGGGCCTGAAGGATAAGGGCGGGGGAACGCCCGCCTTCTGCCGTCACGGCACGGGGACCTTCGTCAGGATGTGGTCAATGACGTCGTCCGTAGTGATGTTTTCCGCTTCCGCTTCATAGGAGAGCAGGATGCGGTGGCGCAGGATGTCATGGGCCAGGTCCTTGATGTCCTGCGGGGTGACGAAGGAACGGTGGTGCATGAAGGCGTTGGCGCGGGAGGCCAGGGCCAGGTTGATGGTGGCGCGGGGGGATGCGCCCGCGCGGATGAGGCCGCGCAGCTTCACGTCCACCGTTTCCGGGAAACGGGTGGCGCGCACCAGGTCCACGATGTAGCCGCGCACGGCGTCGTCAATGTAAATCTGGTTCACCAGGTCGCGGGAGGCAGCCACCTGTTCCGGCGTGGTGACCGGAGAGGTTTCCGGCGGCTTGGCGGAGCTTGCCATGAGGTCCAGCACCTGGAGTTCCTCCTCTCGGGTGGGATAGGTGACCAGTACCTTGAAGAGGAAGCGGTCAAGCTGGGCTTCCGGAAGCTGGTAGGTGCCTTCCTGGTCAATGGGGTTCTGCGTAGCCAGCACCAGGAAGGGGTCCGGCAGGCGGTAGGTGGTTTCACCCAGCGTCACCTGGCGTTCCTGCATGGCTTCCAGCAGGGCGGACTGCACCTTGGCGGGGGCGCGGTTGATTTCATCCGCCAGAATAAGGTTGGCGAAGATCGGGCCTTTCTTGGCCGTGAACTGCCTTTCCTCCGGATTATAGATCATGGTGCCCAGCAGGTCCGCCGGCAGGAGGTCCGGCGTGAACTGGATGCGGGCGAACTGCGCGTGCAGCGTGCCCGCCATGGCTTTGACGGAGAGCGTCTTGGCAAGGCCGGGCACGCCTTCCAGAAGAACGTGCCCCTTGCAGAGGAGGCTGAGGATCAATCTGTCCACCAGCGCCTGCTGGCCGATGACCACCTTGCCAACCTCCGTTCTGAGAGCAGAAATCCACGATGAGTTCGCGGCGATAATTTCGTTGAATTCTCGGGTGTCCATGATTCTTAGTAGCGGGTGAGACAGTCTGCCGTGCGCCGGCGTTGAAAAATTCCGATTATTTCCCAAGGGCAAATCCGGTTTTTAACAGAAGATCTTCCCGGAAATGGGGGGCGATCATCTGGAAGCCCACCGGGAGTTCCAGGTTCCCTTCCTTCACGGCTCCGCAGGGGATGGAGATGGCGGGCAGCCCGGCCAGGTTGGCGGGGATGGTGTAAATGTCCGCCAGGTAGGTCTGGAGGTGGTCCAGCGCGGAGTCTCCGATTTTAGGCGCGGGCGCGGGGGAGGTGGGGCCCACGATGATGTCCGCCCTGGAAAAGGCTTCCGCAAAATCTTTGGCCACCAGGGAGCGGACCTTCTGCGCGCGGGAGTAGTAGGCGTCATAGTAGCCGGAACTGAGCACGTAGGTTCCCAGGATGATGCGGCGCTTGACTTCCGGGCCGAAGCCCTCTTCACGGGTGCGTGAGAAAAGTTCCACCAGGCCGTTGGCGTCTTCCGCCCGCTTGCCGTAGCGCACGCCGTCAAAGCGGGAGAGGTTGGAGGAGGCCTCCGCGCAGGCGATGATATAATAGGCGGCCACCACGGCATCCGCGTGGGGAAGGCTGATTTCCACCAGTTCCGCGCCCAGGCTTTCCAGTTGCTTCACGGTGTTCTGCACGGCCTCGGAAATGCCCGGATGGTTGCCGGAGGTGAAATATTCCGCGGGGATGCCCACCTTCAGCCCCTTGACGTCGCGGCCCAGCGCGGCCTCAAAGTCCGGCACGGGCTGGTCTGCGGACGTGGAGTCCTTCGGGTCGTGCCCGGAGATGGCCTGGAGCAGGATGGCGGCGTCTTCCACCGTCCGGGTCATGGGGCCTATCTGGTCCAGGGAGGAGGCGAAGGCCACCAGCCCGTAGCGGGAGACGCGTCCGTAGGTGGGCTTGAGGCCCACGATGCCGCAGTGCCCGGCGGGCTGCCGGATGGAACCGCCCGTGTCCGAACCCAGCGCGGCGATGGCGGTGGCGGACGCGACGGCTGCGGCGGAGCCGCTGGAGGAGCCGCCGGGGATGTGGTCCGGAGCGTTCGGGTTGCGCGTGACGCCGTAGGCGGAGTTTTCACCGCTGGCGCCCATGGCGAATTCATCCATGTTCGTCCGGCCCAGGGGAATGCCGCCCGCCGCCTTCAGCAGGCGGATGGAGGTGGCGTCATAGGGAGAAGCATAGGGAGCCAGCAGGCGGGAGGCGCAGCGCGTCGGCTGGCCCAGGACGTTGATATTGTCCTTCACGGCGATGGGGATGCCGGCCAGGGGGCTGGTGGTGTCCGCCGCGGCTGCGGCCCGGAGGGCGGCCTCACGGTCAAAGGATATATAGGCGTTGGTGGTCTGGTCCGCCTCAATGGCGTCCGCGGTCAGGTTGACCAGGTCGGCGGGGGAAAGTTCCTTGCGGCGCAGGCGGTCGCGCCACTGGGCCAGGGTGCCTTGAATGCTTGACATGGAAAGAAAGGGGTAAGAACGGTTGAAACGTGAAAAGGGAGGGACCGGGAGGAGGTCAGGCGGATTCCACCACCTTGGGCGTGCGGAATTGCCCCTGGGACTGCTGGGGGGCGTTGGAAAGGGCTTCCTCCTGGGAAAGGCCGGGTTCCGGAACGTCCTCGCGCATTACGTCCATCGTGGGCAGGGGATGGTTCATGGGGGCGATGCCCGTGACGTCATAGGATTCCAGCTTGGTGATATAGGCCAGGACTTTGTCCAGGTCCTGGGAAAAGAGGGCGGCTTCTTCCTCCGTCAGGTCGATGCGCGCCAGTTTGGCAATGTAGGCTACGTCAATTTGGGGCGTGCTCATGATGGGAACGTGCGTAATATATAAGAGAAAGGGAGGGTGAGGCCTATTGCTGTTCCAGCAGGCGGACAATCCAGCAGAAGGAGGCGGCGATGGCGCAGACCAGCAGGCCCAGCAGCATGAAGTTTTCACGCAGCTCCCGCCTCATGTTGGTGGCGCGGCCGTCGCGGGCCACCACGGCGCGCAGGGCGCGGTTCTGGGTGCCTTCCCGCACGCGGTCCGGCGGGGGCATGGTATTGCGGTCCAGGCGCATGCGCGTTTGCTGCGCGGGGCGTTTAAGAGAGGCTTCCAATTCCTGGATGCGGTTCTCAATTTCCCGTGAGGCGCGGTCCAGTTCTGCCAGTTCTGAGGAACGGCGTTTGGCTTTTCTTTTAATCATGATGCGGAGGGGCTGAAAATCCAGATGAAGAAGAGGATGATGAGGGCGATCAGGAGCAGGGGAAGGTGGAAGGAAAGGCCCTGGAGGAACTGGGTCATGAATTCACGGGAGCTGATGCGCACCTTGCTGGAACGGCGCACGCCCGTGAGCACCTTGGTGTGCTGCATGCGGGCGCACTGCTGGACGGCGTCCGCGAACTCCTCCTCGCAGCGGTCAATGACCTGCTGGCCCTGGCTGATCAGGTTGTCCGTATTTTCAATGGGCCATTCATCCGGGCGCACGGTGCTGAGCATCTTCAGGCTGCGCGTCAGGGTCATGTGAATCTGTTCCAATTCATTGCTCTCCTGCCGGAGGCTCTCCACCTCCCGGGAAATGAGGTCCGCGGCATTCACCATGCGGTCTCCCAGTTCATTCTGCTGGTCCATGAAGCGGGCCTTGCGCAGATGGCTTTCCTCCAAACGGCGGCGGGAGCTTTCCACCTCCTCCTTCTCCTTCCGCAGCTGTTCCAGCCTCAGCTGGGCCTGTTCCATGTCGGAATCCACCTGGTCGTCTGCCTGGGGATTGAAACCGGGATCGGCGTCCATGCGGCGGTATTGGGGATTGCTTGGTCTCATATGCGGTAAAAATGATGCGTGCCGGGATACGGGAATGCAGCGGATTACGGCGTTTCCGGGCAATATGGCCCCGTCAGGCAATCCCTGCGCGTGTTATTATTTAACTTTCACAAAATAAATCAAGCCAAGAAGAAGGTAAAAAGTGATTTTCCAAGTACATCCCCGACGGGGAATGCAGGGGCGTTTTATCCACCCCCGCCGCATGTCCGGACCCTCTGCCGGGGAGGAATCCGCCCCTCTTTCCCGCAAAGGTGGATGGCATGCGCTTTTTTTATGGTCAAGGGCATGGCATTGTTGGTATGTAAGGAACATGCAGTCTGACACGGTAGAATGTAAGCCGACCATGTGGTTCACCGGCAGGGCGGTTCTCATGGCTCTCATGTTCCTGGGGTTCGGAGTGTACTTTTATTATGATGCCTCCACCGGGTATCCTCAAAAAAACCTGGAATTTTTCATGCACAAGGCATTTGTGGATGCCGGCGCCCTCTTTGACCGTGAAGTGGGCGGAAACGGCGCGTCCCGGGATGACTGGGAGCGTACCGTCATGGCGCGCACCGTGGAATTCCCTGAGGGGTACAAGATACCCTCAGGCGTGGACAGGACCGCAACGGCATGGCCCGCCGTGCTGGCGGATTACGGGCTGATGTCCGCTCCGGGGAAGGGGTGGAGCGCCGCATGGCAATCTTATTCCGGAGAAATGCGCTACCCGATCAAGCCGGAGGACCATCCGTATGACGCCTCCAAGATTTTTGAACAATGGGTGGCCGGAAGCGTCTGCATGGTGCTGGCCATGGTGGCCCTGTTCTTCCTGGTCAGGACGCGCGGCAGGAAAATGGCCCTCAACAAAGGGCAGGTGACGGCTGCCGGCAAAACCTTCCGCGTGGAGGATATTGCCCGTCTGGATTTGCGCCGGTGGAAGCTGAAGGGGCTGGCCCTTGCGACGCTGAAGCCGGAATGCGGAGGAGCCCGGATCAGGCTGGACGGGCTGACCTACGGAGGCTTCCGCAAGGAGGACTCCCCCAACAACGCGGAAGATTTCATGAAGGCCCTTCTGTCCCTTTACCGGGGAGAGGTAGTTGATTATGAAGAAGCTCCGGATGCGGACGCCCCGTCTGCCCGGAAGGATGGCGGGGAACATGCGGAGCATGGCATATGAGCGAGTTCCCCCTACCGGAAAAAAACGCCCGTGACCGTGCGTTTGGCATCGCCTGCTGGACGCTGGGCGCGCTGGCCTTCATCCTGCTCCTGATGGTGGGCGTCTCCTTCAGCCTGTCCGCCCGTACCGTGGTGGTGGAAAAAGTGGTGGAAATGCCCGTGGCCGTTGCGGCGGAAGCCGATCCTCAGGCCCCGTCTGCCGCTATTGAAGACGGGGACCCCGCGGATGTGGCCGCCGTACCGGGAACATCTTCTGAAAAACCCCGTTCCGTGGAGGAAATGCTCCGGGATGCCGACTTGTCTGATCCGGCCGACGATCCGGACCCCGCCGCCGTGGCGGCTGCCGTGCCGGGAGGGGGGGATGTTTCCTCCCAGGCCCCCCGGGCGCCGGAGGACCCGGCAGAAGCCATGCCGCCCATGACGGAGGAAGTGGCGGAACTCGTCAAGGCGGCGCGGTATGCCCAGATTGACGGAGACCTGAAAGTGGCGGTGGTGAAGCTGGAGCAGGCCATGAGGCTGGAGCCGGACAACCCGGTGGTGCTTTATTACTACGGCCTCACATATGAATGGCTGCGGAATGCGGATAAATCCCGGGAGTTTTTCCTGAAGGTATACACCCAGCGGGAGAAAGCGGGGAAATACTTCGCGCGCGCGGCCCGGCACCTCCAGGCCGGTTTTTCCAGCCCGGCGGACCTGCGGGGCGATATGTCCTTCGGCACCATTCTGGAATACCGGGACCCGGAATGCCCCGCCGGGGAGCGCGTCAAGCTGATTGTCCCCATTCTGATGAAGGATGGCCTGAACGTCAGGCCGGAGGACCTGCGCGTCATCGTCCAGTTCTTTGACAAGGTCAACGGAAAAAAAGTGGAAAAGACGCACGCTCCGGAACCCTCCTCGCGGTGCGTCACGGAACCGGCGGACTGGGCGGACGGGGAGGAAATCATGGAGGTGACCTACTACATGCCCCCCCTGACGGAGGAGGAGACGATCGCCTACGGAAGCCTCAAATATTACGGGTATACCGCCAAATTATACTACAAGGGTGAACCGATGGATTGCCATGCCTCCCCCCCTGTGCTATTCTTGCTGGAACAGATGAACCAGAGCTCCCCTTCCGGCATGCCTGAAATTTATGACGGCGGCCTGCTTCCCCCGGTGGAGGCGTCTCCGGTTTCCGACACCTATGACTCCCTTCTGCCCCCCTGATGCCTGAACTGTCCATGTTTGACCTTCCCCACAACTTTGGAGACTACACGCTGGTGGCGTTCATCGGCCGCACGCGGGGAGGGATTCTCTACCAGGCCATCCAGCAGGGCATGGACCGTTCCGTGTTCCTGGAACTGCTGGAACCGGACAATGCGGAGGGCGTGAGCGTGGAGGAATTCCTGATGAAAGCCCGCACGCGGGCGGCTGTCACCGCCCCGGTGCTGGGCACCGTTTATGAGGCCTCCCAGGCCCAGGGGTACTGGTTCGTCACCAGTGAACAGCTGGGAGGCTCCTCCCTCCAGTGCGTGCTGGACCGCGGCCAGGCCCTGTCCATGAAGGACCTGCTGAAAGTGATTGAAACGGTCGGCGGCATGTGCGGCAGGTATGAACGCCTGCAAACCGCCTTCAACGTCATGGAGCCGCGCCACATCTTCCTGGATGACAAGTCCGCCGTGCGGCTGATGAATACGGCCATGCCCGGTGACTTTCATGAAGAAATATCCCGCGCGCAGATGGAGCGCCTGGGGGCGGACCTGCTGCCCCTGGTGACGCCGGACGTGCCCGGAACCACCCGCATGCGCACCCTGCTGGAATGGATGCGGGAGGGCCAGAACGGCAAGCCGATGCAGTGGGACCAGGTCATGGAGCTGATTGCCGCGGTCCGCGAACAACTGGGGCTCTCCCCGCGGGCCACCACCCACCGCTATACCGTTCCCGTGGAACCCCGCGGAAAAACGGGAAAATGGATGCTCTGGGCCGGAGCGGGCCTGCTGGGCGCGGGAATAGCCGCTGGTGCCGTGCTCCTTTCACTCCCCGGGCAAGAAGTCTCCGGGCCTGCACCGCCTCCGGCGCCGAAACACTATCCTGATTTCTCCGCCAGCGACCATACGGAAGTACGCGTGAACCTTCCCGGCGGCGGGGAACTGATCGTGGGAGCCCATGAAATTACCATGGAATCCTACCGCCTGTTTCTGGACCAGTGGGCGCGCCTTACTCCGGAGCTGAGGGAGGAATATTCCCATCCGGACCAGCCGGACAAGCAGGCCGCCACCCACGTTCCCGCAGACTGGGAAGCCATGTGGACGGCGGCCAACACTCCCGGGGGGAAATGGAAGGGCAGGAAAATCACGCCCCGTTCCCCCGTCGTCAACATCACCTTCTGGGATGCCTGGGCGTATGCGGGCTGGAAGCCCGTGCCCCCCGGAGAGCCCCGTTACCGCCTGCCCGCGCGCCGGGAATGGATGGCCCTGGGAAGCATGCTGGAAACGGGTGAAAAAGGGGATAAAACCCTGGTGATTGACCGGTACAGCAATGACTATGATCTAAAAACGGGCGTGTGCGGCATGGCCTCCGGCGTGATGGAATGGACCTCCTCCATGGAAAAAGACCCCGCGCGCGTGAAGGAACCGCCGGGCCCGGTGGCCTGCGGCGGGGACTGGAAGCACCCCGGCATCACCAACCGGGTGGAATACCTGCGTTCCCGCGGAGAAAGCCGGGACAACCTGGGCTTCAGAATCGTGCGGGACGTCCGCTGACCTATTTAAAAACACATACTCGACATACCAATACCATGAAACACATCCTTGCAATGCTGCTGCTGGCCCTGATGGGGGCGTCCGGGGCCCTGGCCCAGATTTACGTGAAAGTAGTTCCGGAAAAGAAAACCTTCCTCAGCGGGGAGGCCATGTACATGAGGCTGACCGTGACCAACAACTCCGGCGTGCCTGTGGAACTGAAGAGCCAGGAATACTCCTCCTGGCTGGATATCCATGTGGAGCACTCCACCGCGGGTGCGGAACTTCCCCAGTCCAGATTTGCCATGTTCCCGCCGCTCAAGGTGCCTGCCGGCATGAGCGTCTCCCGCAAAATTGACCTGCGCCACTTCTATGACCTCTCCCGGGAAGGGAACTACCATGTGCAGGCTGTCGTGAAAATGCCCAACCAGAAGGACATGTTCGCCTCCCAGAAATCCCTCTTCGCCGTCCGGACCGGCACCCCCATGTGGTCCCAGACCGTAGCCATTCCGGCCAGCGCCAAGCGGTGCACCTTCTCCATCTGCACCATTGCCGTGCGCGGAATCCAGAAACTGTACGTGCAGACGAAGGACCCGGATACGGGCGTGGCGTATAATGCCGTCTGCATCGGAGACTGGCTGGGCACCACGCGCCCGCAGTGCATGGTGGACGGCAAGGCGAACGTGCACGTCTTCTTCCCCACCACTCCGCTTCTGGGAGCGTATTCCCGCATCAACTGCCGCGGAACCATGGAAAAGCTCCAATACTACAAGAAGGTAATGGGCTCCCCCTCCATGGTCTTCCTGCCGGACGGCAGCGTGCGCGTGACCGGAGCCGTCCACTATGACCCCACTGTGCAGCCCAAGGCGGTGCCGGATGCCGCGGACGTGCCGGGCATGTAAGCCTGGCTTCTTTTTTCCGAATCCGCGCGGGGGAGGGTAAACTGTCTCCCGCGCGTTTTTTTGCGCCGGAAAAAGCGGAAAATGGTTCAGGAATCTCCCTGGGGCTTCTTCTCCGGCTGCTGCGCTTTCTCCAAAATGCGCTTTACGCTTTCCTGAACCACGCTGATGGGAAGGGCGTAATTCTCCGCCCGGTTCACCCTGGCGATGTTCATGCCGATAAGCTCTCCCTTCAGGTTGAGCAGCGGGCCGCCCATCAGCGTATACCGGGAAGGGGTGTCATGCTGGAGAACCATGGGGAAATCATCCCGGCGCTTGCTGAAGCCCCCGCTGATCAGGTCGTTGGAATTCTGGGGCGTATCCTCCCCCAGCGCCTTCCGCCGGGAACCCAGCGTGATGGCGTAGGAAACCTTGTTGCCCTTGCGGTTGACCTTCAGCGTCACCTTCTCCCCGATCTCCTTCTTTGACAAAATGGGGTAAATGGCTTCCAGCGTGGTGACGGGGGTGCCGTCCACGGCCAGAATCTCATCCCCGTCCATGGCTCCGGCCCTGGCGGCTGGACCATCCTTGACGACCTCCTGAATGGAGCACGGAGCGGCAAAAATCACGCCCATGTAGGCCGTATCACCGTTCGGGATGGGGCGTTGCGCCGCACTGAGCGTGCCGAGCTGGGCCCGTCTGGAACTGCGGGTGGTGGAACCGTTGCTGACCACCAGCATGCCCATGTGGGCCTCATTGCTGACGGGGCCGGGAACGGCCAGGCCGGAAGCGTCCACCTTCACCACGGCTATGTCCGTGGCCGGATCCGTGCCGATCTCCTTGAAATGGCTGTACTTGACAGTCCCTATCCGGATCACCGGATTCTGGTGGGAGTGGAGTTCGGAAGCCTTGGTGGCTATATAGCCGTCCGGACTCAGGACAATGCCGTAAACCATCACGTCATGGCCGGAAAAGAAAACGGCGCTCAACTCCTGAAGGCGTTCGCGGACGGGTTCAATAGTCTTCAGAACCGTCTTTCCATTGATGCGCTGTTCAAAATCCAGGCTCCCGTTATAGCCTTCCGCCACGGCGGAGGGAAACAGGGAACAGGCCACGGGAAGCAGGTATGCGCAGGAGGGAAGTTTCATAACCGGCGGGAATAAATGATTTAACTGTCCTGTTCCGGTGACGGGGGAAGGGGCGCTTTTCCTGCGGAGGGAAGTTCCATCAGGGCGTCGAAATCCTTCATGGGAACGTGGAGGTTATCCTCCAGGCCGGAACCAACCCGGCTATGAATGCCGATCAACTCTCCGTTCAAGTTGAACAGAGGGCCGCCGGAATCCCCGCGGATCAGCTTGCAATCCGTCTGGATGACGCCATTCTTAAGGGAAACCACGCGGCCCAGGCGCACCATCGGGCCGCGTTTCTGGTCCAGTCCGCCGCCGTGGCCCAGAGCGAACACCCAGTCTCCTACACGGGGCAGTTTCTCCGTCCGCTCTACACGGGGAAGATCTTTGTCCAGCCTGGTGGTGATCTCAGCCAGGCCGGCGTCGGACTCGCTATTCTGCGCCGTGGTCTTTCCGGGCAGGCGCGTACCGTCCGGCATGATGATCTTGAGCACGGTCCCCTGCTTGTCAACGACGTGGGCCGCTGAAAAAATCAGCCCCTTCTCCGAGACCAGGATGCCGGAGCCGCTCCCGTTATTCACCTCAATGCAGACCAGGGCCGGAAGCACTCTGGGAAGCACCTGCTGAAGCTGGTGTTCAATGCGCTGGAGATCTTCTACGGACTGTGGCGTGGTGGAAAGGATTCCGGCGCCGTCCGCGGACTGCGCCGGAGCCTGCGGAAAAGGCGCCAGCAGGGCTGTGCCGCAGAGAATGGCGGAAAAACAAGATTTCCGGAAGGCTGTATTCATCATTGCCGGGGCTATTGGGCGGAAGCGGGAACTTCCGTCTTCTGCTGGTCCGCCTGTCCGTCTCCTGCCAGGGAATCATGATAATGCATGCCGATGAACAGGCCTGCCAGCGTAATAAGGGTAATGAGCAATTCTTTCATGCCGCCACAGCATAGAATTTGTCCCTCCGTCTGACGAGAGAATTTCATTTATAAGCCACACTTTGATACAGTTCGGCAGACAAGGAAGGACCGCGGGACGGGAAAAATCCAAAATAAAGATTGCTTTTTTCCGCCGCAGGCGTATAAACCCTCCAGCGGCCAATTCCGGTTCGCTGACCCATCCAAGCGGATGTAGCTCAGGGGTAGAGCGCAACCTTGCCAAGGTTGATGTCGTGGGTTCGAATCCCATCATCCGCTCCATTTTAATTTCCCAACTCTTCGAGAGTTTAGTTTCTTTTTAGAGGAGGTGTTGTCGAGCCGTTTCATTATCTGGCATGATGTGGGTGGTTTGCTATTTGTGTCTGTTGAAGTGGGAGTTGTTTATTATGGAAGAATGACAGAATACAGGGGTGCGATTAAGTACTTAATGTGCTAAAGCTCTTGCTAAACTCGAGAAAAAATCTAATATAATTGATCTCAATTCAGAAAACTAAAGAGAATACCTCTGCTACATGAAAGTGGAAATTCAGAATTTTGCAAAGATAGGTAAAGCAAGTTTAGAGATTAACGGGCTTACTGTGGTAGCTGGTGAAAATAATACAGGCAAGAGTACCATTGGGAAGATTTTGTTTGCTTTTTTTGATGCAGCTTCAGAGATAGATAAAAAAATTAATGATTTTCGCTATAAATCTATAAATAATAGGATTTCGAATTTTATTTCCAATAAAGTTAATTTTAATATTTTTTTTGATTCTAATATAGAAGAATCAATTTCTAAAGAAGTTTTCACTTCTTATAAGAATGATAAAATATTAAATAAGAATGAAATTTTTGAAATTCTAAAGAATTCAAAAGATATAAATTTTGAAAATCTTTCAAAGTCGGAAGTCGAATCGTTGTATAAGAATATTTTTGAATTGTTTAATTTGTCTGATGAAAAAATTAAATTAGAAATTTTTACAAGATGTTTTGTTGAAGTTTTTAATTCTCAAATAAATTCTTTATTGGAACAAAATTCTGATGCTATTATTAATTTAACTGTTAAAGGTATAGAAAATAAGTTAATATTTCGTGATAATTTGTGTCGTAAATTAGATTGTTCTACAATAATTTCTAATAATTGCATTTATATCGACGATCCGTTTATACTTGATGAATGTAGTGTGAAAAACCATAGAAGATTTTTCTTCGATTACAAAAAAAGGAAAACCATTGATTTTCTTGAAAAGTATTTCCAAGCAGATTTGATGGATAATCTGATTGAGTCTGTCGTGATGAAATCAAAGATGGAAGATGTTTTTTCTAAGTTGAATGATATGGCTGAAGGCAAGGTTGTGACTAACAATGGAGTTAGTTATTTTAAGCAAAAAGGATACAAAGAGGATATTAATTTAGGTAATCTTTCGGCAGGTGTTAAATCTGTTGTGATACTCAAAATGCTCGTTGAAAAACTTTTGTTGAAGGAGAAAGATTTGCTTGTTTTGGATGAGCCTGAAATTCATTTGCATCCCGAATGGCAACTTGTTTATGCGGAAGTTATTGTACTTTTACAAAAGGCATTGAGCCTGCATGTAGTAATTACAACGCACAGTCCATATTTTTTAAATGCAATAGAATTGTATTCAAAGAAGCATGAAAATCACAGTCAATTCAAGAGTTATGTTTCTCATGTGTGTGATTCAGGGCAAGTTACGTTCACGGATGTTACCGACTGTTTGGAAGAAGCATACGCGAAGCTTGCGATGCCCATATCTAGATTGAATACTTTGCAGTACGAAATTTCTAACCGATAATCACGATTGACAAAGAGGTATGAACAATCAGATTCTAAAGCAGATGGGGTGTCTGTGGGAACATGAAGGTATTTTATGTTCCCTTAAAGAGGCATCCTATGATTCGGAAAATGATATTCACATGACGGATTCATTGATGCACGTTGTTAATTTTGACCAGGTGAAGACACTTCGTTCTTCTGAGTTGCGTATTTCACAACCCCCAACTTCTGCTGATGCATTATACCGAGATGGGAACGGCTTATTATATTTGATTGAGTTCAAGAATGGATGTGTTCATAAGGCGGATATTTTTAATAAAATTTACGACAGCATCGTTTTTTTGCTGGATAGAAAAGTGTTAATTGATTTAGCTGATTGTGCAAAGCGGCTAGCCTTCATATTAGTATACAACAGCGAGAAATACCACACAGAGCAAGATAAAATTCCTTCATGGGGAGTTATTAGCAATTATTTTTCGAGCCTAGGCCATTTGCCACCTGTTTTTGATTACATTGCTCGATTTAAAGGATATTGTTTTAATTCTGTATGTGCGTTGAATAGCAGCGAGTTTAATGTTAATTTTGTCAAGGAACATGATAAAGGATATTCTGGTCAGATTCATTAGTGGATCTTTTATTTTTTGATTCTTTGCTATTTGTTAATATTCGTTTATATTCTAAAATTAGTATCCAATTACCTGCGGAGGTATGGTGGACAGCAAACTAATGTGGTGTCGGCTGATTGCCATGTAGGCGGTGCTATCCAGACTGGCCATATCAGGAACATCGTGCAATACCCAACGCCCTGAATCGGATGGCGTCGTTATTGCTGGGAGTTTCGGGATGCTCGTTTTTTATCGGCGAACGCTACAGAAGAGACGATAATTGTTGTAGGTAGATAGCTGCATCATGAAATGGGCGTAATTGGCAAATGGTCACGTCCACTCCATGGCAGATCCGCTTTTTTTGTAAGATTTCATGGGACATCAGTTGAGTACCTACTCATCATTCCGCCATTTTTATATCTAGCTGGAAAGCTGATGATTTATCACGGAAGGCTGCTTTTTTGGATGGCAGTCGCCTTCTTTGGACGTATTTTTTGTTTTAAGAACCGTTTTGCTAGGTACTTGCGAATGGGTTCATCGTAGAACTTCAGGCAGAGCCAAGCCAGCAGGATGCTTCCGATGACGACGGCCAGAGCGCCGGGGAGGGATTCAGAGAAGGAGAGGTCTCCGTTTTTCACCCACGCGTAGTACAGATAGATGAACGGGTAATGCACCATGTACAGGGGGTAGGAGATTCTACCCAGGAACCGGCATATTTTATCCGTATAGGGATCAGTGATTTTGCCGGAGGCGCCAAAGAGGAGGATAAGGGGGAAGAAGACCGCGAAGCACACGGTTTCATAAAGGCTGTTCATCCAGAAGGCGTCTTCTCCCCCCAGCCGGGGAACGGCCAGCAGGATGGCGAGGGAGATGCCGCACAGCCAGAAGGAACCCTTGATGTTGACGGGCTTGAACAGGCGGAACAGAAGCAGCCCCGCGGAGAAGGAGTACAGCAGGCGCAGGGAGCCGCCTGTCCATTCCGTGCCGGTCATGGCGAAGCCGGAGCATATGTCTCCATTGGGCCCCCAGAAGCTGAAGGAAGCCAGGCCGCATCCGGCCAGGATCACCAGCACGGCCAGGGAACGCGTGGAGAGTTTCCGGATGAACAGCGCATAGAGGAGGTTGCCGATGTATTCAAAGAATAGCGACCAGCTTGGCCCGTTGAGCGGGTACATCTCTCCCAGTCCCCGGATTTCAAGGCCGGGAGGCGACGGAATCAGCAGGACATTGACGAAGGTGGCAACCAGTAGGGAGATGACCGCAACCTGGGAGACATCCCATACGGAACAGCCCTGAAAATAAAAGATGAGCGCGCCGATGACCGCCCCGATCGCCACCATGGGCTGCAGGCGTATGAGGCGGCGCTTGATGAATTCCCCGGTGGTCATCGTTTTCCAGCGGTTGTCGTAGGCGTAACCGATGACGAACCCGGACAGCATGAAGAAGAAGTCAACGGCCAGGTAGCCGTGGTTGATGATTTGGTCCACATGGCTGGTGGCGTATGCTTCAAAGATATGGAACCACACGACGACAATGGCGGCCACCCCGCGCAATCCGTCAAGAATGTGGTAGTGATGTTTTTCACTTCCGGGTGGGATGGGAGAGTTCTGTGGGTTCGACATAGGAGAAGCTGTTTTTTGATGTTGTTTTTGTTTTGAGAGAGTGTTCGCCGTATCAGCCCATTCCCCGCTACGGAAGCCCCGTACAGGGGAGAAATCATCCGGAGGCGCAGTTTTCGCGTTACCTAATCAAATACCATTCCACCCTGCAAGTTCTTTCATCCATTGTCCTTTATCATAGGGCTTTATAGGGGGAATAGGGGGAATAGGGGGAATAGGGGGAATAGGGGGAATAGGGGGAATCACCGCCGGGCAGGGAGGGAAGAAGGCTTTGGAGGCGGGAGTGGATGGGGAACAGGGAGCGCCTTTTCCTGTATGATGGGGCAGAAGGCTACCCCTTGCGGTAGTTCGCGAGCGTTTCCACGTATATTCCAGAGATGCTGCCTCCCTCCATGGGGGCAATATCCTTGAACGCGGGATTGAGGGGCTGGAGCAGGTATTCCGTTTTTCCGGTTTCCGCATTTTTCCTCCGGATCAGTTTTTTCAGGGTCACTCCGCGGCCGTCGTTGTATTCCACGATGGTTCCCGGTTTCGGGACGGGCGGGGCCGTATGGCGCCGCATGACTACCAGCGCGCCGTCCGGGATGAGGGGTTCCATGGATTTTCCTTCCACGCGGACCACGTATTCGTTTTTGCCCAGGGGCCTTTCCATGTAGATGGTGGACGGGACGGTATCGCTTTCCGAAAGGGAGCCCGCGGCGATGTTGCCGACAATCTGCGTGCTGTATTCGCGTCCGGCATGTCCGGCAAGGGACGGGAGTTGTTCCGCCAGCGGAACGAAGGGAGTTCGTTCCGGCCGGAGCTGGCGCGCGTCCGCCGCTTCATCCGCCAGTTCCGTCAGCCACTGGCGCAGGGGAACTCCCTTTTCAGAGGCGGCCCTTTCATAGTTCCTCATGCGTTCCTCCGTGATTTCCAGCACAAGGCGGTTGGTATGGATAGCCTCATTTTCCGGCTGAACCGGCCCGTATTGGGACATCAGGGAGTGGATTTTTAAAATGGCGTTGGAGGGGAAGGGGCCGGAGGGGGAAAGCCAGTTGTTGACCGTTCCTTTCTCCGTGCCGCATTCCCTGGCGAGCCAGTCACGGTCCTTTCCGATGGCTTTCAGCCAGTTTTTCACGTCCCCTTTTGTCGGTGTCATGGCTTGATGATACACGATTTTCGTGAATTGTCGATAGAAAGAAGTAAATTAAATCCGTGAAAAATATGTTGACTGATTAACGAATATCGTTAAAAAGAAGTCATGAAGTACATGCCTTTGGACATTTCCATGATGAAGCCGGAGCCGTTCCCGTATTCCGTGATGATGAGGTCCGACCTGCATCCCAAAAGACAGCCCTCCGGGGAAGAAGGATGGCGCGGCCGCTTGGGGGCAGTCTGCGGCGCAGTGCAAACGCTGGTCCTTCAATGCAGGGCAAAGGCGGAACGGCAGAAGATGGTGATAACCGTTCTTTCCGTCGCGGGGGCTTGTGCTTTCGGCCTGTTGGCCGTCGGCGTGTTCTGGCTGGCCGTAGAAATGGACAATTCCGATTTGCAGGCATCCAAGTCTTCCTGTTCCATAAGGCCGTAAGCCGGACCCTGGCCGGAGCTCCTGAGCGGTTTTTTGTGGCGCCGCTCCCGGAAATAAACAGGGGCCGCGTTTGATGAAGCCGGGTCCGTTTTCCCCCGGTTGAAACGGCTTGCGAAAGCATGAAAGGTTCCAGTGGGGAACCGGAGTCCGGATGAGCTTCCATTGTTGCGGAGCTTCTCCGTGGCGGTGGGGGAATGAATAGAAATCGGCTTTTTTTTGAGGAAGGAACGGAAGGGGTTAATTATTTTTTTTGTGTCGGAAATATTTGGTAATAAGTTATTTGAAATGAAGATAAAATTATTTTTAAGATTTTTCTTTCATTAGAGCAGGTGTAACCTTTTAGATGATAGGTAGTGTGTTGCTTCCCGTTTCCGGACGGGTGTTCCGGGAGTCCGGGAAGCGGCCTTTAAACCAACCTGTCATCATGTCAAACCATACCCATTCCGCCTTTCTCATGCATGTGCCCACCCGGCTTCTTTTCGGGGCCGGGCAACTGGATAACCTGCATGCGGAAGCATTGCCCGGCCGCAAGGCCATGATCGTCATTTCCAACGGGAAGTCCACCCGGGCCAACGGTTATCTGGACCGCCTCACGGGGCAACTGGACAAGGCCGGAATCGCCTGCGCCGTCTTTGACCGGGTGGAGCCCAATCCCCTGAATTCAACCGTCAATGCCGGAGGCCGGTTCGCCCGGGAACACGGCTGCGATTTTATCATCGCCCTGGGCGGAGGGAGCTGCATGGACGCCGCCAAGTCCATCGCGCTGATCGCAGTGAATGACGGCGATTACTGGGATTACATTCCCTCCGGCACGGGGAAGGGGAAGCCGGTTTCCAACAGGCCCCTGCCGATTGTTGCCATTACCACCACCGCCGGCACCGGATCGGAGGCGGATGCGGGCACTGTCATCACGAACGAGAAAACGCATGAAAAGACGGGCTTTGTCCATCCGGACCTGTTTCCGGCGCTTTCCATCGTGGACCCGGAGCTGATGCTTACCGTTCCTCCGCTGTTTACGGCCTTCCAGGGGTTTGACGCCCTGTTCCACAGCGTGGAGGGCTACGTTTCCAACAGCACGAACCTGATGAGCGACATGTACGCCCTGGAGGCCATTAAGCATATCAGCCGCTACCTGCCCAGGGCGGTGGCCGACGGCTCCGACCTGAAGGCCCGTACCCATGTGGCCTTCGGCAATACCCTGTCCGGCTACGTGATGTGCGTGGGCCGCTGCACCAGCGAGCATTCCCTGGAGCATGCCTTGTCCGCCTACCATCAGGGGCTGCCCCACGGGGCCGGCCTCATCATGATCAGCAAGGCGTATTTTACGCACCTGATTGAACGGCATGTGGCGGATGAACGCTTTGTCCGCATGGCGCAGGCCATGGGAATGCCGGAGGCGGCGGACCCCATGGATTTCATCACCATGCTGGACAGGCTGCAACGGGATTGCGGCGTAAGCGGCCTGCGCATGAGCGATTACGGCATTGCACCGGAGGAGTTCGGGAAAATGGCTCACAATGCGCGGGAAACCATGGGGTTCCTGTTCCAGTGCGACCGCGCGGAGCTGTCCGTGGAGGATTGCGTTTCCATTTACCGGAAGTCTTATCTGTAAGCCGGGGAGCCTGTACCATGAGCAAGAAGATTTTAATCATTTCCTCCAGTCCGCGCAAGGGCGGCAATTCCGACCTCCTGTGCGATGAGTTCATGAAGGGGGCGCGGGGCGCAGGGCATGACGTGGAGAAGGTGCGCCTGGCGGAGAAGCGCATCGGCTATTGCCGCGGCTGCGGCGTGTGTAATGACACCCACGCCTGCCTCCAGAAGGACGATATGGAAGAGTTGCTGGACAAGCTGCTGGAAGCGGATGTCATCGTGCTGGCCACTCCCGTGTATTTTTATACGCTGTGCGGCCAGATGAAGACGTTTATCGACCGCACGGTCCCCCGTTATCTGGACATCCGTGACAAGGAGTTTTACTTCATTCTGGCCGCGGCGGAGGATAACCGGGCCAATATGGAGCGCACCGTGGAGTGCTTCCGCGGTTTTCTGGACTGCCTGGAAGGGGCGGTGGAGAAAGGCGTGGTTTACGGCACCGGGGCCTGGAAGATGGGCGGCATCAAGGGCAATCCGGCCATGAAGCAGGCCAGAATCATGGGGATAGGGGTTTGAGCCTTTTTCCCTACTAAAGAAGATCAGCCGTAAAACCGCCCATGGAATAATATCAACCGGATTTCATATAGAATGTTTTTTGCGCCCAGCGAGGATAGGTGAGACAGCTTCCCGCGGCGTCCGATTTCCCGGGTGGGGATGAGGGCGCCGCGGGAAGAAAAGCTCCGGCAATGTTTCCGGCTTCTCTCCTGTCTGTGGTGCGCCTTCCGTTGCCGGAGAAGGCCGGCAGCCGTTTTTTCCTTCTTCGCGGGGATTCCCGGTCCCGTTCAATCCTGCCGGACAGCCATTCCTATTAAAATATAGACGATGAAAAAATTATTATCATATTTGTACGCGGCCGGGGCTTTCCTTGCCCCCTGTTGCGCCGTGGAGCCAGAGACTCCCCAGCCATCCCCGAACACCATGAATATTACGATTAAAGCAGGAGAAAAGGAAATTGCCGCCACTCTTCAGGACAATGCCGCCGCCAGGGATTTCGTGGCCCGGCTTCCCCTGACGCTGACGCTGGAGGATTACGGCGATACCGAGAAGATCAGCCCTCTGCCCGGCAAGTTGTCCACCGCCGGGTCTCCGGCCATGGGGAAACCCTTCCGGGGGGCCATCGCCTATTACGCCCCGTGGGGCAATTTGTGCATTTTCAGGAAGGCCTTCGAGCCGTCCCGCGGCCTGGTGATTCTGGGGAGCGTGGACGGGGAAGGGATGAAGGCGCTGGATGTTTCCGGAAAGATCCGCGTGACCATTGACGTGAAACGCTGACCTTCCGGTTTGTCCGGCAGGTTTTTATCCCGGTTCTCCGGGATGGGGCAGCGTTCCTTTTTTAAGGAATCGGGAGAAGGCTGTTTTTCCCGGGCGGGGGCCTGTTGCCTCATTTTTTGGAGAAAAGATATTAAAGATACATGAGATTTTTTTTGTAATGATATGAAAATAAAACATTTATTGAATGCGTGCGCTGCGGTGCCCGGTGATGGGAAAGGAGGGGCGGATGCCTCCCGTTGACAGGATGGGCCCCGTCAGCACGCGGGAGCGTTCCGTGATTCTGGACGCCTTGAGGGGACTGGCGCTTTTCGGCATCTGCCTGGCGAATTTTCCGGAGTTTTCCCTGTACACGTTCCAGAGTCCGGAGGTTGTTTCCGCCATGCCCACCGCCGGAATCGACCGGGTGGTCCGCTTCCTCCAGTACGTGTTTATTGACGGCAAGTTTTACAGCCTGTTTTCCCTGTTGTTCGGCATCGGCTTTTCCATCATGATGTCCCATTCCATGGAGAAGGGGCGCGACGGCATCGCCGTTTTTTACCGCAGGATGGGCCTTCTGGCCCTGATCGGGCTGCTGCACCTGATGCTCCTGTGGAGCGGGGACATCCTGCTTCTGTATGCGCTGGCCGGCCTGCTGCTGCCGCTGTTCCGGAATGTGCCGGACAGAAAGCTGCTGGCGATTGCCGCCGCGCTTGTTTTCTGTCCCGTTCTCATGGATGCCCTGAAGGTTTTTTCAGGCTACCGGTTTGACCTCGCCGCCCCGGTGGGGGGTGCAGTACGGTATTTCAACGGCCTCAGCGGGATTACGGACGCGAATTTCGGCAGATGGCTGGTGGACGGGGAACATTATTCCGACGTTCTGAAGTTCACCCTGTCCGGGGCGTTCATCCGCGTCCAGGAGCTGCTGGAGAGCAACCGCGTCTTCAAGGTGCTGGGCTTGTTCCTGCTGGGGCTGTATGTGGGAAGGAACGGAATTTATGCGAATCTGGAGAGGCGGCGGACGCTGTTGAAGAGGGTATGCCGCTGCGGTTTTCTGGCGGGGCTGCCCCTTTCCTTCCTGTACGCCGCCCATGCGTTTCACCTGCTGGGCGGCGGACCCGTGGCCGGGGCCTTCCTGTATGCCGTCAGCGTTATTCCCCTCAGCCTGGCGTATGTGTCCGTTTTCTGCCTGTGGTTCCTTTGCCGGAAGGACGCTCCCTTGTTCCGGGCGCTGGCGGCTCCCGGGCGGATGGCGCTGACCAATTACATCGGGCAGTCCGTGCTGGGCATCGTCCTGTTTTACGGAATAGGCTTCCGCCTGGGGGCCCGGCTGGGGCTGGCGCAGGTGGAACTGGTAGCTGCCTCCGTCTTCCTGTTCCAGGCGCTGTTCAGCCGCGTCTGGCTGAAGTTCTGCCTGTTCGGCCCCCTGGAATGGGGCTGGCGCATGCTGACGTACGGGAAAAGGCTCCGGTTGTTCCGGAAGACTCCGGTTTTCCCCGGAAGGAAGGCGGCTCCTTTTAACAAGTAAAGAGTTCATGGAGGTTTTCCAATGGCTGTTTATCCAATCACGGAGCCGCCGGGCCGGCTGGGAGTCATCACCGCGTATCTGATGATTTACGTGGTGTGGGGGTCCACCTATTATTTTATCGGGACGGCGCTGCAGGGGTTCCCTCCGTTTCTGCTGGGCGGAATGCGCTTCTGCTCGGCGGGGCTCCTTCTGCTGCTGGCCGGGCGGGCAAGGGGGGAGGATATTTTCCGGGGTCCCCTGGTCCGGAAGTCCGCCGTCAGCGGCATTATCCTCCTTTTCGTGGATATGGCCGTCGTCATGCTGGCCCAGCAGTATTTGAGCAGCAGCCTGGTGGCGATCATCGCATCGTCCACGGCCATCTGGATTATCGCGCTGGATGTTCCCATGTGGCGCAGGAATTTCCGGAGCATTTCCGTTTTGGCGGGGATAGCGGCCGGATTCCTGGGAGTGGGCCTTTTGTTCGCGGAGCAGCTTGGACGGGAGGAAGGGGGCGGCCAGGGCGCGCACGGTATCCTGCTGCTGGTTTTCGGCTGCGTTTCCTGGGCTTTGGGGACGCTGTACGCCAAGTACCGTTCCTGCGCGGAGGAGGCGGTCAACAATGTGGGCGGGGCGGCGTGGCAAATGCTCGCGGCGGGGGTGATGTTCTGGTGCTGGGCCCTCGTCCGGAAGGAGCCGGAGAACATGGATTGGGAGGAAGTTCCTGCTTCCGCGTGGCTGTCACTCCTTTATCTGGTGCTGTTCGGCTCCGTCCTGGCGTACACCAGCTATATCTGGCTGCTGAAGGTTCGTCCAGCGGCGGAAGTAGGCACGCACGCTTATGTGAACCCCCTGGTGGCCGTCGTCCTGGGGTGCGCGGCGGGAGGGGAAGGGATGACGTGGGCGCGGATGGCCGGGCTGTTCATCATCCTGGGGAGCATCGCGCTGGTGAGGAGAACGCCTCCGGAAGGTTCCTCCGGGAAAGGGCGCGCGCTTTCCCCTGCGGCCGCCATGGCGTACAGAAAGGGAATATCGTGCCGGGAATCTGAAAAATGAAGTTGTTTTCATGATTTCATGGTTCATGAAATGATTTTTATGACAGTTAATATTTATTAATTATGAATACATTAAAAATGATGAACGAGAAAATGCTAAAAATCCTTTGCATTACAGTTACTATAAGGAATAGCCTGAAGGAAGAAAGAAGAAGGCCAGGAATGCGGAGAATGCCGCTCCCCGTCTTTTTCCCGGTCTTCCTTTTCCGGATGCCGATTGCCGCCGCTTAAACGCATATGATGAATTCCAAAAGAACATTTTACCAACCCATCACCATGACCAAGAAAATGATTAAGAATACTTCCTACGAGGGGGAGCGCCCCTTGTTTGCCTCCCATCATCTGAGGCTGGAAGACGTCACGATTTATCCGGGAGAGTCCGCCCTGAAGGAATGCTCCGACATTGAAGCCGTACGGTGCGAGTTCCGGGGGAAGTACCCTTTCTGGCACAACGACGGCTTGCTGATTGAGAATTGCCTGTTCAGGGAAGGCGCCCGAGCCGCCATCTGGTATTCCCGGAACCTGCGCATGAAGGATACACGGGTGGAAGCCCCCAAGATGTTTCGGGACATGGACGGGATGGTTTTGGAGAACGTGGTCCTGACGGACGCCCTGGAATGCTGCTGGCACTGCCGGAACGCGGAGCTGCGCGGCGTACAGGCGGAGCACGGGGATTACCTGTTCATGCACGGGGAGAATATGGACATTGACGGTTTCCGGCTGAACGGGAACTACTCCTTCCAGTATTGCAGGAATGTGGTGATCCGGAATGCGGAGATTCATTCCAAGGACGCCTTCTGGAATACGGAGGACGTGACGGTGTACGATTCCGTGGTGGACGGGGAATACCTGGGCTGGCATTCCAAAAACCTCCGCCTGGTGAATTGCCGTATTTCCGGCACGCAGGCGTTGTGCTACGCGGAGAACCTGGTGCTGGAAAACTGCACGTTCGGGGAGGATGCGGACCTTTGTTTTGAATATTCCTCCGTGCAGGCGGAAATCAAAGGGCGCGTGCACAGCGTCAAGAACCCGCGCAGCGGACGCATCGTGGCGGAAGAGTACGGGGAGGTTATTTTGGACGAGCATTGCAAGGCTCCGGCCAACTGCTCCATTGAAACGGGAAAAACGCAGTCGGGAGAAGCAGCATGAAGTACGATTTTGACACCGTTGTGCCGCGCCGGGGAACGAATTCCTACAAGTGGGATTCCATGCCCCGGGCGGACATTCTGCCCATGTGGGTGGCGGACATGGATTTCCGCACGGCTCCGGCGGTGACGGAGGCCATCCGGAAGAGGGCGGAACACGGCATTTTCGGCTACACGCGGGTTCCGGATTCCTATTATGAGGCGGTCACGAACTGGTTTGAACGCCGCCACGGCTGGAAGATCAGTCCGGAGTGGATTATTTACACCACGGGGGTGGTGCCCGCGCTGTCCGCCATCATCCGGGCCCTGACGGCTCCGGGGGACAAGGTGCTGGTGCAGACGCCCGTGTACAATTGTTTTTTTTCCTCCATCCGCAATAACGGGTGCGTGGCGGAAACCAGCCCGCTGAAGTATGAGAACGGGAAGTACGCGCTTGACGCGGAGGACCTGGAGCGGAAGGCGGCTGATCCCGCCGTCAAGCTCCTGCTCCTGTGCAATCCCCACAATCCCGCCGGGCGCGTCTGGATGAGGCCGGAGCTGGAGAAGATCGCGGATATCTGCCGGAGAAACGGCGTGCTGGTGGTGGCGGATGAGATTCATTGCGAGCTGACGTATCCCGGCCATCCCTACACGCCGTTCGCCTCCCTTTCGGAGGAGGCCCTGCGCCATTCCGTCACCTGCATTTCCCCCAGCAAGGCCTTTAACTTGGCGGGCATTCAGATCGCCAATATCGTCGCGGCGGATGAGGAGGTTCGGAGGAAGATTGACAAGGCCATCAACATCAACGAGGTGTGCGATGTCAATTCCTTCGCCGTGGATGCTCTGGAAGCGGCCTACAACGGCGGAGAGGACTGGCTGGAGGAGCTGAAGCTTTACCTTTACGGGAATTACGAGACGGTCCGGGACATGCTGGGCGAACGCCTGCCGCAGCTCCGCGTGCTGCCGCTGGAGGGAACGTACCTGGTCTGGATAGATTGCTCCGCGCTGGGGCTTTCCTCCGCGGAAATTGTCCGTTTGCTGGAGGAAGAGGGACGGGTGCTCGTCAACGGCGGGGAAATGTACGGGGAATCGGAGGGCTGTTTCATCCGCCTGAACATCGCCTGTCCCCGGAAACTGCTGCTTGAGGGGGTGGAAAGAATCTGCCGTACGCTGGGCGGCCGCGTTTCCGGAACATGAACGCGTCCGGCGGCCTGAAAGGTCTCAATGGAGAGAGCTCGAAGAACGATCATCAAGAACAAACAATCAAGTTGCCATGGGAAACAATATGACGAGAAGAGCGTGGCTCCAGTCTTCCACCGCGGCCCTGGCGTGCCTGGCCTTGCCGGAATATGCGCTGGGCGCGGCCGCGGAGAAGAACGGAGCTTCCAGGGTATGGATGACGAAGGAGATTTCTCCGGAGGCTCTCGTAAGGATTTACGAGGCCCTGGGGCGTCCGGCCACGGGAAAGGCGGCCGTCAAGATCAGCACCGGGGAGCCGGGCGGCCGCAATTTCCTGAGTCCGGCCCTGATCAAGGACCTGGTGCACCGCGTGAACGGCACCATCGTAGAGTGCAATACGGCTTACGGCGGCAAGCGGTCCCGGACGGAGGACCACCTCCGTGCCGCGAAGGAGCACGGTTTTTCCGACATTGCCAGGGTGGATATCATGGACGCGGAGGGAGAGTTCACCATCCCGGTGAAGGACAGGAAGCACCTGGAATACGATATCGTGGGGAGCCATTTGAAGAACTACGATTTCATGATCAACCTGGCCCACTTCAAGGGGCATGCCATGGGCGGCTTCGGCGGCGTGATCAAGAACCAGTCCATCGGGGTAGCCTCAGCGGCCGGGAAGGCGTACATCCATTCCGCCGGAAAAACGCGGGACGTTGCCGCCGTGTGGAACAATCTGGCCGCGCAGGACGATTTTCTGGAGTCCATGGCCGCCTCCGCTCAGGCGGTGGCCGATTACTTCGGGGACAGGATTCTGTATATCAACGTGATGAACAAGCTGTCCATTGACTGCGATTGCGATGCCCACCCCCATGACCCGGAGATGAAGGACATCGGCATTCTGGCTTCCCTTGACCCGGTGGCGCTGGACCAGGCCTGCCTGGACCTCGTTTACGCCGTCAAGCCTTCCGCCGGAGACAACAGCAAACCCCTGATTGAGCGCATTGAAAGCCGCCATGGGCGGCACACGGTGGATTACGCCGAACAGATAGGCCTGGGTACCAGGAAGTATGAGCTGAAGGAGCTGGAACCGCAGCAGGGCGTTTAACGGAGTATTTCCCTTTCAATATCAAAAATAATAAAAAACAGAAACAGTTATGGAAGAAATTACATTAAACAACGGAGTTGTCATGCCCATCCTGGGCTTTGGAGTTTTTCAGATTCCCGACGCCGCAGAGTGCGAGCGCTGCGTGCTGGATGCAATCGGCGCCGGCTACCGTTCCATTGATACGGCCCAGATTTACGGCAATGAGGAGGCCGTAGGCCGCGCAGCGGAGAAGAGCGGGGTGCCGCGCGAGGAATTGTTCCTCACCACGAAGGTGTGGATTACCAACGGCGGGTATGAAAAGGCGAAGGCTTCCATTGACGAGTCCCTGCGCAAGCTGCGCACGGATTACGTGGACCTGCTGCTCATCCACCAGCCCTTCAACGATTATTACGGCACTTACCGGGCCATGGAAGAGGCTAACCGGGCCGGAAAGGTCCGTGCCATTGGCGTGAGCAATTTTTATCCGGACCGTTTTGTGGACCTGGCGGAGTTCTGCGAGATCAAGCCCGCCGTCAACCAGGTGGAAACGCACGTGTTCAACCAGCAGGTGAAGGCCCGGGAGCTGATGGAGAAGTACGGTACCAGGATGGAATCCTGGGGGCCCTTCGCGGAAGGCCGCAATGGATTTTTCACGAATCCGGTGCTGAAGGACATCGGAGAGAAGTACGGCAAGACTCCGGCGCAGACGGCCTTGCGCTTCCTGATCCAGCGCGGCGTCATCGTCATTCCGAAGACGACCCACCGGGAAAGGATGGAGGAGAATTTCAACGTCTTTGACTTTGAACTTTCCCAGGAGGACATGGGGGCCATCGCCAGGCTGGACCGCGGAGAGAGCCTTTTCCTGTGCCATCAGGACCCGGAATCAGTCCTGTACCTGATCAATTACGGAAAGTAATAATTCACCTTAAGTATTAGAAAGATGACAGGGCATTCATTTAAAAGGTTTTGCGCGGCTTTCTCCGCCTGCATTTGCTGTGCAGGGAGCTTATCCGCTGAAAATAATAACGCCAACACGGACAGGATCATGAACGAACAACTGAATTTAACGCAGGAATGGGACAAGGTGTTTCCGAAGAGCGACAAGGTAGACCACCGCAAGGTAAGCTTCCGCAACCGCTACGGCGTTACGCTGGCCGCGGATTTGTATATCCCCCGGAAGGCCGGCGGAAAGTTGCCGGCTATCGCCGTTTCCGGCCCCTTCGGAGCCGTGAAGGAACAATCTTCCGGGCTCTATGCCCAGACGATGGCCGAGCGCGGTTTTCTAACGATCGCGTTTGATCCCTCGTATACGGGAGAGAGCGGCGGGGAACCCCGTTATGTCGCTTCCCCGGACATCAATACGGAGGATTTCTCCGCAGCCGTCGACTACCTCTCCACACGAGACGACGTGGACCCCGAACGCATCGGAATCATCGGCATTTGCGGGTGGGGCGGCATGGCGGTGAACGCGGCGGCTATCGACACCCGCATCAAGGCGACGGTAGCGTCCACGATGTACGATATGAGCCGAGTGAACGCCAACGGCTATTTCGACGCGATGGACGCCGACGCCCGTTATGAGCTTCGCAAACAACTGAATGCCCAGCGCACGGCTGATGCGAAGAACGGTTCTTATGCGCTCGCGGGGGGCGTGCCCGATCCCCTGCCCGACGATGCCCCCGGATTCGTGAAGGATTACTACAATTACTATAAGACGCCCCGCGGCTATCACAAGCGTTCGCTCAACTCGAACGGCGGATGGAATACCACCTCCGCGCTCTCGTTCATCAATATGCCCCTCCTGGCGTACAGCGGTGAAATCCGCAGCGCCGTGCTCATGATTCACGGAGAAAAAGCCCATTCACGCTATTTCAGCGAGGATGCCTTCAAGAAATTGAAGGGGGATAACAAGGAGCTGATGATCATTCCCGGCGCGAGCCATGTGGATCTCTATGACAATCAAGCCGGGGTTATTCCTTTCGGCAAAATCGAGCAGTTCTTTCAGGAGCATCTGAAATAAGGCGGTTCTGCGGCTGACTTTGAAGGGAGCTGATTACGGTGAGGGACTCAACATGATAAGCCGTCTGCCGGTTGTTCGCAGGGGAAGGAGAGCGTTCTTCCCGTTCCGGCGGGGTTCAAGCCATTTTAAGCAAGAGACACATGATACTGATTTTCGGAGCACTGCTGGCGGTTTACGTTTTCTGCCGCGCCATTCTGCCGCTTAGGCTGAAATGGGGCTGGAAGGCCCTGCTTGCCGTCCTTCTGGCGGTGGCGGCGTTCAAATTCCATCTGCTGCATTTGTTCGGCGGCCCCATGTTTTTCTCCCCGGTTCTGCCGGAAGGCGTCCTGCTGGCGGCCGCATGGCTGTTCTCCGTGCTTTTCCTGTTCTTTTTCCTGCTGCTGGCGACGGACGTGATACGCCTCCTGTATTTGCTGGTTCTGTTCTGCATGCGGAAGAAGAGGACGGAACGGTTCCGCGTCATCGGCAACCGGGTGAACCTTGCCCTGCTGGTTTTCTCCGCCGTACTGGCTACCGTGGGGATGGCCGGAGGCACCGGGGTGCCGCGGGTGAAGGAGGAAACGATTTCCGTGAACCATCTGCCGGATGGGGCGGACGGCCTGGCAGTCGCCGTGCTGGCGGACCTTCATGTGGACGGCATCACGCGGGCGGACCGCATCAGGAAGATTGTGGAACGCACGAATGCCCTGAATCCGGACATCGTCATTATTGCCGGGGACTTCGTGGACGGGACGGTTCCCGTGCACGGGGATGATTTGAGGCCGCTTGCGGATTTGAAGGCCAGGTACGGGGTGTTCGGCGTGCCGGGCAATCATGAGTATTATTCCGGTTATGAGGAGTGGATGGAGTTCCTGCCCACCCTGGGCATACGGATGCTTCACAATGAACATGTGCAGACGGGCGGGGGCGCGGTGGTGCTGGCGGGGGTGACGGATCCTGTAGCCGGCATCATGGGGAAGGAGGTGCCGGATATACGCAAGGCGCTGGCGGGAGCCCCGGAAAAGGGGGTGCGCATCCTCGCCTCCCACCAGCCGCGCTTGGCCCCGGAAGCGGCCGCGCACGGCGTGGACCTCCAGGTTTCCGGCCATACGCACGGCGGCATGATTGCCGGCATTGACCGGCTGGTGGCCCGGTTCAACGAGGGCTTTGTGTCCGGATTGTACACGGTGGGGGAGATGAAGCTGTATGTCTCCAACGGGGCGGGGATTTGGAACGGCTTTCCCATCCGCATCGGCGTTCCTTCGGAAATCGTGCTGATCCGGCTCCGGAAAGAGGAATAAGAGTGTTGAGGGTGGAGAGTTCAGAGTTCAGAGTGAGTGGGCGTAGTCCCGGAGATGACGGGGGAAAACATGTTGACTTATAGCTTCTAATTTATGAAAACAATATCAATGATATGCACGCTGGCGGCCGCCCTGATGACGGGGGCCGGATGCTCGGGACAGGAACAGCCCAAGATTTCCGCGGAACCCTCCAAGGTTCTCATTGCCTATTATTCATGGGGCGGCAATACGAAGTACGCCGCTGCGCAGATTCAAAAGGCGACGGGCGGAACCCTGTTTGAAATCAAGCCGGTCAAGCCTTACCCGTCCGGGTACCGGGAATGTACGGTACAGGCCAAAAAGGAGATTCAGGAAGGCGTCAGGCCGGAGCTGGCCGCCAGGGTGGAGGACATGGGCAAGTACGACGTGATTTTCATCGGCAGTCCCAACTGGTGGAGCACGATTGCGCCTCCGGTCGCCTCTTTCCTGGCAAGCCACGACCTTTCCGGCAAGACGGTGATTCCGTTTGTGACGCACGGAGGCGGCGGCATGGCGCGCTGCGGGGACGAGGTGCGGAAGCTGTGCCCCAAATCCACCGTTCTCAAGGGGGGAGCCTTTGCCGGGGAAGGCATCCGGACGGCCAGGCCCGCGCTGGTCAAGTGGGTCAATGACACGATCACCATCAACAAATAATGCTCCTTATGAAACGAACCCTTGCGGGAATGGCTTTTTCCCTTGCCTGTCTGATGAACCTTTCAGAAGCCCAAACCATGAATAACGATACAAGCGCCTTGTCGCCAAAAGAACAACAGATTGCCGCCATCAGCGCCCATACGGCCAGGGGCGACATGCCCGGCCTGCGGAACGCCCTGACGGCGGGGCTGGACGCCGGACTGACCCTGAACGAGCTCAAGGAGGTGCTGGTCCAGATGTATGCCTATTGCGGCTTCCCCCGCAGCCTGAACGCTCTCAATGAGTTGATGGTTCTGGCCAAGGACCGCGCCTCGCGCGGCATCAATGATACGGTGGGAGCGGAGGCGGGAGCGCCGCCTGCCGGAAAGAGCATTGACTTCGGCACGGCCAACCAGACGAAGCTTTGCGGCGCTCCGGTGAAGGGGGATCTTTTCCTGTTCGCCCCGGCCATTGACGAGTTCCTGAAGGCGCATTTGTTCGGGGACATTTTCGGCCGCGACAACATGGACTGGAAGACCCGGGAGCTCGCCACCATCGCGGCCCTGGCCGCCATGACGGGCACGGAAAGCCAGTTGAACTCCCACATCCGTATCGGGAAGCACAACGGCCTGACTGACGGGCAGGTGGAAGCCGTTCTGGCCGTGTCCGCCGCTGCCGGAAAGAAGGACGCCTTCCCCAAAGGGGAGCCCGCTCCGGCCAATTTCACGGGAAAAGCCTGGGTAGCCATGCTGGTGGACAACAGGGATTACGACATGTCCGCCTATAACGTCACCTTTGCCCCCGGCACGCGGAACAACTGGCACAGCCATTCCGTGGGCCAGGTGCTGTTCTGCACGGAAGGCACGGGATACTACCAGGAGCGCGGCAAGGCCGCCCGGCGCCTGACGCCCGGTTCCGTGGTGGAAATCCCGGCCAATACGGAGCACTGGCACGGCGCGGCGCCGGACAGTGGGTTCGTGCACCTTGGCATCACGCCCAGGGCGGCTTCCAACAGGACGGCATGGGGAGGCCCCGTGACGGATGCTGAATATGCGGAGGCCACGGGAAGCAAATAAAAACGCCGGGGCAGCCCCGCGGTCCCTCCTTTTCCCGGGGAGAGGGAAAGGGGCGTTTTCTTCCTGAGCGGGAACATGGAAGGGCCGGGGATTCCAACGGAATTCCCGGCCCTTTCTTTTTACGGTTTTGAGGGAGCGGCCTATTCCTCCGGAGCGATGTTCGGTTCGCTGGCGCTGGCATGGTTCAGCGGATTACAGCTGTCCGGCCTGCGGTTGTCCAGCAGGTCCTGGTAGAATTTCTTCTTGTATTTCAAGACTTCCATCTGTTTTTTCAGGATGCGGAGCTGCTCCCGGAGGCTTTTCTCCTGCTTGAAAATCAGTTCCGCGCGTTCCGGAATGGTGGTGTCCCCTTCCTGGCACAGGTCGATGTAGTGCTTGACGCCTTCAATCGGGAGGCCCGTCATCCGGAGGCAGTGAACCAGGCGCAGCCAGCCCAGGGTGTAGTCCGAAAACATGCGGGCATTGCCTCCGCTGCGGTCCACATCCGGAATCAATCCGGCGTTTTCATAATACCGGATGGTGTAGGCGGACATCTCCATCATTTCCGCAACCTGTTTCACGGTATATTTGGGAGTGCGGTCATAGGAAGGCCGGTAGGAGCTGGATGGGTTCTTTTGTGTGATCATTGTGCAGTTGATGGCTTACAGTTACTCTAATATACTTCCAGGCGCGGAAAGACAAGCGTTTTGACGGGATTCAGGGAGGGGAAGGTTCTGAAAACGCGTGAACATCCATCAGTGAATAACATGGTGGTAACATGTGAATAAACAGAGGGGCGTTTTTCATTTCTGTTCCGGAGAAGAAAGGCGGAAAGAACGCGGCAATTTTTCTTCCGGCGGAAGAGTACGCCTCTTTTCTTGTACTCCCCGGATTGCGGGGAAAGGGCGCAGGCCCGCCGGGAGGGCCAAAGGGTTTGACGGCTGGCGGCGGCGCATTACAATGAAGACCGTTCCAGACAAGACCCCCGCCATGATTATTGCCTCCCTTTCCGCCGCCGCCCGATACGAGAACCTGAATCCGCTGTTCAAGCGGGCTTTTGATTTTGTGAGGGGGGCTGATCCGGCTTCCCTGGAGCCGGGACCCCACGTCCTGGAGGAAGATGCCCTGATTGTGATGGTGAATGAGCCTGTGATGAAGAAGCCGGAGAAGGCCCGCATGGAAGTGCACGACAGGTTCATAGACATCCATGTGCCCCTCACCCGGGAGGAAGGTTTTGCCTGGAAGGACCGCGCGGCCCTGGAAAAGCCTTCCGAGCCGTTCAACATGGAAAAGGACGCGCAGCATTACGACGATGCGCCGGACACCTCTTTTGCCGTGAAGCCGGGGCAGTTCGCCGTCTTTTTCCCGGAGGACGCCCATGCCGGCTGCATCGGGGAAGGGGCTCTCCGTAAACTGGTGATTAAAGTCAGAACGGCCTGACCCGCCTTCCGGAAAGATGGTCCGGTGCCGGGACAGGCCGTTCCTCCACGCCCGCTCCGGCTTGCCTGCCGGCGGGGCAATCATTCAATTTATTCCTCGTCTTCCACCCTCGCGTCCTGCTTGGGGTCCTGCGGAGCGTTTTCCGGAATCCAGACGGCCACGTTGCCGCCGTGGACGAGGAACTGGCCGTTGCCTTCCTCGTCAATGGTGACGGTTTCCTCCACGTTCCCGGTGGCTTCCTTCCAGGTTTCCCCGGCGTGCTGCTTGCCCACGTTCATCACCTTGTCCCCGTCCTCCCCGTTGGAGATGAGCACGGCCACGCCGGAATGCGGGTGGTCGTCATCCCCCACGCGGGTGAAACCGATGGTGTTTGGGTGGTCAAAGTAGTAATTCTGCTCCCCGAAGGCATGGTTTTTGCGGATTTCCAGCAAGTTGTCTATGATGCCGCGGTGCATGGGAGGATTGCCGCTTACTCCGTAATAGTCCCCGTAGAAGATGCAGGGGTAGCCTTCCTTCATGAGCAGGATGAGCGCATAGGCGGAGGGCTTGAACCAGTCTTCCACGGCTGATTCCAGGGAGCTGCCCCACTGGGAGTCATGGTTGTCCACAAAGGTGACGGCCAGCGTGGGGTGGTTCTGGACCAGGGTGCCGTCCAGAATCTTGGAAAGGTCGTAATCACGGCCCTGCTTGGAAGCCTGGTACATGTTGTAGTGCAGGGGCACGTCAAACAGGTCCACCTTGTAGCGTTCCTCCTTGAGATAATCGTTCAGGGAGTCCAGGTCCTGCTTCCAGTATTCGCCCACGGCGTAGAAATCCTCTCCCCGCTCCTTGCGGACGGCGGCCAGGAATTTCTTGATGAACTCGTCATTGATGTGTTTGATGGCGTCCAGCCTCATGCCGTCCAGATCCAGTTCCCTGGCGACCCATCCGCCCCATTTTTCCATTTCCTTCACCACTTCCGGGTGGTCGAAGTCCAGGTTGGCGAACATGAGGTAGTCATAGTTGCCGTTTTCTTCGTCCACGCCCTCGCTCCAGTCCTTGCCGTCCCCCATGATCTTGAAGATGGCGGTCTTCTCCGTAGCGGCGTCGTAGTCCGTGCCGGTGAAGTGGTACCAGTGCCATTTGAAGTCGGAGTACTTGTCTCCGCGGCCGGGGAAGTTGAAGCCGGTCCAGCCTTCGATTTCGTAGGCGTCCGTGATTTCCTTGTCCCGGTTCTGCTGGTCCACTTCCTTGGCCATGAATTTTTCCGTATAGTCCGCTCCGGCCTTGTGGTTCATCACGGCGTCCAGGTAGACGCCCACATGGTGTTCATGAAGGGCCTTGATGGCGTCCTGGAGTTCCTGCTTGGTGCCGTATTTGGTGCGGACCGTGTTCTTCTGGTCGAATTCCCCCAGGTCAAACAGGTCGTAGGTGCCGTAGCCCACGTCGTTTTGTTCCTTGCCCTTGTAGGCCGGCGGAATCCAGACGGCTGTAACGCCTATTTCCTCCAGATGGGGGGCGTCTTCCTTCAGCTTGTTCCAGAACTGCCCGTCGTTGGGCAGGTTCCACTCAAAATATTGCATCATGATTCCGTTTTTCATTTTGTCAGATTCCTTGTAAATGTCGTTCGGGTTGTTCCGCCTTCAGGAGGCCGGCTGATGGGGAAGACGGTTCCCTGGCGTCTGCCGGGCGGGGCTCCGGATGATGATTTCACACGAAGCCGTCAACAAGATAGAGTCCTTAAAGCGCGGCGCGTTCGGCATACTGCCGGTGTTATGTCCCGCAAAATGTCAGGGAGAACGTGTGGAAAGCTGGAAAAGAGGGCTTTCCGCCAAGGCAGGACTGAACCTGCCCGCGAGCCGTCAGGAGTGAAACTGGCCCTTGCTGCTGCTGGAAAAACGAGCGTCAGCGAACGAGTATGGAAAGAGAGGGCGCGGCCTTTGTCCGCCTGTTCATTCCGAAGCCGCAGGGGCCTGCGGCGCTCCCTGGAAGGGTTTCACGCTTCGGCCGTGCTGTGGTCCAGGTAGTGCCTGTTTTTCAGCCGGTAGTATTTGAGGAACCTCCGGATGAAGAGCAGGGTGACGATGAAGGAGAGCACGTCCGCCAGCGGGAGGGAGGCCCAGACGCCGTCCTGGCCCCAGAACCTGGGCAGCACCAGCAGGAACGGCAGCAGGAAGAGCATCTGGCGCGTCAGGGAAAGGAAGATGGCCAGCCGGGCCTTCCCGATGGCCTGGAAGAAGTTGCCGATGATGATCTGGCTGCCGATGAGCGGGAAGGCCAGCACGCAGATGGTCAGGCCGTTGGCCGCCAGGCTGATGAGCGCGGCGTCATCCGTAAAGAGTCCGGCAATGCCGCGGGGGAAGAGGACGCAGGCCAGGAAGCCCAGCGTGGTGAAGGATGTTCCAGCCAGCACGCCGTACTTGAGGGTGAGCAGGACGCGTCCCGGCTTCATGGCCCCGTGGTTGTAGCCGATGATGGGCTGCATGCCCTGCGTGAGGCCGATGACGAGCATGGCGAACAGGATGAGGATGCGGTTGATGATGCCGTAGGCTCCGATGGCCAGGTCCCCCCCGTGGTCCGCAAGCTGCCTGTTGATGGCAATGGTGACCGCGCTGCCGCATACGTTTACCAGGCACGGAGCCATGCCGATGGACAGGATGCCGGTGACGATGGCCTTGCGCAGTTCCCAGATGCCGCGGCGGAAGTGGACCGTGCTGGCCGCGTCGGAGAAGTGGAGCAGCACGCGCGCCATGCCGGTGACCTGGGCAAGCAGGGTGGCCAGGGCAGCCCCGGTGATGCCCCATTTGAACCAGAAGATGAAGATGGGCGCCAGGATGATGTTAACCCCCACGGAGAGCAGGGTGGAGCCCATGGCCTTTTTCGGGTAGCCGGTGGCCCTCATGACGTGGTTGAGGTTGAAGAAAACGTACGTGACGGGGAGCCCCAGCAGGGTGACCAGCATGAAGTCGTACGCGTACGTGAGCGTCTGGCCGCTGGCTCCGAAGGCGATCAGGATTTCCGTCAGGAAGAGAAGCGTGGGAGTGACAAGCACCACGGCGGCGATCAGGCTCATGATGAGGACGTTCCCCAGCGTGCGCTCCGTTCCCTCCTGGTCTTTCTTGCCCAGCCGGATGGAGCTGATGGCCGCTCCGCCGATGCCCACCAGCGTGCCCAGCGCAAAGGTCAGGTTCATGATGGGGAAGGTGACGGCCAGGCCGGACAGGGCCAGGGGGCCCACCCCGTGGCCGATGAAGACGCTGTCAATGATGTTGTACAGGGAGTACACCACCATGCCGGCGATGGAGGGCAGGGAGTACTGGACCAGCAGACGCCATACGGATGCGTTTTCCAATTCTGCGATGTTGCGTGACTGGGCTGCCATGAACGGACCTCCTTTTCAGACGGGAGGCAAACTATAGAAATGCGCGGAGGGGTTGTCAAGCTGTCCACCCGTCCGGGGAACGGGCATTTTTCCGCCGCAGAGGGCGGGAGGCCTGTTTTTGATTGACTGGGGAGGTTTTTGGTAGTTGATTCCTTTCCGCCTTTTTTCAGGAACACGCCATGTCTCTATCCCTTCGCCCCGTTCTTTGCGCCGCCGTCTGCGGAACCGCCTTTTTGTGCTCTTCCTGCCTGCCCATGCTCGGTACCGGGCAGATGCTGGCGGGCAGCCATCTTGCGGACGGCCTGCTGTCCACCTCCCCCCTGGACCTGGTCTGGAGGGGGGACATCAGCTCCTTCCCCTCCTCCGGGCTGGAGACGCCCCGGGGGTTCAAGGTTTCCCCGGCGGATTCCTATTCCCTGCTGATGGAGGCGCGCCCCGGCATAAGCGGAGAGTGGGCCTGCTACCATGACCGGAACAGTTACTACTGGGCCTTTGTGGCCGGGAAGAAGGAGGAGGAAGCGGGGCTTTACGCCGTGCGCCGCGGCGTGGCCGTGAACGGAACCACCGGGGAGATTGAAGACCACCCCGCCGTGCAGGCTGTCCAGCCTCCCTCCGTCATGTAGGCGCGGGTTCTGGTCTTTTTGCAAAAACCGCTGCCGGGAGCCCGTTTTCCGGGCTGTGGAGCACGATAGATTTGACAGGCAGGGGCCTTTGCGGGCGTATTATTACCCGCATGAAGTTCCTTTTATTATCGTTTGCATGGATGTGCATGGCGTGCGCCGGGGCGTGGGGGCAGGATACCGCTCCCTCCTTCCCGGCCACGGGGGCCAATTACAGACTGTTCCCGGCCGACCAGCCGCCGCTGGTTCCCAAGCCCCAGCAGCTCCGCTGGGACGGCAAGGCCATTCCCGTGCAGTCCGTGCGCATCCTGGCCCCGTCTCCGTCCAGTACTTCCTATCCGGAGCAGATGAAGTTCATCGTTTCCGAATTGAAGTCCTTCCTGGCGGACCACCGGGTGAAGGTGGCTCCGGACGGAGCGTTCGCCGTCAAGTTCGTGAAGGGGGAGGTGAAGGCCGGGACGGAGAATCCCAAGCTGAAGGAGGAGGCCTATTCCCTCCGCGTGACTCCCGGCGGCGCGCTGATTACGGCGGCGGACACCAGGGGGTTTTATTACGGCATGAAAACGCTGGAGCAGCTTCTCCTGCGCCGCGGCGGGACGACGACCATCGCCGCCTGCGACATCGTGGACTGGCCGGATTTTGAAATCCGCGGGTTCATGAATGACGTGGGCCGCAATTACATGCCCCTGCCCCTGATCGCGCAGGAGCTGGATTCCATGGCGCAGCTGAAGCTGAACGTGTACCACTTCCATTTCACGGAGCATCCCGGCTGGCGGCTGGAGTCCAAGATTTACCCGGAACTGAATGATCCCAAGAATTTCACCCGCATGCCGGGCAAATTCTACACGCAGAAGGAGTTCAAGCAATTGGTGGAGTACTGCCGCCTGCGCAACATCCTGCTGATTCCGGAGATGGACATGCCGGGGCACAGCCAGGCGTTCCGGAAGGCGCTCAACGTGAAGATGAGCGATGAAAAGGCCACGAAGGCCCTGGTGGCCCTGATCAAGGAGATGTGCGCCCTGGTTCCCAAGGAGAAGATGCCCATCATCCACATCGGCACGGACGAGGCCCACGGCAAGGACGAGCAGGTGAACAATGACATTCTGAAGGAATACATCAATGCGGTGGAGTCCTGCGGCCGCACGCCCATGAGGTGGCACCCCGGCCTGACGCCTAAGGGCTATAACGGCTCCATCCTGCAGTTGTGGTCCGGCCGCCAGAACCGCGGCGCGTGGCCTGTCAACGGGTCCAAGTACGTGGATTCCCTGGAGACTTACCTGAACCACCTTGATCCGTTTGAAACGGCCATGACCATGTACTTCCGCCGGGCGTGCCCGTTCCAGAATGCGGACGGCCTGGGCATGATGCTGTGTTCCTTCCCGGACCTGGAAATCACGGACCCGCGCAACCAGGTTCTCCAGACGCCCGTTTATGCCGGCATGGCGTTCGTTTCAGAACCCTTGTGGAACAATCCCCATGAAAAGGTGCAGGGAGACCCCAACCAGGACGAGTACATGAAGTATTTCTCCAACCTCCCTGTGCAGGGGGACCCGCTGCTGAAAGGGTTTGCGGAGTACGAGAACCGCGTGCTGGCCATCCGGGACCGCTTCTTCGTGAACAAGGAGTTCAATTACGTGCGGCAGGCCAATATTCCGTGGAAGCTGCTGGGTCCCATTCCCAACGGAGGGAAGACGGAAACGGAGTTCGCTCCGGAGGCTGACAACAAGACCGGGAAGATGAAGGATTCCTACGAGATTGACGGCGTTACCTACGAGTGGTCCAAGGACGCCTACACCGGAGCCACCATCATCTTCAAGCATTACTGCGATTTCCCGACCCTGTTCAACGGGGCGAAGATGGGAGCCTATCCCCACAAGAACCATACCTATTACGCGCAGACCTGGATTTACTCTCCCAAGGCGCAGACGGTGCCTTTCTGGATCAGCGGCCATACCTGGGCCACGTCCGACTGGCGCAACGGCCCGGCCAGCGTTCCCGGCAAGTGGTTCCACGCGGATCCCAGGTTCTTCGTGAACGGGCAGGAGATTGCCCCCCCTCAATGGAAGAAGCCGCGCAACGGCGGCGTGCTGGTGGATGAAAACTACCATTTCCGGGAGCCTTCCATGGTTCCCCTGAAGAAAGGCTGGAACCGCGTCCTGGTGAAAAGCCCCAGCAACAATTCCGCGCGCCGGTGGATGTTCACGTTCGTTCCGGTGCAGGTGAACCCCAAAACGCCCGGCTGCAACGTGAAGGAGTATCCCGGCCTCAAGTTCTCCACGGAGCCGAAGTAAAGGGCTTTTCCGGCTGTTATTTCCGGTAAATAACGAAGGCATGAAGCGCGTTCCGCTTCATGCCTTTTTTATGGCCGGACGGGGTTCCGGGAAAGGAGGGCGGCCCGTCAAAGTTTTTTCCAGGGCAGGGCCTCAAGCATCCCGTCAAAGCCCAGCCCCGTTCCGGCGGGAACGGCCACCTGCGGGTTCATGCCGCCCATCTGGTCAATGAAGGGGTCCGGCTCAAACAGGAGGTGCGTGCAGAGGCCGCAGAGCGGAATTTCCGTGGGCAGGGCGTTGCGGTAGTAGTCCGCGGCTTGGTAGACGGCCCAGAGCTGGCCCACGGGGTGGTCCATGACGGTGGTGAAGACGGGAGGCTCGTAAAGGTGCGCGGGGGTGGCTTCCCGCGCGGGCTTGACGATGCGGATGATAGGCAGGTCGGAAGAGATGGCCGGCTGGTGCTCCGAGTCCGAGCCCATGTCCAGGGCCAGCGGCATGCCGGCGTCCACCAGCCTTTCCCAGCTCTGGACGGAAAAGGGGCACGGGTCTTCAATGAAGTCTATCCGGGTTTTCAGGTGGTGGGGCAGGGATTTCCAGAATTTAAGAGAATCGTTTTCATTCAGGCAGCCGTTGAAGTCCAGCCGCCAGCGCCAGGCTGGGACCATGGAGGCCAGCATGGTCAGCCGTTCCAGAGCGGCCGCCAGGTTGGGGCTGGCCTTGATTTTTCCGGCCTTGAACCCCTTGGATTCCATGATGCGGATGGTGGCGGGGCTGACGCAGGAGGGCAGCGTAGCGTGGCTGGCGGGGATGTGGAGGCCGTCAAACAGGCTGACGCCCTTCGCGCGCGCCTCCCCGTCCGTCCGGGCGCATTCCAAGGCGCGGACGCCCAGGGGCAGCGGGTTTCCCTTCCTGAGCGCGTCCAGTTCCTCCTGCAGGGTGGCGTCCCCCAGCTCCGGCCACGGCTGGATGCAGCCGTACCCGCCTTCATCCGTTTTAATGAGGGCTCCCTTCCTGCATACTTCCGCGGCTCTGGCGTTCAGCGGACCGCATGCCGTTAAAGAATATTCATGGTAAAACACAACTTTAATTCAAACAGCCTTTCAATCTTTTGTCACGATGAAAAAAGGTTTTCATTGGATTTTGGAGGGGGAATGGCTAAGCTCCGTGTCATGTACAGAACATTGGTGTTCGGCGCGGGTGGGCGTGTGGGAAGCCGGCTGGCGGCGCATCTGGAAAAGGAAGGCATGGATGTGGTGGGATGCGGACGGAACGCGTGTGATTTAAAGGATTTAAAAGCCCTGAAAAACGTGCTGCTTTCCTCGGGCGCCACCCACGTGGTGAACTGCGCTGCCGTGAGCGGCCTGGAGGCCTGCCTGGACGATCCGGAGACGGCGCACCGCGTGAACGCCATGGCGCCGGAGATGATGGCCCGCATCTGCCGCCTGGAGGGCATGCGCTTCATCCACCTGAGCACGGACTACGTACTGGACGGCAGGAGGGGCGGCCTGAAAACGGAGTCGGACAAGTGCCGCCCCGTGAACGTGTACGGAGAATCCAAGCTGGAGGCGGAACTCCGCGTGCGGGAGGAAATGCCGGAGGCGCTGGTTGCCCGCGTTTCCTGGGTGTTCGGCAATCCGGAGCGGCCTTCCTTCCCGGAGATGGTGCTGCGGAAGGCGCTGAACGGAGAACCCCTCTCCGCCGTGGCGGACAAATGGTCCATGCCCGCGTGGGTGGAGGACCTATGCGGGTGGCTGCGCTTCCTGGCGTATGAAAGCGATGCTTCCGGCGTGCTGCACCTGTGCCAGTCCGGGGAGCCCGTTTCCTGGCACGGATATGCCGTGACCGCTCTGAAATGCGCCGTGAAGCACGGGCTGCTGCCTTCTTTGCCGCCCGTGGCGGAACAAAAGCTCGACGAACAGGCCGGTTTCAGGGATGCTCGGCCCCGGCATACCGCCATGTCCTGCGAACGGCTCGCTTCCCTGATGGAGCGGCCCGTGAGGACGTATGAAGAGGCCATCGACCTGGCCGTGGCCCGCTATGCCTCAGATCCAACCTTCCTCTCCCGCATCTCATGAACGATTTCCGCAATTCCCGTGATTCTAGCGATTCCCGCCCCAGGCCCGCCTACCGGGACCGCCGCTCCCAGCCGGGGCGCCCGCGCACGGCTCCCAAAAAGAACCTTTTTGTCAACAAGTCACCGGAAGGCAGTGAACAATGGCTCACGCCGTGGGTGGAACTGAAATACTTCACGTACAATCCCGCCGTATTCCCCCGCATGCTCGGCTCCGTGAGCGGGGAAATAGCCCCGGGAAGCCTGGTGCATGTCTATGACAAGAACGGGGAGCTCTTCGGCTCCGGCTTCTGGAACGAGGCCAGCCGCACGCCCCTGCGCGTGGTATACCACGGGAAGGACGCCTTTACCGAACGGGACCTGGACGCCGCCCTGGAACGCGCCGTGAAGCTGCGCCGGGACATTCTGCGCCTGGATGAAACCACCAACGCTTACCGCGTGCTGCACGGTGACTCCGACGGCCTGGGAGGCCTGGTGGTGGACCGTTACGCGGACGTGCTGAGCCTGGAGGTAAGCACGCTGGCCGTCTGGCAGAGGCTGGACCGCTGGCTGCCCCTGCTGCACCGCCTGTGCGGCACAAAGCGCCATGTGGTGCAGGTGGATGAGGGCATTGCCCGCATGGAGGGCATCCGCGCGGAAGACGCCCCGGAATCCCCGGCTCCCGTCCGGCTGGTGAAGATTGTAGAGAACGGCATCACTTATGAAGTGGACTTCGCCCAGGGGCACAAGACGGGCTTCTTCTGTGACCAGCGGGACAACCGCCTTAAATTCGCCTCCCTGGTGAAGGGAGCCACGGTGCTGGACCTGTGCTGCTACAGCGGCGGCTTTTCCATTGCCGCCAAGATGCTGGGAGGCGCCGCGGAAGTCACGGGCGTGGACCTGGATGAAAAGGCCATCGCCATGGCGAAGAGGAACGGCAACATCAACCAGCAGCGCATCGACTTCGTGCATGCGGACGCCTTTGTCTACGCGCGCCAGATGGTGCGCAACGGGCGGCTGTTTGACGCCGTGCTGCTGGACCCGCCCAAATTCATCATCGGCAGGGAGGGGTATGAGGAAGGCATCAAGAAGTACCATGACCTCAACATGCTGGGCTTGCAGTGCGTGCGGCCCGGCGGCCTGTTCGTCACCTGTTCCTGTTCCGGCCTGCTTTCCCCCGCGGAATTTGGGCACACCGTCATCAAGGCCGCCCAGCGGCAGGGGCGCAAGCTCCAGATCATGGCGATGACCGGCCCCGGCTGGGACCACCCCTTCCTGAGCACGTACCCGGAAGGCCGTTACCTGAAGGTGCTGTGGGCCATTGCCCTGTAACCGGGCCATGCCCGGAACGCATCCGGAAGAAGACGGAAAACCTTTCAGGCGTGTTGACGGCTTTTCCTCCTCCCTGCTTTGATGGGGAGGAATATGGCAAAACAAGTATTACAGCGGCTCAGTTTTACGGCCGGGGAGCTGACCCCGTGGCTGGCCGGGCGCGCCGACCTGGACCCTGTGTCCCGCGGCGCCTCCCGGCTGATGAATTTCCTGGTCAGCCCCTTTGGCGGCCTCCGGCGCAGGCCCGGAACGCGCCTGGTTGCCCGCGCGGGATGCGCGGAAGGGGCCGTGAGGCTGGTTTCCTTCAAATACTCCACGGGCGTGCAGTTCATGCTGGAAGCGGGGTGCGGCTACATCCGGTATTTCAAGGACGGCTCCCCCCTGCGGGATGCGGACGGCGGCGTGCTGGAAACCTCCACCCCCTGGAAGACGGACGAACAGGTTAGGAACCTCCGGTTGCAGCAGCTGAATGATGTGATTTACTGCGTGGAGCCGTCTACTCCGCCCATGACGCTTTCCCGCCATGCGGACGATGACTGGCGGCTGGAGGCGCTGGAGTTTTCCGGCATGCCTTATGAAAGCTCCCTGTTCAATGCCGTGAGGCTGGAATGCCGGATGGTGAGGGAAGGGAGTGCCGCCAGATTGCTGGCCAGTGCGGATGAAGACGTTTTCACGCCGGAAATGGAGGGCAGGGAGTTCCTCCGCATTACCCGGAAATACGGGGAATCCGTAGTGGAGGGGACCCAGATGCCCTTTTACCATCTGACGAACCTGGACCGGGACCTTTACAAGGGGGAGACTTTCTCCATGGACCGGGAGGACGGCTGGCGGCAGGCTTATACGTGCATCCGGGATTTCAGCAGGAAGACCGACTACCAGCCCGGCGTGAATCGCCCGGAGCGTTACACGGCATTTTTTGAAAAGGGTTCCGATGCCAGCGCGCGCGTTTACGTCAGCGGCGCGTGGACGCTGGAAACCACGGGCACCTGGGATGCGGAGTGGGAAGTGTGCCGGGGGTATCCGGACGGCTCCAATTACCTCCCCGCCCAGCCCTCCCTGGTCTGGCACTCCGTGAAGAGCTTCCAGCAGAAGGACGGCTTCCGGAACAATTTTTCCCTGAGCGGCAATGAAGAGGAATTATCCTATTATAAAATCCGCCTGATGGCGTACAGGAACGGGGCCTCTGCGGGAACGCCCGTGCTCCGGGCGGCGGCAGGCTCCTTTGACCATGAAATGGTGGTGGAGGAATACGTTTCCCCCCGCAGCGCGTATCTCACGAACGCCCTTCACCTGTCCTACTACGCGCTGGGGGATTGTGAGACCAATGACTGGTCCTTCGGCGCGTTCGGCGTCCGGAACGGGTATCCGTGCACGGTGGAATTCCATCAGGGGCGGCTGTGGTTCGGCGGAACTCCCGGGCAGCCCCAGACGCTGTGGGCCAGCCGGGTGGATGATTTTTCCGCGTTTACTCCAGGTGTTCCGGTGGATTCCGCCATGATTCTGACGATGGCGGCCTCCCAGCAGAACCGCATCTCCTGGATTGCCTCCCTCCGGGGGCTGATGATCGGCACCAGCGAAGGGGAGTGGCGGCTGTCCGCCTCCAACTCGGAAGGGCTGAGCGCGGCCAATGCCGAATTCCAGCGTCATTCCGGGGTGGGTTCCGCCTCCCTGGACGCCCTGACGGTGGAAAACAGCCTCCTCTTTGTCCAGCAGGGAAGCATGATGGTGCGGGAACTGTTTTATTCCCTAGAGGCTGACGGCTACCAGACGCGGGACGTCAGCCTGCTGTCCGGCCATCTGCTGAAGGCGGGGATTGTGGACTGGACGGTGCAGAGAAGCACGGCGTTCCATGTCTGGTGCGTGCTGGGGGACGGGTCTGCCGTGTGCATGACGCTGAACAGGGAGCAGAATGTGGCGGCGTGGCACGCCCACCGCCTGGAACATGGCCGCATCCTGTCCGTGGCGGCTTTGCGCGGCTCCCGTGATACTCCGGATGAGGACGTATGGTTTGCCGTAGCGCGCGGGGAGGGGGAACGGGCCTGCATCACCATAGAGCGCCTGGCGGACGGCCATGCCTGCTTGGACGCCTGCACGGAAGCCGTGGTGCGGGGGGAGGCTTTGTCCGGGCTGGAGCATTTGGCGGGATGCGGCGCCCTCCTGCTGGACGGGGACGGCGCATGTATGCCCATTAGCATTGACGGGGAGGGGAATGCCGCCTGCCCCGGCAGGAGGGACGGGGAAGCTGTGTCCGTAGGGCTGGCCGCCCCGGCGGAAGTGAGGACGATGCCCCTGGAAACGCTTGAGACGCTGGGCAGGTTTAAAAAGCAGCTCGGCGCGAGGGCGCTGCTTCACGAAAGCACGCTGAAGTTCCGGTACGGAACGGGCCACCCGGATGCGTGGAGGGATTTCCAGCCCGGCAGGTACGGCGTGGCGGAGCCTTATTCCGGCTACGTGCGCATGATCCACAACTACGGCATGGATGAGCAGTCCCGCTTTGCCCTCCGGGTGGAGACGCCGGACCCGTTCAATCTGCTGGCCCTGGTGCTGGATGTGGAATTATAGGAGCGGGTGGCCTTACGGCTGTTCCGCCGCTTCTTCATGGGAAAGCATGTGCACGATGACCTTGAGGCCGTGCTTTTCCCCCGCCGCCTTCGCCAGGGAGCGGATGGCCGAAGCCGTCATCCCGTTGCGGCCGATGATGCGGGCCACGTCTGTTTTTTCCAGAATCAGGCGGAAGCGGACGGCGTCTCCCTGCGGGGATTCCGCAACGCGCAATTCCGCCTGTTCCGGGTGTTGCACGAATTGCAGGGCGATCAATTGCAGGTACTGGCGGATTTGTTCTACGGCAGGATGCATGAGGGGAAATGTGGGTTATTTCAACCAACCTACTATAAAACCGCCTGATTGAAAAGATGCAATTCCAGACATTCCCTGAAAAAGAAAGTCGCCCCGGTCGTAAAACGACCGGGGCGCCCCAACTACCCTATGAAACTGGATCCGTTAAGATCCAGAGAGCTTTTTTAACGAGCGCTCACCTGCTCGAAACGCAATATAGGACAGGAAAAAGGGATAAGCAAGTATTTTTTCATTGAAACGATTGTTTTTATTCCGGAAAAACAACATCGTATTCTTTACAATATCAGGCCATGCGGAAGGATATTGTTATTGTAACAAAATCATCTGCCGGGAAGCAGTTCATAAGTGAAGCCCTTAAGGTACTCCGTTTCCGGAATGTTCAGTAAAACCGGGTGGTCCGGCCTCTGGCCGTGTTGCTGTACCAGGCGCAGGGTGGCCGGAGCGTCAATGGCGGCGTCCAGAACGCTCTCCCGGAACAGGTCCGCCCCGGCGTGGTGGGAGCAGCAGAAGGTGGAAAGGATGCCTCCCGGAGCCAGGAGCTTCATGGCGCGGAGGTGGATTTCCTTATACCCGCGCATGGCGTCATGCACGGATTTCTTGTTTCTGGTGAAGGAGGGCGGGTCCAGGATGATCAGGTCCCACTTGTGCTCTCCGCCGTCCCGGACGAGAGCGGCCTCCTTCTTCAGGAAGTCAAACGCGTTGTCCGTAACGCACTGGATGGAGACGCCGTTCAGCGTTGCGTTGCGCGCCACGGCGTCCATGGCGTCCTGGGAGACGTCCACGGCCGTGACTTCCGCGGCTCCCTCCAGGGCGCAGGCCAGGGCAAAGCCGCCCTGGTTGCAGAAGCAGTCCAGCACGCGGCGTCCGCGGGCGAAACGGGCCACGGCGGCGTAATTGTCAAGCTGGTCCAGGTACAGTCCGGTTTTCTGCCCCGTCTGGAGGTCAATCATGAACTGCACGCTGCCGCTGCGTGCGGCAAAGGGTTCCGGCTCCTGCCCGCGCGCCACGCGGACGGAAGGCTCAATGCCCTCCGCCGCCAGCATGGGGGAATCATTCCTGACAATGATCCCCCGGGGGGAGAGCAGGTCTTCCAGAACGTTCAGGATGATGGGAAGGCGGCGTTCCATGGCGACGGTCAGCGTCTGCACGACCAAGTAATCCGCGTAACGGTCCACGATCAGGCCGGGGAGGCCGTCCGACTCGCTCCAGACAAGGCGCGTGAGGGTTTCTTCCGGCAGATGCCGGCGGCGCAGTTCCACCGCCTGGCTGATGCGCCGGGAAAAGAAGTCCCCGTCCAGTTCCTGCTTGCGGCGGGAAAAACGCCTGGCGACGATCTGGGAGTGGGGGTTGAACATGGCGGACCCCAGGAAGCGGTCCTTGAAATCCTTCAGCGCCACCACGTCCCCTGGCTGGGGATTGCCGAACACCTTGCGCACTTCCGTGCCGTAAACCCAGTCGTGCCCCTGGAAAAGGCGTGCCCTTGGAGAAATAATCAAACCTGCCATGTCAGGAAAGGCAATACATGATCAGGGTGGAAAGTTCAAGGGTAATGCGGGCGGGGGCGCTCCCGGCCGCTTTTCCCGGGACCGGGAAGCTTCCGTTTCCGGGAATTTTCCGCTCAAGCGCATCAAAGTGCATGATTCCGGGACTATTCCATTGAAAAAGATTCCCTGCACGGTAAAATGCGGCGCGTTATGAAAGTAGAAACTTTTGAAACTCCCCAGGATGCTGCCAAGTCTTTGGCAGGAGAAGTTGCGGAACTCATCCGCAAGCGCGCCGCTGAAGGCAGGAACGTGGTTCTTGGCCTTGCCACGGGCGCCACTCCGCTGCCTTTTTATGCGGAACTGGTCCGTCTCCACAAGGAGGAAGGCCTTTCCTTCAGCAACGTCATCTCCTTCAATCTGGACGAATACAGCGGCCTGGACCACGACCATCCGGAATCCTACTGGTACTTCATGCACACCAACCTTTTCAACCACATTGACATGAAGCCGGAAAACATCAATCTGCCCTCCGGCACCGTCAAGGGTGATGAAATTGCCGCCCACTGCGCCGCCTATGAACAGAAAATCAAGGATTGCGGCGGCATTGACCTCCAGATTCTCGGCATCGGCCGCACCGGCCACATCGGTTTCAATGAACCCGGCTCCGATGATACCACCATTACGCGCCAGGTGCACCTGGACGAACTGACCCGCTCCGACGCCGGCCCCGCCTTCGGCGGTGTGGAAAACGTTCCCACCACGGCCATCACCATGGGCGTGGCTACCATCATGGGCGCCCGTGAAGTGGCCCTGATGGCCTGGGGGGAAAAGAAGGCTTCCATCGTGAAGAAAGCCGTTCAGGGTCCTGTGACGGTGGATGTGGCCGCCTCTTACCTGCAGAAGCACCCGAACGCCAAGTTCCTCTTGGACAAGGGCGCCGCTTCCCAGCTTTAATTCTCCGTTTCAGCAACGGACACGCCGTCTTTCCCGGTTCCGCGGAAAGGCGGCGTTTTTGATGGAATGAAAGAAGGCGGAATCTGCTTTTTCCGGCGGATTGATGCCGGAGAGGAGCGGTGCATGGTCCGCGTGGCCCGGTTCCGTGAATGAAGATTTTGTGTCATTGGGGGAGGCGGGGAACCGCCGTGGCTGTTCCGGCGTTCGCGGGGCGGAGGGAAATGGAGGAAGCCCGTTTTCCCCCTCCATGGCTGGACCGGAAGGATGAAAGGGGTGAGGTGCTTGGTTATTGTGTTGGAAATAAAAGTGTTTTGATGTTTGGCACAACATGTTTTCCTGCTTCGGGAGGCGGCTCTGAAGCCCGGAGGGCCTCCCGGAATTCCTGCTAAGAATTTCCTTTAAAAAGGGGACGGCAGGCTGGCCATTTAACCGGCAGCGGCTTTTTATTAGGATGAAGTGGCGCATTGACAAGAGTTTCATTTTCCGTGCATGGTTGAAACTGCCAATAGATGAAAAATAAAATATGCCCGGCAGTGTGTAATTAATAGTTCATTCAAAAATTACAGATGATGACCGGCTGTTATATAGAACAGGAGAAACAGAGAGATGAAACAAATGAAAATATTAATGGTTGTAACCGGAACCGGAATGTTTCCGGACGGAAAAGAGGAAACGGGATTATGGCTCAGTGAGCTTGCCCACATGTACGACAGCGCGAAAAAGCGGGGATATGATATTGCCGTTGCCAGCCCCAGGGGAGGTGACACCCCCGTCGATCCCATGAGCCTGAAAACGATGTACATGGATAAAATCTCCAAAGAATACTGGGATGATTCCGAATTCCGGGATGTGCTGCGGCACACGAAAAGCCTGGATGAAGTTTCCGGAGAGTTGTTTGACTGCATTTATTTGGCGGGCGGCCACGGCGCGATGTTCGATTTTCCGGATAATGCCGTTCTGCAAACGCTCATTAAAGACCACTATGAAAACAATAAAGTAGTTGGAGCCATTTGCCATGGCGTATGCGGATTATTAAACGTGAAACTCTCGGACGGACAATATCTGGTAAAAGATAAAAAGGTCACGGGATTCAGCTGGTTTGAGGAAGGCCTGGCCGGAAAGAAGAAGCTGGTGCCTTTCGACCTGGAATCCGCGCTGAAGGAACGCCGGGCTGATTACAAGAAGTCATTGATTCCGATGATGCCGGAGGTAGTGACGGACGGAAACCTGATCACGGGCCAGGACCCGTTCAGTTCTGAAAAAATGGCTGAAACGGTCATGAGCCGGTTTAACCAGTAGCAGTTGGCCGGGACCGCCTGCTGCGGCGTTCCGGGGGCGCGTTATGCCTCACAGGAACAGGGCCTGGGCTACTTGAGCCAGGCCAGGAATTCATGGTTGCCGTCCGTTCCGGTGATGGGGGAGGGTTCGCAGCCCATCCAGGAGCGGCTCAGCTCCTCCGTGACGAAGGCGCGTATGGAGTCCACCGCCCGCTGGTGCAGGGCCGGGTCCCGGACGATTCCGCCGGGGCCGATGTCTTCCGGCTGGAGCTCAAACTGGGGCTTGATGAGCACCAGGGCGTCCCCGCCTTCCTTCAGCAGGGGGAAGGCCGCGGGCAGGATTTTTTTCAGGGAGATGAAGGAGACGTCGGAGACGATCAGGTCCACCTGCTCCCCGATGTCTTCCGGAGTCATGTAACGGGCGTTGAATTTCTCCTTCACGATGACGCGGGGGTCCTGCCGCAGTTTCCAGACGAGCTGGTTGGTGCCGACGTCGACCGCGTGGACCCTGGCGGCCCCGTGCTGGAGCAGGCAGTCTGTAAAGCCTCCGGTGGACGCGCCGATGTCCAGGCAGACCTTGCCTTCCGCGGAGACGGGAAAGGCGTTCAGGGCGCCCTCCATCTTCAGGCCGCCGCGGCTGACGTAGCGGGGGCGGTTCCTGATGGCGATCTCCGCGTCTTCATTGACCTTGAGGCCCGGCTTGGTGGAGGGGTGGCCGCCCACGCTCACCTCTCCGGCAATGATGAGCCTCTGGGCCAGTTCCCGGGATTCTACGAGATTGCGGGAAACCAGAAGGACGTCGAGTCGTTGCTTGCTCATAATTCGGAAGAAAGATGCGTACGCAGGTATTTCATGAAACCGCATGGGGAATCAAGAAAAACCGCGCGCAGGGGGCATTTGGCTGCAAATTTGCGCCATGGCGCGCGCTGGAGCATTTTACCATTGATTCAGCGCGGATTTATACGAGACTTTCCGGCGAATGGAACACCGCTACAGGCAATTAATGCGCAAGGTCAGGCTCTACCTGCTGACGGAGGTGCGTAAAAAATCGTGGACCAGCAAGTTCCTTTCCGCCAGGATTTTTGACCATGTTTACTGGTCCTGGAACAGGCAGTCCGTGGCTACGGGCGCCGCCTGGGGCGCCGCGGCGGCGATTGCCCCGCTGCCCATGCAGAGCCTGTGGGGCGTGTTTGCCTGCCTGTGGCGCAAGGGGAATATTCCCGTAGCCATCCTGATGGCGTGGCTTTCCCCTCCCGGCTTCACCTTTTTTGCCATTCCGGGCCAGTGGTGGCTGGGGTGGTTCCTTTTTTCCAGCGTGGGCCTTCCCACATCCGGGGCAAACTGGCAGATGCTTAAAACGGCGGTGCAGCAATGGTCCTGGGCTCCGTTTGACGGGCTGAGCATCGGCATGGTCAGCCTGGAGTTCCTGACGGGCTGGATTGTTTCCAGCGTGGTGCTGGGCTTCCTGTGCTACGGGCTGGTGCAGCTTGCATGGGGTGTGGGCCACTTTCTGCGCGGCAGAAGCAAGGCTGAAGGAGAATAACGCAGGAACCCGCCGGCTTTTCAGGGCGGGCGGGTCCGGAAGGCGGCGCGCTCACTTAGGCGCGGCGGCGGGAAGGTTAGACGGCCACTTCCATCAGCAGAACGGTTGAGTTCTGGACCGCTTCAATGGTGATGGAATCCGTATCCGTGATTCCGGCTCCGTCCCGGCGGTGCAGCACCGTGTCTCCGATCCTGATCTCTCCGTCTATTACGAAGACGTACACCCCGGTGTTCTGGCACTTGAATTTGTATTCCCGTTCCACGCCGCGGTCCAGCTCCGCCCAGGAGAACCAGGCCTGCTGCATGATGGAGATGTCCGTTTCCGGAGCCAGGAAGGTGGAAATCTCATTATGCTTCAACAGAGGCTTGATGTCGTAATCCCGGTACTTGGGGGGCGTGTTCACCCGGTCCGGAATGACCCATATTTGCAGGAATTCCAGGGGTTCCGTGGAGCTGCCGTTAAATTCGCTGTGCTGGATGCCCGTTCCGGCGCTCATCACCTGGATTTCCCCACGCGTGATGGTATGGCTGTTGTTCAGGCTGTCCCCGTGGCGGAGCTGTCCTTTCAGGGGGATGGAAATCACCTCCATGTTCTTGTGGGGATGGGTGCCGAAGCCTTCTTCCGGGAGAACCGTGTCGTCGTTGAGCACGCGCAGGGCTCCGAACTGCATGCGGTCCGGATTGAAGTAATTGGCGAAGCTGAAGGTATGGTACGTATTCAGCCACCCGTGATTGGCATGTCCACGGGAAGATGCACGGTCAATAATGATGTTCATGATTGATGGGGTTGGTATATTCAAACCGGGTTTCATCCGGTCTGTAGTTTGACCGGACGGAACGCCGGGCCGTTCAACGCGGATGACAGCATTTCCGGAGTTGTAAAATAAATCGGCAACACAAATTGGTGGTGCAATGTCTCTTCTTTTAAGGTAGCTTACGGAGGTACCTGTACAAACAATACAAGGCGTATGGCTCAGCGGACATTCATGAGATGGATCAAGGGATTGGTTCCCACGGTGATTATTTTGCTGTGCGCCGTGGTGCTGGGCTGCATTTGTTATGTCGCCATCTGGGGGGCTCCCTCCTTCGTGGTGCAGCGCGTAGAGCAGGCTCTTCTGGAAAAAGGCATTCCCGTCCATATAGAGACGCTGAAGATTTCCCTGTGGCCCCGCGCCGTCGTGACCTTGAAGGACGTGTCCCTGCTGGACCCGGAATCTCCGCCGGAGGCGCGCCGTTCCGTGGCCCTGCTGCATGAGGCGGATGTGGCCCTGAACTGGAAGGAGCTGATAGACGGTAACGTGTCTCCGGAACGGCTGAATGTGAAGGGGCTGGATATCAGCCTGCCCGTGGATGCGGAAAAGCCGGAAAGAGTTTTTTCCACCACGGGGCTGAACGCGGAGCTGGACCTGGGGCGACCGGGCATGGTGGATATTGTGAAAGCGGACGCCGTGGTGCAGGGCATCCGTGTGACTGCCCAGGGGGCTTTTTCCATCGGGCAGGGGGAATCCGGAGATTTTATGCTGACGGCCGGGGACATGGCCGCCGTCAGGGAACAGCTGAACCAGGTGCTGAAATACCTGGACCGCGTTAAATGGCCGGAAGAGGCCCCGCCCGCTCTGGCCGTCATCCTGAGCGACGATCCCAAGGGAGGGGTGCGCGTGGGGATGGATTTGCAGGCTCCTTCGCTAAGGTACGGGAAAATCCGGGTCAAGGATTTCCAGTTCAGCGGGGATTACGCGGATTCCGTCATCATGGCCAAGCGCTTCACCATGCGGGATGCGGAAACGGCCGGCTTTGTGAATCTTTCCCTCCAGGCCGACTTGAAAAAACGCTCCCTGATCTGGGATGTGCGCAGCACGGCTCCCCTGGTGTCCTGGGCCGTGGCCATCGTTGATGAAGCCCTGGTGCCGCGTGAAATGAAGTTCCTGAGCGAGCCGCATGTGCAGGTTTCCGGCCGTGTCGTGTTCACGGAGAACTGGGAGGGTGTGGAGCATGTAAACATGATGGGTTCCGGCTCCATGGGGGCCTTTTCCGTGCTGGGGGAAAAATTCCAGCGGGCCTCTTGCGACTTCAGCTACGAGGACGGCAACTTTTATGTGACGGATCTGGATATCCGCCATCCCGGCGGCAGTTTTTCCGGCAAGGTGATGGGCGTGGACGGGGAGATCAAGGTGGACGTGCACAGCACGCTGCCCATGCATGCGATGCTGGACATGGCCCGGTCCATTGCCCCTGAGGATGTGAAGCTGCCCCCCACGCTGGAGATTAAGGGGGACCCCGAATTGAAGGTGTACGGCACCGTGGACATGGGCAGGGGCTGGAAGGGGCCGCTCCGGGTGGACCGCCTGCAGGTGGAAGCCGCCGTGACGGACATATCCTACCAGGGGGTGGAGTTCGCGACCGCCTCCGCCAGGGGGGAACTGATCGGCCGCTCCATCAACGTCACCGGGCTGGACCTGGCGAGGGAGGACGGCCATGTGAAGCTGGAAGGCAGTTACCTGGGGACGGACCTTGTTTTTACGCTGGAATCAGACTTGAAGCCTGAGCTGCTGGTTGCCCTGGGCGGGAGCCTGGTGCCGGTGCCGGAGAAGCTGAAGCTGCCGGAAAAAGCGGTCCTGAGGGTGCACGGCAGGCTGGACATGCCGGAAGGAAAGCCCGTGGAACCTACGCTGGTCCGTGCGCGCATCAGTGCGGAGAACCTGGCGTGGAATAAAATTCCCGTCAAGACGGCGAACGTGGAGGTGGAATACCGACCCAACCAGCTCTTTGTGCAGAATTGCCGGATAGAGATGGAGAAGGGCGTTTTTGAATTGTTCGCCAATGGCTTTCTGGATGGCCAGATGTTCGTGATGGGACAGTCCACGGTGCCTCTGGAGACCATTGACCATCTGCTGGGCATGAAGGATGATGACTTTTTCATGAGCCGCTTTGTGTTCCGCAAGGATTCCGGCCTGGAGCTTTCCTTCCAGGGAACGCTGGGGCTGTACAATCTGGAAAAGGCGTATGACATCCAGGCTACGGTTTCCGCCACGAATACCCGGTACAAGGGTGTGGACCTGAAATCCGCCCGGGCGGATGCCCACCTGGTGACGGACCAGCTGGTGCTGACCAACGTGACGACGGTGGTTTCCAACGGGGGGTACCTGTCTTCCGCCGGCTTGTCCGGCGGCCCCTCCGAATGCACGCTCAAGGCCAAGAGCATAGATTTCCGCTTCGTGCAGGATACGGTGGAAGTGCTGGGCATGGAAGGGCAGGCCTACCCCGGCTATACCATGCGCATGTTTTCCGACAGCGCCGCGGAGGTGCTGAAGGAGTTTGTCTTTACGCGTCCCGTGACGCTTTCCGGCGGCGGCATGTTCCCCATGGGGGATGACATGAAGCTGATGAAGGGGCGCATCCGCTTTGACGCCTCCGCAGGGCGCGTCCGCTATCCCCTCCTGGGAACCACGCTGGACCTGGGGAGGGCCACGGGGGAAATACTGATTTCCCCGGAATGGGTGGTTGTGGACAAACTGAAGGGAACCATCTGGGACGGTTCCTTTACGGGCCGCGTGCTGGCGCAGATTGACAAGGGGGACGCCCTGAACGGCTCCTTTGTGCTCCAGGACATGAACCTGACCTCCATCGGGAGGTCTTATGGAGAAAAAATGGAGAAAGCCACCGTGCACGGAGCCATTGAATTTTCATCCCAGGGAGGGAACATGAACTCCATCCAGGCGAAGGGGGAAGCTGCTCTGGTGCACGGTGACCTGGTGGAAATCCCCCTGTTCGGCTTTTTGGGAGAGGCCCTCTCCAACTACATTCCGGGGCTGGGCCATCTGATCAATTACAAGATCACCAGGGCGGACTGTGATTTCTCCATAGAAAAGGGCTACATCCGCACCAGTAATTTCGTGGCCAGGGGGAGCAACATGTCCCTGGAGGGGGGGGGCTGGATACGCCTTGCCGATTTACAGGTCAATTCGGATTTCAAGCTCAGGCTTCGCGGCCTGCCGGGGCTGATCACCTCCCCCGTCTTCCTGCTGGCCGGGGGATTGTTCCAGGTGCGCGGCACGGGACCATTGAGCAATGTTTCCTGGAGCTTTGCGCCGTTCTCCGGCGGGAAGGCCCCTGTTCCTCCTGCCGCCGCTCCGGCGCGCAGAAGGTAGAGTGGAGCGGCGGGATTAGTGGACAGGATGGACACCATTTTCTTTCTTCTATTCTGTCCTTTCAGTCCACACGGTCCATGACGTCCATCTTCTCCGGAGACTGCCATTTCCTTACACAGCAGGGCCGTTCCGGACAATGCCGGAACGGTCCTGGCGGTGCGGAGAGCGGATAATCTCCACTCTCAACTCTCAAACCTCAACTCCGGCTCTCCCGCGCTCCTCAGCTATCACGGACTTGCTTACAGCGCTCTTGATGCCGCAACGCTCTCCCGGGAGGATCTCACCTTCGCTCAGGATACTCTTCGCATCCTGAGTGCTTTCTATGGCGTGCTGCGCCCATTGGATAACATTCTTCCGCATCGTCTCGATTTTGAAAGCAGTTTTCGCTGCTGCGGCAAAACAATGTATGAATTTTGGGGCAGCATGCTGCATGATGCCGTTTTTCAGGCCGGCGCCCCTGTTATCAATCTTTCTTCTGCCGAGTATTCGAAAGCGGTTTCCCGATATCTTCGCGCACAGGATGTTTTTATCACCTGTGATTTTCTGGAATTTAAACACGGAAAATGGTGCATGCCGGCGACCCATGCAAAAATGGCACGCGGCAAAATGGCACGGTTCATCGTGAAAAACCGCTTGACAGCGCCGGAACAGCTGAGCCTTTTCGAAGAAGACGGATATTGTTTTTCTCCGAAGCTGTCGACCTCCAGCCGCTATGTGTTTTCACGATCGTAATCAACCTGTAAAGCCAATAGACATTACAGTGCAAAAGCAACCAGATGCGAAAGCACCTGGTTGCTTTTGCGCTTTTTAATGGATAGACTGTAAAAATGCACGCAGCCGCGGGCTTTCAGGGCATTCGAACAACTTTTCAGGAGTGTTCTCCTCCAGTATCTTTCCTTCGTCCATAAAGAGAACGCGGCTGGCGGAATCTCTTGCAAAACGCATATCATGCGTTACGATCAACATTGTAACCGCGCGCGCCACCAGCTTCTGTATCGTGACAATTACTTCGTTGGTCGTCTCAGGGTCCAGAGCGCTTGTCGGTTCATCAAACAACATGATCTGCGGATTCATTGCCAGCGCCCGAGCAATCGCAATGCGCTGCTTCTGTCCGCCGGAAAGCTGTGCAGGATAATTGTCCGCTTTATTTCGAAGCCCCACAACATCCAAAAGTTCCATGGCTTCCGCCAGAACTGCCGCCTTGTCCCGCTTGAGAATACGCAGCGGCGCGACGGTGATATTCTCCAGACATGTCAGATGCGGGAAAAGGTTAAAATGCTGGAACACCATTCCTGTTTTGGTGCAGATACGCCGCACTTCTTTTTCGGGGGGATATTTCGCCGTGCCTTTCACTGTGTCCACCAGCACATCCCCATCAATGACGATGCGGCCGGCAGAAACGCGTTCCAAATTG
>OGYY01000224.1_pt1 | contig 59755 bp, 54 predicted proteins | sample 1576671 | NCBI WGS metagenome assembly OGYY01 (sample SAMEA3541593, study PRJEB24748) | human gut metagenome | biome: human gut; feature: human-associated habitat; material: faeces | place: China | collected 2012 | reverse complement strand
AGATACGGTTTTCAAGGGTAAGATGTTTTTGGTTACCAGGAATATATTTACTCATGATTAGCCTCCTTCTACTGCTGTCAGAAGGAGAGATAACCATACCATGGATGTATGAAAGAGTAAATATCAACTGTGCAGGAGTAAAAGCTACTGCTCCTAGTGGAGGCGGAATTTAAAATTTCATTTTTTGATTCACTCTATTTTTCAAAAATAAATAGAATTGGTCGTTGAATTATGTTAAAATTAGAATATTAGGAGGTTTTTATATGATAGAATCAAATGAATCATGGCTTTTGCCCATGCCCAAAAAAAATTTGAGCCGCATGGTTACTGATAAAATTACCGAAGCCTTGGCAACCGGACAGCTCAAACCCGGTGAGTATCTTCCTTCCGAAAATCAACTTTCTGAAAACCTGGGAGTCGGAAAATCCAGCATCCGTGAAGCAATAAAAATGCTGGAGGCAGTCGGCGTCGTAGAAATTGTAAAAGGACACGGCAGCCGTATCCGTACTTCTATTGATTCCGATGCCTTAAACCCGCTGACCTATCAGCTGATCCTCCAGAGCAATTCTTCACAGGATAATCTGGTTGAATTTCGTCGCATCATTGAAAACGCTGTCAGCTGCCTTGCCGTAAATACAATTACTGATGAAGAGATCCTTTTTCTAGAAAAGTTGCATGAACAAATGAAAGAAAAAGCCGAAAAAAAGGAAGACACATTGGAATTAGATGTCCAGTTTCATGAATATATCTATTCCGCAACAAAAAATCCTTTTTTTTCCTGTATCGGGAATGCGATCATGAAATTGTTCAAGCCTTCCATGGAGGTTTCCAACTCCATCTATCAGAATATTGTGCTGGAAAACCATGAACGGATCCTTCAAGCCTTTAAAAAGAGAGATCAAAATGCCATGCACGACGCAATTCTTCACTCTATCAATAAGTGGGATACCCTGACACTGCATCATTAAAATTCGGACTGGCAGTTCCGCAAGATATGCCAGTCCGAAAACCTTTTGATTTACTATATGGAGCTGATTAGTGCTGCCGCAATACAAACAATCATTGTGAATACGGCTATAAATATGCCTGCCAGTGTGTAGGACTTAAGTCCTCCCTTTACAGTGTAGCCGGACATGTTGGTTACAACCCAGAAACCACTGTCATTTACATGTCCAACACTGATTCCGCCGGCCAGGCACGCCAGTGCGATAAAAACCGGATGCAGTGTTGTCATACTGGCAAAACCAGCCATTATGTTCATGGAAGTGATGGAAGCAACTGTTCCTGAACCAAGCGCTATTCTGAACACTACCGCTATGATAAAGGCAAACAGTACCAGAACAACCGGCGAAGTTCCAATTGATGTAAAGCTTTCCGCAATGATGTCAGCAAATCCGGTGGCACTGATCACAGCTCCAAACGATCCGCCGGCTCCGGTAATCAGAAGAACGATACCGGAATCTGCAACTGCCTTATTCGCTACACTTTCCAGATTTTTCCCAATAGATTTAATAGAGATCAAATAAGCAGCCAGAGTTCCAAGGAGCATGGCGATTGTTTTGTCTGCGAGAAATGACAGTACAGCGGAATCCACTCCAAATGCTGTACTGACTGTGTCAAGCAGGATGCAGACAACCGGGAGCAGCAAAGGAATCAGAGCCATACCGAAGCTTGGTGCTCCTTCCGGGATTGGCTTTGACTCACTCATTTCCAAAATTCCCGTTTCATCTTTTTCTTTATTCCAGAACCCTTTATCCAGCATTTTAAAATAAATCGTTGTTCCTATAATATAGACGAAAAGGCAGACAACTGCCCCTACACCAAGCATGATACCAAGATCAAAATGAAAGATCTGTGCAGCTGCAAGAGGATTTGGTGTAGGCGGAACCAGAGTATGTGCTCCGGCCGCACCGATCGTTACAGCGCCAATGGCGTATGGCAAAGGTTTTTTCAAAGTTTTACTTACTTCAATTGCAAGAGGTACAAGGATAATAAAAGTAATATCAAAAAATACCGGTATTGCAAGAAGAAATCCCGCAAATCCAAGAGCGTAAAGCGCATATTTCTCGCCGGCTTTTGCTACCAGCGTTTCTGCAATCACACGAGCGCCTCCATTTTCTTCCAGCAGTTTTCCTAAAATAACGCCTAAACCGATTGGAAGACCGATTCCAGCCATTAGGTCGCCAAATCCGGTTCCAATTGTTGTCGCTGTATCTAACAGATTCATGCCGCATCCAAGCCCCATGACAAGACTTCCAAAGATCAACCCGATAACTGGACTTAATTTCAATTTCATAATAGAAATTAAAATCACAACGATTGAAATAATAAGCCATAATGATACCTGTGCCATTTCAGACATATTCTTTCCTCCCTTCTTCCTTTTAGAAAGGGACGGTCTGTTCGATCCGCCGTCCCTTTACGTAATATTAATTAATCTTTTCAAAGAGTCGTTCTTCTGCCTTTGTAAGTTCGCTTTCCATTGCCTTTTGGCTCAGTTCTTTCAGAGTCGCCAGATCATTCTCCTTCTGTTCTTTCTCCCATTCCTCTGCAAATGCACCGTTGCGTATTCTGTCATATCTGTCGCGGAGAAATTCTTTAATCTGTGTCGGATCAAAAAGTTCAAAACTTTTAAGCTGTCCATACTGGCTTGTATGTGAGTGGAACGGAAGCTGTTTGAACATTCCCATTTCTGCTGCCTTCTCCATCATGAACATAGGTTCTTTTGAAATGTATTCCTCCATCAGTACTGCTTCTTCCGGATGTCCCATTTCTACATGAAGTTTAAATGCTTCTACAAATACATGATAGATAATCGGCCAAATTCCCTGTTCTGTCATCAGATCCAGGCATGTTTCATCATCAAAGCATACCTCAATCGCACCTTTTTTCGTGGAGCCTATCGCTTTACAAAGGGCTTTGCCATATTCCAGCGCTTTCCCGGACGCATCCTGCGCAACGCCTACAAATGCTGGGAAGCCTTCTCCTCTTAGATACATCTCACGAACTCCTTCTCCAATCATTCTTGGAGCTGCCATAACAACATCTACATACTCAGGCGGAATAATCTTTTTGAATGTAATATTGTAGGCGGAAGCGAAATTAACAATATTGCCCTTTTCCAATCCAGGAGCGATCTGCTCTTCAAAGATCTTCGGTGCAAATTCGTCTGGAAGAAGCATGAAAATTACATCTGCCATCTTGCAGGCTTCAGCAATCGGGAATACCTCAAATCCATCTTTCTCTGCCTGGTCGTAAGATCCGTCATGGCGGCTTCCTACGATGATCCTCTTTACACCGGAATCCTTCATATTCAGCGCCTGCGCGCGTCCCTGATTTCCATATCCTACGATTGCCACTACTTTGTCCGTTACCAGACTTAAATCCGCATCCTTGTCATAATAAATGTTTGCCATTTCTTTTTCCTCCTTAACCCTTTTTGCTAATCTGATATCAGATGTCTTATATCTGTTATCACATTACTACTTTTAGGTAAAATAGTCAATATATTTTCCTGATATTTTTATTTTTCATCAATTATGCACAATTTATATTTTTATTTTTGTGATATTATACTATTATTACTTCTATTGAGCGATAAATTTTCACATTTCTTTTTTATCGTCAGTTTTATCCAAAACAACAATTTCCGCTTCGCGCAAATACATATCCCACAGAGCGTTTTATTTAACAGGGAGCAAAGTTCCTGTTAAATAAAAAAAATACCTCAAAAATTAATAAATTAAATTTCAAGGTATTCTCAATATAAATGCATCTTATGTAATGATTTTGAAATATATTTATTGTGTAAAGACAGATATTTTTATTTAACGCGTGTCATTTTTCCCGCATCCATTTCCCACACATGGTCTGCCAAAAGAGTAATGTCTTCACTGTTATGGCTGGTTAGAAGGATCGTTTTCCCTTTCTCCTTCCACTCCATCAATAAAGCGCGTATCTCCTCCACTCCCCCCTTATCCAATCCATTAAAGGGTTCATCCAGTATCAGCAATTCCGGGGCTTCCATGATTGCCTGGGCAATGCCAAGTCTCTGCTTCATTCCCATAGAATATTTGTCCACTGCTTTTTTTGAAGACGGATCCAGACCCACTTTACGGATGACCTCTTTGATCTGCTCATCCGTAATTTGACCGCGGATTCCCGCCATTAACCGGAGATTTTTAAATGCTGACATCTGCTGCATAAAGCCCGGATGTTCAATCAGAAGGCCAATAGATTCAGGAAAATCTACATCTTTTCCAATCTGCTTTCCTCCTACTGTAACCTGACCGGCTGTAGGCGTAAGAAAACCGCATACGCATTTAAAAAATACACTTTTTCCGGAACCGTTGTTTCCGATCACAGCATACGTCTTTCCTCTTAAAAACTCACAGTTTATCCCTTTGAGAACTTCCTGCTCCCGAAAGGTCTTTCTCAAGTTTTCAACTTTTACCATTACTTCATTCATCGTCTGCCCTCCGTTTCTCTATGAAAATACGAACTGGTAACGCCTGGCCAGCTTTCTGATAATCAAAATATTTAACAGAACCCACACAACCAGAATCAGATAACTGTGCCATAACCTTGGCAACAGATCATAGCCGAAATTGTGCATATAATAGGTGGCATGATTCAAAGGAGAAATCCACCCAGTAATCACATTACTTTTATATTGCAATATATCCGGTATATTTAAAAGCCTGCCTACCATATCCGGATTCAGAAGAAGGCCATAAAGATTCAGGATGAATACACTTACAACGCCGCCAAACTTATTTTTCAGCAGATTAAAGATCATCATGAGCGTTGCTGCCAATAGGGTATATAAGGTCATCAAAAAGAAAATAGCGGCCGTACACTTATAAGGTTTTGACATTTCCATTATTTTCACTGAAGCAGGAAGCGCCACCTTCTCTCCCACACCAGAGTACCCTAAAAGAGCTCCTGTCTCGCTCCACATATTCCCCACGAACGAGAGGGGTGCACATAATATACAAAATACTATCAGTATAAAAAACATATAGATCAATGTTACAGCCACAATATACAGGATCTGGGCCCAGATCCAGGTACTTCGCCTGGCCCTGACCAGATAATAGGGTGTTGCTTCGTTGATAAAGGGCATGTCCATAAAGAAGAAAATCAAAAGAAAAGAAGCAAGCAGAATTGATTTTCCATCACTGAATGCCCATACAAAAGGTTCAAAAATCTGCATGATCGTTCCATAGGTCCGGGCAAACATAATAGCCTTGGCAGACATCATAACACAGAACACAAATGCCAGAATAAACGCCAAAACAATCTGGGGATTTTTCTTCCACCCCAGGAAATTCAATCTGGTCATTGAGCATACAAGACAAAATTCACTCATGTTTCCACCTTCTTTCCATCATAATAAGATATCCGGTTCCCGCTATCAAATTAGCAGCAAGCAAAATCACTATAACCTGACTTTCACTGGAAATTCTCAATAACATCCATTCTTCCGGATTCAAAATGGGATAATCTGAAAGATAGGCTTTCAATAAGGTGGATATGATATAATACAAAATAAAGGGAGAGGCATAGGCCATATAGCGATTATTAGAGCCAACGGAAATCACTCCCCCAAGCAAAGCATAAAAGGAGCTGTTTATACACAAAATTGCTGCCATCTTGCACAAATATATCAAACTATCTGTCTGGAAGGTCTGTATTTCCGCCTGCTTTGGCGGAAACAAGATGCCAAAAATAATAAGCAGCAGTAAGATCATGGCAAGAACTGTTAAAAATCCAACCAATACACAGCTAAGTATTTTACTGGTATAGTAACGCTTCTTTGTCGTTCTAAGGATACTATAATATAACACTCTGCTTTGCATATCTTCAATAAACATCCCACTTACTGCGAATGTACATACAATGGGCAATACATAAGCAATGGCTTCCGTTCGAAGCGCTATGCAGACCGCGGACAGGAAACGGATTTCTCCTTCCGGTATTATAGATTCTGCAATATTTTCCATCATCTCTCCCATGCCGAAAACAGCTGCTAAAGAACAAAGCACAATGCCCACATAAAACCCTGGTGAAGATAATCCACGTTTGATATCCATTCGATAGATTCCATTCATTCCTTACCCCCTCCTTTCAGGATTTAGTCCACTTCAATCCCGGGATCCGCATTCGGCTGAATGTATCCTCCATCAATGGCATTTAATACGATGGTTTCTGTGCCCCATTTACGGATCTCCCCAGCCGAAGTTAAGCCTGTCCTTTCTAAATCGAAAACCCACACAGAAACCAACCATACTCTTTCAGGTTCTTCAATGCATTAATGTTGGCCGCACGAATCCGAATAATTAAAACATTATATATGCGATAACATATAATTAATTGCAAAAAGGCCAGCAACTCCACTCAATATCTGCAATAAATAAATCGCATTTTCCTGTTGAAACCAAGGGATTTTTCACCTCTTCCATACGTCTGCTTATGAAAACGAGAGTTAATTATCAAGGAAGTTCACATCAATATAAATGCGTCTTATGTAATGATTTTGAAATATATTTATCGCGTAAAAACAGATATTTTATAAGTTATTTCTGTAGTCAGAATGTGTGGCGCCATATGAAGGAAAACAGGGAAAAAAATATTTCCTACTCTTTTATAAAAGAACATAAATATGTACTGTCCTGCTATACCAGAGGTTATTGAATTAAATATCAAAAGGCTATTCACTTGCATATAGGGACGCCCAATATTCAAGAGAATATGCATACTCCCCCACAATGCTCCACTAATAACAGCTCCCAGATGCTTATTATATAATCTCATAAGCTTTGGCCCTAAATAAGCTCTGTAAATAAATTCTTCTACAAAGAAAAACATACAAAAATATATAATCATATTAAAAATGTAATCACAAATTGAAACTTCTGAAGAAGAAAACTGCGGATAATTCATAAAGAAAGAAATTCCAACTATAAGCACAAATAATACTATCGTTATTTTCAAACCTTTCGTACAAATTCCTAACGAAGTTAGATCATGCCGATTTCTAAAAATAATAGCCCCAACATAAACTGCAGAAATTGCTATGCCTAAAAAACTAGTTAAGTAAAATTGATTCTTCTTATCAAAATGAACACTTACTCCCATCATTACCAGTGTGTATAATATATAAAAAATAATAAAAAGATTTTTTCTTAAACCTGAAAATAAGGAACTATTATTTGGAAAACGGTTTTTCATCTTCTCCTCCTTCAAAAATAGGTGTGCTAACCAAAGTAGAACACCCATATAATTGATTATTCCGAGGCTCTTTGAGCCACCTGTCCGGACTTTGAGAGCTGCCATTCCGGAGAATGAAAGCCATATATTCCGGTAAGTCAGAGCCACATTAGGCTCTATTACATAGATTTCCTTTATACTGTAAGAACAACATCAGTAGATATGAATACAGTTAAAGGAGGTCACCACTATGACCAAATATCGAGAAATCCTTCGCCTGAAAAGCTTAGGATTCAGTGAACGGAACATCGCACATAGTTGCGGTGTGTCCCGTAACACAGTTACTGTTCGCCGGACGCCCATCCTTCGCTACTTTGTGCAAATGTCAACCACTTTTTTACATTGTTAGGTAAGATGTTTTTTACGCCGTATGGTAAGGAGTTTTTTACATCCCTTAGTAAGCAGATTTTTACATCGTAAGGTAAGCACTTTTTTACTTTACCCGGTAAGCAGTTTTTTACATCCCTGTTTCTCCCTGTGGGTAAAGGTCAGGGTGCTTCAGCCGGTACGATTCCCCGCGGAAAGAGTAACACTTGGCATGGTGCAGGATCCGATCCAGCATTGCAGTGGTAAGTACCGGATCCCCCATCATCTCAGCCCAGTCAACGATCTCTTTGTTGGTGGTAAAGATGATAGAACTGGTTTCATAGGTATCACTGATAAATGTGAAAAATCTGTTTGCCTGTCCGCGGCTGATCGGTGTGTAGCCGATCTCATCAATTATGACAAGCTGTGCTTTCTTGATATTTTTGAGCCGGAATCCGGCTGCACGCTCTGTCTCTGCGGTATCAAGGATCTTGATCAGACTGGTCATCTTCTCAAAACATACAGTATAGCCGCTGTTGACAGCCTGCAGACCAAGGCCACAGGCAACCATGGTCTTGCCGAGGCCCGGAGGCCCCGCAAAGACAAGGTTTCCGCAGTTGTCCAGCCAGGACAGTTCTTTCAAAACGGAGAGCTGTGCGTGGGTGATACCTGACTCCAGCTCTTCCGGATCAAACTCTTCCAGCGGCCGGATATTTGGTGGAAAATGCGCCGCGGAATAGTTACGCTTCCGACGCCGTTCATTCCGCCCTTTGACTTCGGTCTCAAGAACGGCCAGAAGAAATTCCCTGCAGGAGGAGTCCTGCAGATCCGCAGTTTCCAGAAGATCCGGAAGCATGCGCGCCGCGTGCTTTAAGGTAAATGTTTCGAGCAACGCTGTGAGCCGCTGTACAGGGATATGGCCGGTATCCATACTTTTTAAGATTTCACGGTTCATCGAGCAGCAGCCTCCTTCCTTTCTGTGCGTTCCTGAAAGGCTTTTGCATAAACAGAAAGATCCGTGTAGCTGACACTGCCGGATGGAACCTGGGCGCGGCAGTCGTCTGTGGTCAGTTCCCGGCCGGCTTTTGCAAGACTGTAAACAACTTTAAACTGTGAGAACTGATACCGGTATTTCTGGCAGCATTCCTTCATCACCTGCGCTACCAGGGATTTATCCGGATTCTCAGAATCAAGGAACTGTTCAATTGCCCGAAGCTGTTTGGAGATATGCCGTGGATTTTCCTTTTTCACACCATTGATGAAGTGCTGGAAGTCATAGCAGTTCCATTTCCCACGGAGACGCTCCATGATCTCGATCCAGTCTCCGGAGTCCTGTTTCCGGTGTTCCGGGAGCTGATTAACACTTCCCTTCCTCTCGCTGAGATTATGGGAACAGATATAGTTCAGCTGGTCATCATAAATGTGGATCTTCCCACTGACAACTTTGAACTGTACCGTTTTGAAAGCATAATCACGTGGAACCGAATACCTGCATGATTTATACAGGACGTAAGGTATTGCCGCGATTTCATAAGTGCGGAATGTATTCGGAGATGTTTCATACACGGATGGAAGAAGAGGCCGCATGGCTGACCTTTCAATGCTGTCGTAGACTGCTTTTGGGACCCGTAAGGTAGAACGGTGGATCCGCTGGTTCTTGCGTTCCAGCCATCCGGGCAGGGAACGCCATACATCATCGATACAGGTGACCTTCCGCGCACTGAAGAAGTTTTTCTTCACGAACCCGACAGAGTTTTCGATAGGTCCCTTGCTTTCCGGATCCGCTTTATTACACACCCAGAGCCGGATATCCTGTTCAGTACAGAAATCTTCAAAGGTCCTGGTCTTGATGACTTCACCATAGGTTTCACTGGCGACAAACACGGCGTCCTGGTCAATGACCAGTTCTTTAGGACGCCCTCCAAGCCTGCAGAAACTACGGTAGATCGCCTTACAGGCCTCTTCCGAGTTATACTTGTGATCCTGTGCATAGACGCATAAAAAACGGCTATAACGCAGCAAAAGGCACATGAAATGGATATGCGTTGTTTTTGAGAGAGTCTCCTCACCGAAGTCAATCAGCATCTGTTCTCCGGGCGGGGTGTCAAAAACATAATCATAGATACGGCGGTGCTCAGGCTCCCTGTTGATCTGTCCGGAATCCTCAAGATAATGGATGTAGTTCCGGAGCGTCTGTTGGTTCCCGGGAAGTTTCTCATAGTCTCCGTTTTCGATGAATTTTTCTTCCAGAACATCGTAAACTGATGACATACAGAACGTTTTTCCGCTGTTTGTTTCAAGGATCCTGATAATCGTACTGCGGAAAGGTTCCGCATCAAAGGTTTTCGGTTTTGCGAGCTTAGCGCCGGGATCATCCGGGAGCACATCCATGTCATAATACTTGCTGATTGTGGGCCGGCTGGGAGGCTTGCGTCCCTGCGCTTCATAGTATCTGATAATATCAGCTTTTGTGTAACCTTGCAGTTTTAAATCCTGTATTTCCTGCATTTTTGTTTTTGTCAGCATAAAGGTCTCCTCTCTTGTGTACTGCTTACAGTATACAAAATCGGATGAACTGCTGACTCCTCCTGTGATAAAACTCGCCGCAGAGGATGTAAAAAAGTTCTTACCGGACGGTGTAAAGAACTTCTTACCAACTCATGTAAAAAACTCCTTACCCTGTGGCTGTAAAATCACCTTACCACGCACAAACAATTTTAAGGTTTCTGTATTCGGCAGTGTATCGCCTGTTTCCCAACGACTGACAGCCTGTCTGGTGACGTGTATGCGTGTTGCCATTTCTTCTTGTGTAAGATGATTTTTCTCGCGCAGATTTTTAAGAATATCCTGTGTTTCCATGTAACTTCCTCCTGAAATTGTACTGTTTACAGTATAGACTTATGTTGTAGTTCCTGCAAGCAACTCGCAGTTGCTGCAAAATGGCAAATAAATCTATTGCATATATACAGGTATCTATCAACCGAAACATGAACAACCGTTAATTTTTTTGAATATTACTTAACGGAGGTTCAGTTGAGGACATTACCCATGTTTGATATGATGGAATCAGCAAAGGCCGATGCAAATCAAAACAAGGGAGATGTTCATATGTCATTAGGAAACGTGATCAGGAAATACAGAAAAATCAGAAATCTGACACAGGAAGAAATGGCAGGGCGGCTGGGAGTGACAGCACCGGCAGTCAATAAGTGGGAGAATGAAAATTCTTATCCGGATATTACCCTCCTGGCGCCCATTGCCAGACTGCTGGGAATCTCGCTGGATACATTGCTGTCCTTCCGTGAAGAATTGACCGCAGAAGAGATAACGGGAATGATTCGTGAAGCAGATCAAAAATTAAAAAATGAACCATATGAGGAAGTACTTCAGTGGGCAAAGAAAAAACTGGAAGAATATCCAAATTGTGAAGAGTTAATTCTGAATTTTGCAGTTATCTTTGATGCACAGCGCCTTGTACGGGAAATTCCGAAAAAAGCGGAATATGATGACTATTTCTGCTCTTTGTATACTCGTGTGTTAAACAGCGCTGATGAAACAATCCGGATCAGAGCAGCAGATGCGCTGGTAGGATTTTACATGCGGAAAAAGCAGTATGATATGGCGGAAAAATATCTGGAATATTTTTCAATCCAAAATCCGGAACGGAAAAGGAAACAGGCACAGATTTATGCTGAAACGGATCGGATGGAGGAAGCATATAAAGCATATGAGGAACTTTTATTTTCAGATTTTCAAAGAGCCAGTATGGAGCTGCATGGAATGTATATGCTTGCAATACAGGACGATGACAAAAAAAGAGCGCATATGCTGGTAGAGAAGCAAAGGGAATTGGCAAAATGTTTTGAAATGGGGAAATATTATGAGGTTTCAAGCGGCCTTGATCTTGCGGTATTGGAAAAAGATGCAGACACGGTGATAGATATAATGGAACAAATCCTTTCCTGTGTGGAACAAATAGGAAGTTTCAGAAAAGCCCCTCTTTATGAGCATATGAAATTTAAGGAAGTAGAAGAAGATTTTATTGTAGAAATGAAGAAAAATCTATTGAAATCTTTCCGGGATGAGGAAAGTTATGGATTTTTAAAAGATGATGAAAGATGGCAGAGACTGGTAAAACAGTAATCGGATATTTTCAGTATTTTGTACAGAGAGGATAATGTAAAAACAGACCTTAAAAGATTCGTCCTTTGAGGTCTGTTTTTTATCCAATAGGAAAATCTACAAAGCCAGTCCGCATTCAAAAGCCAGGACCATGTATTTTTCCGCATTGGTAAGGCCATACAGATTAAGATCCCGGATTTCCCATTTATCAGAACTAAGATTGTCCGCTCCATATAAAAACTGGATAAATGGGATCTGCCGGTATTTTGAGACTGCCAGCATGGAAGCGCATTCCATTTCCGCTGCAAGACAGCCTTCCCTACGGCGCTCCTGAATGGCGGGAATCGTTTCTCTGTAAATGGCATCTGAAGTCCATGTTTTGCCTTTTACATAGGGGTAACCGCAGTTTTTTAAGACGTTTTCTAATATCTGAATGGAATGGGAATCAGCTTCAATTTCCGGAGAAGGAGCCACATAGTGATAGCTTGTTCCTTCATCACGAACGGCGGAAACGGGAACGATGATCCGATCCTTCACTTTGTCGTCATCCAATACGCCGCAGGAGCCAAACAGAACAAATTTTTTTGCGCCCATGGCAACAACTTCTTCAAAACCAACGACGCATGCAGGCGCGCCGACTCTGGACAGATAAAAAGCAATCTCTGTATCCTTATAGCGGATTTTGTAGACCGGGATCATGCCGTTTGCGGTATAAAGTTCAGCTATTTTTACAGCAGTATTTAAGGAAGAAAATTTTTGAATGATTGCTTCAGAAAATGTGGAGACACATATTTCGGGGAAATTTTCTATCCTTTTTGTGGTATCGGACGGGCTGAATAAAGCTGGTTCAGAAATTTCAGTTTTCTCAAATACAGTGACAGTTTTTTTCGTGTGTTCCATTTCTTATTCCCCCTTAGACAGTATAAAATCAGATAGATACAGTTACCTTTTCTTGCGAAGCTTTAAGGATATATCTTCCCGTGCTGCAGACTGCATTTTGCTATGGCACAGGTCTGGTTACCATCTTCGCAGCCACAGCCGGAACAATAATGGTTCAGATTCATAGGGCATAAGCCGCAGTTTAGTCCACAGAGGGAAAATAATAAATTTTTCCGATGAAAATTTTTCATGGACAGACCTCCCATATATTCTTCCTCCAATCGGACAGACCGGTAAATCATAGCTATGTCTGTATTCTACCACATTTATGACAGTGCACAAGCAAAACCGTAAACACGGATCAAAGATGTTATAAGCTGGAAATCGTTATAGATTGACGACCAATATTATGGTAAACTCAGGATACAAAGATAAAAACGCAACGCAGGAGAATTTCTCCTGCAGAGCCGGTAGGTAGCCCGGCCGCATCGTAAGGTGTAAGTAACCCTCCCTCCTTAGGGTCGTCCGTTCTTTGTGTATCACAATTATTTAAGGAGGATTTGTCATGGACAAAGTATCAGACAGGCTGACCGTATTTTTTGAGGAACCATTTTGGGTAGGTGTTTTTGAGCGAAGCTCAGAGGGAAAACTATCGGCGTGTAAGGTTACGTTTGGAGCGGAGCCGAGAGATTATGAGATCTACGAGTTTGTTCTGAAAAATTACGTTCATCTGCGATTTAGTCCGGCTGTGGCAACTGGTGTAAGAAAAGCCGGCCGTAATCCGAAACGGTTGCAGCGAGAGGTGCGAAAAGAGATGCAGAATGAAGGAATAGGCACAAAATCGCAGCAGGCTTTGAAATTACAGCAGGAGCAGTTGAAAACGGAACGTAAGACTGTGAGCAGGGAAAGGCGGGAAGCAGAGAAAGTACGTAAGTTTGAACTGAAACAGCAGAAAAAGAAAGAAAAGCACAGGGGCAGATGATGTCTGTTCCTGTGCTTCTTTTGGTATCTATGCCGAATAAATACCTTCTACTGTAATCTGTTTGAAAAATCTGGAGAGCCCTAATCTGACGGTTTCGTCTGCCTGCATCGGGGTTCGGCGGATCAGGACTTCTCCAAATTCGTGAGGGAAGCTGAGGAAGTTTTGCTCTTTCAGAGCATCTGTCTGTTTTGAATCGACAAACCTTGCCGATATGCTTAAGCGGGGGCCGCCTCATGTGCGGCACATGGACGGGGTGATCAGGATGTTCTGGCGGTCGTTTTGTTTCATATGTTCAACTAATCGTTCGTTAAGATGAAATTTCATAGTGGCTTCCTCCTTTTCTTTTGGTATCTACATTATTGCAGATTGATGCGTAAAGTTCTGTGACGAAGTTACGAAGACAAACGAAACCCATTTATTCTTTGGGCGAATTATGAAAGAGCACGCTTTGTTCCTTCAGGCGGCTTTTCCGGCAGGGGAGCGGGAGTGCAGAAACAAGGCCAGCTGGTACCGGGAAGAATTTGAAAAAATACTGTGGCAGACGGTGCAGCTTTCAGACGGAATGGCAGGAAAAGATGTGCTGTGTTCCGGAGAAGTTTTCACAGAATTTACAATGAGAGCGGAACAGCAGACAGAGCGGCTCACGCAGATTCCTATTGATTCACGGATCACACAGGCAGAGGAGAAACTGCGCTCTGGCTGTCCCGGCGACATAGATGAAAGAATGATATGGCAGATATGCCAGCTGAATCAGCGTGTTCTGCAGCTGTTGAGCGGCCTCATTATGTTTAAAAAGCAGATACTGAGGGAGGTGACTTCCTGCAGGATGTATGCCGCTGGATAATATCCGGGAGACGGAACTGTTCTGGAATCAGATCATGATGGAGCATGCCCTGTTTATACGCGGCCTTCTTGACCCTACAGAGTGCGAACTTTTGGAAACGGCAGATATGTTTGCGGGGGATTACTGCCGGCTGCTGGAGGAAGCAGAGAAGCGGGATGCAAGAACCAGGGATGGCCTGACGAAAATGACAGTGGAAACGACCAAGCGGTATCGTGATTTTAAAGCGGCAGGTACAAAGGGGATCAATGTAGGTTATAACCCAAAGGAGCAGACCGTGGGGATTGGTGAGAGCAAACGTTACCTCTGGGAGACGGACCGGGAATCCGGCTTCTGGGGAGGCTTTCGTGTGCTGAAGCAGTCTGTTAGGTGCAGATGCAGGGAAATGTGCGGAAGGATCTTTAAAGGCAGAAGGTAGTTATCGTTTTATTATTTTTTCTTTCTTCCATTATCACATATAGATAAAACATATAAGAGTATAAAAAATATCAATTTGATTTTTTTTGCTCTGTCAGATAACATAAATGACACATGATAAAAATGTATGTTAAAGGAGGAAACACATGAAAAAGCAAAGAAAAATGTGGTCAAGAGCTGCAGCGTTGACTATGAGCATGGCTCTTCTCTTGTCCGGATGCGGCGGATCAGGCTCTGATGGGGAAGATGCAGGGGAAAGCGCATCTGGAGCAAAGAAGGAGGAGCTGCATATAGCGATTTCTGCCAATCCGCCTTCTCTGGATCCACAGTCTATTAACTCTAACATTGTAGGAGGCATTGGAGCCCATGTATATGAGCCATTATTTGCAATGAATGCAGATTTTGAACCTACACCGGTGCTGGCAGAATCCTATGAGATGAGTGAGGATGGTATGGTCTACACCATTAAGCTCCGTGAAGGAGTAAAATTCCATAATGGGGAAGAGATGACCGCGGATGATGTTGTGGCTTCTATGAACCGTTGGCTGGAGGTATCTGCCAAAGCAAATACATTAATTGGAGGATCCAGCTTTGAGAAAGTAGACGATTACACGGTTGACTTGAATGTAAATCAGGCTTCATCAGACATTATTATGATTCTGGCAAGTCCGATTCAGGCAGCGGCAATTTATCCGGCTGAAGTTGTGGAGACTGCAACAGCAGAGGGCATTGATGAGTATATCGGTACAGGTCCCTATAAGGTTTCCGAGTGGAAACAAGATCAATATGTAAAGCTGGAGGCTTATGAGGATTATCAGCCGTCAGAGGGTGAGGGAAGCGGACTTGCAGGAGAAAAGCAGGCGGCTACAGGCACACTTTATTTTGACGTGGTGACAGACGCTTCCACTCGTATTGCAGGTGTGCAGAGCGGTGAATATGATATTGCAGAGGAAATCCCTGTTGACAATTATGAAGAACTGTCTGCTGACAGCAATCTGACCCTGAATGTAGATAAGGGAGGTACCTTGAATCTTTTCCTTGATACGACAGAGGGGGTAATGGCAAACCAGACGTTGCGGCAGGCAATCCTGGCAGCGCTGAATTGCGATGATATTATGATGGCAGCTTACGGTAATGCTGATCTCTATGAGATTAATGCAGGATGGTCCGATCCGGCAGATACACAGTGGGGAACAGATGCAGGCAGTGAATATTACAATCAGAATAATATAGAAAAGTCGAAAGAACTTCTTGAGGAAGCCGGATATAATAACGAAAAACTTGTTCTTGTGACAACACAGGATTATCCGGAGATGTACAACGCTACACTTGTCGTACAGGAAAATCTGAAGCAGGCAGGTATTAATGCGGAAGTGGAGACATATGATTTCAGCACTTTTATGGAGCACCGTGCAGACCCGAATCAGTTTGATATGTTTATTACAAGCAACTCCTACAATATGCTTCCGATCCAGCTCTCTGTTCTTGACAGCGGATGGGCAGGTTTGAATGCTCCGGAAGTAGCAGAAGGGATTCAGAAAATTCGCTCTGCAGCGTCAGATGAAGAGGCGGCATCAGCATGGGCAGATCTGCAGACATTCCTCTATGAGTATGGGGCTGCTACAGTACTTGGACATTACACAGGTGTAATTGCGATGAACAAAGATGTGACAGGATATAATTATCTTCGTTTCCCAATTTACTGGGGAGTAACAGCTACAGAATAGCAAATATAAAAATAGCAGGCAGCGGGGTGCGTTTACGCAGTCCGCTGCTGTTGGTGTATTCAGGAGGATACACACTCTGAAAAAAGCTGCGGCAGATAGGTGAAAGAAGCCGGCGGCGGAAAGGAGCAGCGGATATGCTGTCTTATATTTTGAAAAGAATTTTATCACTGATCCCGGTATTGTTTGTCGTTTCCTGTGTGATTTTTCTTGTAGTATATATGATACCGGGAGGTCCGGCAACGGCTCTTCTTGGGATGGAGGCAACGCCGGATCAGATTAATGAATTGAATGCAGAGCTGGGGTTTGACAGGCCCTTTCTTGTGCAGTATATCGATTGGTTTACAAATGTTTTAAGAGGAGACTGGGGAACATCTTATTTTCTCCACCAGTCAGTGACAGAGGCAATCGGCGAATATTTTCTGCCGACCCTTAGCCTGGCTGTACTGGCGCAGATCATTGCCCTGATTTTATCTGTTCCTCTTGGTATCTTGGCGGCATACAAAAGAGGAACGGCCCTTGATGTGACCTGCGTATCGGCATCCCTTCTTGGGGCAGCCCTTCCGGGGTTCCTGCTTAGTATGTTTCTAATGCTGTTTTTCGGTGTTTATCTGCAATGGTTTCCGGTCGCCGGGTATGCGGCGCTTTCTGAAGGGCTTGGAGAACATTTAAGGTATATTTTTCTTCCGGCTCTTTCGCTTGGAATCGTTCAGGCGGCATATCTGACAAGAATGACCCGCTCTTCGATTTTGGAAGTGCTGTATAGAAATTATATTCAGACTGCAAGAGCAAAGGGACTAAAAGAGAGCCGTGTGGTTTTGCGCTATGCACTGAAGAACGGGGCTCCGGTGATCCTTACAGCGGTAGGGCAGTCCTTTGGCAGTCTGATTACAGGGACCATAGTAACGGAGACTCTTTTTAACATTCCCGGCCTTGGAATGCTGACGCTGACCTCTATTAACAGAAGGGATGTTTTTGTTATCCAGGGGGTTGTTCTTTTTGTAACTTTGCTGTATGTGCTGGTGAATCTGATTGTGGATATTCTTTACGGTTTTGTGGATCCGCGGCTCCAGCCCGGCCGGAAGTAGGAGGGGAAAGAATGATATTGACAAGAAAAAGTATATCCAAAGCCAGTGAGGCTATTTTGAGAGAACAGCGCCAGCTTAGGAAGGAGAGACTTTTGGCCAGTCCGGCTCTCATTATCGGAGCCTGCGGCTTTGTCATAATTCTTCTTCTGGCAATTTTGGTTCCCTTTTTTCATCCGGTAGATCCGGACGCTATGGATGTGGTTAATAGGCTGAAGCCTCCAGGGGGAGAGTATCTGCTTGGGACAGATGAATTTGGAAGGGATCTTTTTATACGAGTGATGTATGGTGCCAGAGTGTCGTTGTGGGTAGGGGGCTGTGTGGCAGTTTTTTCCTGTGTGCTGGGCATTATTATTGGAATTTATGCCAGCTATTTTAAAGTGCTGGATCAGATACTCATGAGGATCTGTGATGGGCTGATAGCGATCCCGGGCATTCTTTTGGCAATTGCTCTGATCGCGGCATTGGGTACCTCAAGCTGGAATGTCATTGTAGCGCTCACGGTTGTTTACAGTCCCAGTGTGGCGAGAACTGTGCGGGCAAGCGCTCTTGTCATAAAAGAGCAGACCTATGTGGAAGCAGCAAAAGTGCAGGGCTATTCCAGTTTCCGCATTTTATGGAAGATGATTTTGCCGGGAGTGATTTCACCTCTTACTGTGCAGGCGTCATTCATTTTTGCACAGGCAATTATTTCAGAAGCTTCTTTGAGTTTCCTTGGGGCAGGAATCCCCGCCCCGGCAGCCAGTTGGGGAAATATGCTGGAGGCAAGTAAAATGGTATTTTCCAGAGCGCCCTGGACGATGATCTGCCCGGGAGCGGCAGTCATACTATGTGTGCTTAGTCTCAATCTTCTCGGAGACGGCCTGCGAGATTTCCTCGATCCGAGAGTGAAAGGAGGAAAGAAGAAGTGATGGAACAAAAGAAAACAGACAAGAAAAAAAGAATACTTGAAATACGTAATCTGCGCGTTCTGTTTCCGGTACACAAAAGATGGCTTCCGGCTGTAGATGGAGTATCCCTTTGTATCAATCCCGGCGAGATTACCGGAGTGGTTGGAGAGTCAGGGTCTGGAAAGAGTGTTATGTCGCAGTCAGTTCTTCGTCTGCGGGATCACGACACAGCAGTGCGCTATGAAGGAGAAATCCTTTTCCATGAGGAAGATCTGTTAAAAAAGCCTCTAAGAGAAATGCAGGATATCAGAGGAAACAGTATTTCTGTTATTTTCCAGGATCCGCTCAATTCCTTAAGTCCTGTGCACACAGTAGGAAGTCAGCTTGAGGAAGTGCTTCTTCTTCATAAAAAGATAAGCAGGGAGGAAGCCAGGAAGAAAGCCGTTCAGATGCTGGGGCTGACAGGGATACCTGATCCTGCGACCAATATGAAAAAATATCCGTTTGAGCTATCCGGAGGAATGCAGCAGCGTGTTATGATTGCTATGGCGCTGGCCTGTGAGCCGGAACTTCTGATTGCAGATGAACCGACGACAGCGCTGGATGTGACAATTCAGGAACAAATTCTTCATCTGATCAAAGAACTGAATGACAGGCTGGGAATGTCTGTCCTGTTTATTACTCATGATATGGGAGCGGTATCCAGGCTCTGTCATAGTGTGAAAGTGATGTATTTGGGACAGGTTGTGGAAGACGTAAGGACAGAAGAATTGTTTCGGAATCCTCTTCATCCTTATACACAGGGGTTGCTTGCCTGTATCCCTCATCTTCATGTGAAGCGGGGGATAAAGCTGCCAACTATACAGGGGACGGTTCCGTCTCTTTCCAACATTCCGGAGGGATGTCATTTCTGCACCAGATGTGCATATGCGGATGAAAAGTGCCGAAAATTAGCGCCTCCGCCTGTAGAAGCAGCACCCGGACATATAGTCCGATGCTGGAAATATACCGAAAAAGAGAGGAGGGCATGAAAATGAATCCACATTTTCTGGAAATAAAAGATTTGAAAAAGACCTATCCTCTGCGGGGAAAAAAGACAAAGCTGTTTGCAGCAAAAGAACGCATGTGTGCGGTAGATCATTTGTCTTTGTACATGGAAGAAGGGGAGACCTATGGACTGGTAGGTGAGTCTGGATGCGGAAAATCTACGATTGGCCGTACGATCGTGGGACTTGAAAAAGCAGACAGTGGATCCATCCTGTGTGAAGGGAAGGAATTATGTGGTCTAAGTGAGCGGGAGTTCCGCCCTTACAGAAAAGACCTTCAGATGGTATTTCAAAATTCTCTTTCAGCTATGAATCCCAGGAGCCGCGTAGGAGATATATTAGATGAGATTCTTGCAGTTCATGGAGAAAAAGACAATGGGAAAAGGCGGGAGAAGGTGCTGTCGATCCTGCAAAAAGTAGGACTTTCGGAGGAACATTACTTTCGGTTTCCCCATGAATTATCCGGAGGCCAGGTCCAGCGGCTTGGAATAGCCGGAGCTCTTATAACACAGCCCAGGTTGATTGTTTGTGATGAACCGGTTTCGGCTTTGGATGTATCTATCCAGGCCCAGATTTTAAACATGCTCGTGGAACTGAAAAAAGAGCTTCATTTGAGTCTGCTGTTCATTTCGCATGATATTGGTGTCATTCGGTTTATTTCAGACCGGATCGGAGTTATGTATTTGGGGAGACTGGTGGAGGAAACAACAGCAGAACGGCTGTTTGAACATCCGCTTCATCCCTATACAAAGACACTTCTTGCGGCGGTGCCGGACCCCTATATTACAGGGAGAAAGTTTCAGGCTCTTGATGGGGAACAGCCGGTGCGGACCGAAGGGTTTCAGGGATGTGCATTCCGTAGCAGATGTCCCTATGCCACAAAGAAGTGTGCAGAAGAGGCACCGCAGTTTTGTGAAGTGGAGTCAGGGCATAAGGCAGCCTGCCACTATATAAAAGAATAAATGACAGCGCCGGCTTACAGAGAAGCGCTTTTTGCGCCCTCTGCAGACCGGTGCATTTTTATGCCAGCAGTTCTCCCAGCATCTTTTCGTCAAAGACGACTTCAGATACATGATCCACTTCGATCTGATATAATGCATTTGCAGCCAGATGTTCTGCGGTCTGTTCCAGATCACGGATGCCGGAGGTCGTTACATATTTATTGACAAGGGCGTCAAGAGCCTCTTCAGTTATGGTGCACTCGTGTTCCGCTAGGCCCATACGTTTCAGAACCTTTGGAAGGGCGTACCTGGAGAAGATGATCTTCTTTTCCTCCGGAGTATAGTCCGGTATGTCAATGACAGCGAAACGGGACATGAGAGGCGCGCTGATCTGACTTTTATCATTTGCAGTAGCGATGGGATACACTCCTACTGTCGGGATCATACATTCAATGTAGTTGTCAGTAAATCCAAGGTTATCAAGAAGGGTAAGGAGCACATCGGCAGGATTTCCGTTCCCTTTCCCGGACGCCGCCTTATCCAGCTCATTGATAATAAAAACAAGATTGGACTCCCTAGCAGCAGAGAAAGCCTCCATGATGATTCCCGGTTTTGCGTTGGCGTAGATACGGGAACTTCCGGTCAGCTGTTCCGGGTCATTGATGGAACTCATGTCCAGTGTTGTCCACGGTAATTTTAAAATACGTGCAACTGCGTAGGCGATCTGGGATTTCCCTGTACCTGCCGGTCCTACCAGCAAAAGGCCGTAGGCCGGAAGCGTATGAGTGCGGTTGATCTGTATGATCGTTTCAATAATTCTTTGTTTTACGCGCTCCATTCCGTAGAGTTCTTCATCCAGGATCCGGCGGGCCTCCACCGGGTCAATGGACTCAAAATAATTGGTTTTCCATTTGATATTTAAAACAATAGAAAGGGCTCTTTGAGCATGGCGGCGTTCCTCCAGAGTAACCTCATGGGAACGGGCGACGGCAAGATTTCTTCTGGCCCACAAAAGGATAGTGTCCGGCAGCGTTTTGCCGGCACAGGTCATAAAATCCGTAATGCTCTGCAGGCTTGTCAGCTTCATATCATCGCCGGTTTCATCCGGCTCTTCCTCTGTACTGTCTTCTTCGGGTTCCGGTGCGTCGCTGGAGAGCAGTCTTTCAATAATAAACTGAAGAAATCCATCTTCAGCGGAAAGTTTGGTTCCTTTTCCGAAAGCGATCTCGCGGATCTTATAGACAGCATATCCGTCTGCCAGATTTTTCCCGGAGAGCCTTACGTGGATGCGGTTTTCTCCCAGCCAGCGGAGGAGGGGGACAAAACGGGCGTCTATTTTTAAAATGTTGGCGCTGGCGGTTCCGTCCTCTTCGTCAAATTCAAATGCGGTGCGCTTGTCCGGATTGGTGAAAACGCCGCAGGAGTGATGTTTCCAGTCCTTCTGCCGGTTGTCCAGTATAAGAATAGGAGCTTCAGGCGTAGGCAGCGATTCGCTGGAATAAAATATGGAGTAGGTACATTCGGAAATGTCTGCACCCTGGGGTTCATTGCGAAAATCAAATACAGGCATACTTGTATCTCCTTTAGATGATAGTTTTTCTGACTGCTATCTTAACACATTTCCGCCTGTTCGTAAATTGACAGTGTTATAAAACAAAGGTAGATAACAAACAAAAAGGCAAATAAAAAAACAAATCGAAAAAGACAGAAAAATGTGATAAACTTTAAATAGATTCGCAATTTGGCAAACAGCAATTCAATAAAAAGTAGAAAGGAAGAGAAAAATGGAAAAGAACGTATTAGATTATGTAGTAGAGAAAACAAAGGAACTGATCGCAGCTCCATCCTGCAGCCAAGAGGCAAAGGAAGCAGCCCAGGCGTGGCTGGATGCGGTAGGGACAGAAAAAGAGGCGGAAGAAACAAAAAAATATATCGCAGAATTAGAAGAAGATATTGTGACAGTGGATGGTCTGATCGCTTTTGCACAGTCAGAGGCCGGAGCTAAAGTATTCGGCGGAGAGGAAGCGGCAAAAGGGGTGGCTGCTCATGGACAGGATCTGAAAAAAGCAGGGGCAAAATACTGCGACTGTCCGGCATGTGCGGCGGTGGAAGCAATTCTGGCGAAGAAAGACAGGATTCTTTTATAGAAAACACGAATGATCTGAAAAGGGGGGAAAAGGAGTGAAGAAAAAGGCGACGGCATCAGTTTTAGCAGCGGTACTGGCAATTTCTGTGATTCCGGTAACAGCCCCGGCAAAGGAAGTATCGGCTGAGAATACGGAACAGAGGGAATACGGAGTGCCGGGAGAAGACTATGTGGATGGGCAGGTAATCGTACGCCTGCGGGAAGAGCCGGAGGCAATGAAGAGGGAAAAGAGAAGTGGAAGTGTTCTGGATCAGTATGAGACAGAATCCCTCATTGATCTGGAAAACATCACAGCTTCTCGTCAGACATCAGCGTCAGCTTCGGCAAGGAGCCGGACTGGCATATCAGCAGATGAGATCGTGCTGGTAACAGGCGACAATACAGAAGAAATGATCCGGGAGCTGGAAGAGGATCCCAGGGTAGTATATGCAGAGCCTAATTACATTATGGAGCCCTATGATGTTCCGTCAGACCCGGGCTATGAATATCAGTGGGGACTTAAAAATACATTGAATGATGCGTCCCATGCAACAGACATTCCGGCGGTGGATATGAATGTCGAAGAGGCATGGTCAAATGCCGGAAGCAGTTCTGATACGCCTGTTGTTGCTGTGATAGACAGCGGTGTAGACTACAATCATCCTGATCTGAAGGACGTAATGTGGAAGGACGGATTGAACTATCCGGAGCTGACAGCTCTTGGAGGAGGAGCGTATGGTGTAAATTATTCAGGTACAGGACCGACGGATGATCCAATGGACTTTCTGGTGGGGCATGGAACACATTGTGCTTCAATAATCGCTTCCCAATGGAATAACGGCCAGGGAACGGCGGGAGTAAGCTCTTCAGCCCGGATCATGGCGCTCGATTTCCTTACAGGAAACGCTGCTACCAGCAATGCGATTCTGTGTTACCGCTATCTGATCACAGCAAAGAAAGCCGGGGTTAATGTAGCGGTTGTAAATAATTCCTGGGGGCCCGGCACTTATGACGGATATATGCTCCAGAGTGTTTCTGATGTGGTGACGGAAGCAGGAATGGAAGGGATTTTATCCTGTTTTGCAGCCGGAAATAACTATGCAGATAATGACAGAAATACAGGGAGCATAATAAACAGTCCCTATGTTGTAACGGTAGGAGCGATGGACAGTGAGGGATACCGGGCCGGTTTTTCTAATTACGGAAGGCAGACCGTAGATGTGTTTGCGCCAGGTACACAGATTTTAGCTTCTACAACTACAGATACCTCCATGTATTCAATGGAAAACCATGAAATGCCTGTACAATATCTGCCGTGGATACAGGACAGGGAAGACAGCTATTTTTATGAAGATTTTGAGGATGCGGATGACAGAGTAGAATTAAGACTTTTGGATGAAGGAGAGAAAGAAGCCGAAAGAGCAGTTCCGTCCCGGGGATATTCCAGCAGCAGAGGGCTGGAAGTTTCTTTGGACAGCATTGAAGAAGGGGAGGAGTTTACGCTGGAAATTGAATTTTCAGCAGAAGACCTTGCGGCTGTTGATCCATTAAAGGAATTGCATCTGGCGTTTGCAGGATCTTTTGACGGAGCAATGAAAGAAGAGGTTGTACGGTTTGCGCAAAATACCGGGGAAAAATGGGATCTCCTGTACTCGACTCAAACAGTAAACGGGGGATTCTATCCGGCTTACTTGGCGGTGAGGGACAGTAACTGGAATATTTCCAGTACCTGCCTTTCCAGCAGAGAGTTTTTGACAGATGCGGATGGAGATGGGAGCATTGCGATCAGAATGAGGGGGACCATGACCGGAAAAACAGAGGGGGCGGCGTTTCACCTTGATAATGTGGGATTTGGAAAAAAGGCCAGCGACTATTATTATTCGGACGGGACTTCCATGGCAGCGCCGGCAGTATCGGGAGTAGCGGCTTTGGCAGCGATGGTATATGGTGCAGATAACGGTGACGATGCAGGAGAGATTCGCGCGCGCATAATCGGTGCAGTGAACCGCGAGGATGGAATAGATTTAGAGGACAAGTCAGTGTCCGGAGGTTTTCTGGATGCAGGGGCCGTTTTCGATGATTCCAGACTTGTTCCGGTAGTGAATGAGCTGAAGCAGCAGGATAAGACAGCGGAACTTTGCGGCTATTTCTTTGGAGAGGAGCCGGGGACAGTGACGGTAGGAGGCGTGCAGGCAGAGGTGACGTCATGGTCACCGGAGAGTATTACAATTGTCTTACCGGATGGATCAGCAGGAAATCAGCAGATTGTTGTTTATACGGCAGGTGGAAAATACGGACAGAATTTTTTGGATATTGGAGCGACATCTGTAGGATTTCAGGAGCTTGCAGCTCCGGATTTGGATTACGGAGAACTAAGTGGCGTTGATCTTACAAGTCGCAATGGGCTGTGGCTGCATATGGCAGGGGCAGGCGGCAAGATCCTCTGCCTTGCAGCAATGGAGGAAACGGGCAGCATTTATATGGAACAATATAGTATTCAAGATAATACATGGAAAAAAGTCAGTCTTCCGAAAGATGATATCATAGTGTCCCCCTATAAGGAATATTATTCCATGGCTGCAGGAAAAGATAAAATTTATATGATATATTTCAATGCTCAGGGTCAGATGGAACTTGGGACTTATGACACAAAGACAGAAACATGGGATGTTGCAGCGGTAGATATGAGTACCGGTTTTGGGCAGCTGGCAGTCTATCAGGATCAGCTTCTTGTCATAGGAGGTGAAGGAGAGAATTGTGAAAATACTGCAGTAGTTTATGCCCTTGATCCGGTGACAGGAAAAGTATCGGATTCTGAAATTCCAGATCTTCCGGAAGGGAGAAGTGGAGCTATGGTTTCCGTATCCGGTAATAATCTGATCGTATGTGGAGGATATGATTCTTTTGTAGAATATATACAGGGTCAAAATGAGACTGTATATGGGAATATAATGATTTATGACGGAAAGAGATGGAAGGTAAGCGGGGCGGATTTTTTCAGCGGTGCAAACGGGCAGTTTGATTCTCTTCAAACACTGGATTTTGCTGTGTCAGCTACTGATGACGGTATGATCGTGACAGGGCCGGTATCTGGTCTTGGGACAGAGCAGATGAGGGATACATGGAAATATGATCCTGATGCAGATGTTTGGAGCAGTGACGGTAATCTTCGTTTTCATGGGACGAAGACAACGGAAAACGTCGGCACAGCGGTAGACGGTCTGTTTTATGTACTGGCAAGAACGGATTCAGGGGATCTGGTGTTCCGGTCAACTTCGGTGAACTATACAGGAGCAGCAGCAAATCCGGGAGAAGAGCCCCAGGAAGAACCCGGAGGGAACCCGGGAGACAAGCCGGGTGAGAATCCGGAAGATCCGTCTGGAACCGGAGAACAGGATCAGACAGATCCCGATAAAAATGCAGAAGAGAAAATAGAAAAGACAAAGGCTGAAAAAGCAGTAAAAACAGGAGATGAAACACAGGATGCTATTTGGCTGTTATGTGTTCTGGCTTCCGGTACTGTGATCATCCTGCAAAGAAGAAAAAAATGCAATAGAAAGTAAAGAAATATGAAGAAAGAATATATATTTCGCGGAATATTTTATATTGCTGGTCTGGTGGTACTGGCTCTCGGACTTGTCCTGAATACAGAGACAGGTCTGGGGGCCTCACCGATTGTCTCCGTGTCCTACAGTGTCTCTGTTTCCTTTGAACAAAACTTTGGCGATATGACTTTTATTTTGTACTCTCTTTTTGTTCTGGTGGAAATGGTTCTGCATACATACAGGATAAAAAGAGAAGGAGGAAATCTGAAAAAGATTCTTTTTATGGATTTTTTGCAGATTCCGTTAAGTTTGATTTTTACACGCTTTATGAATCTTTTTACGGCTCTGATTCCGGATCTTTATACAGAAGGAAAAAGTTCTCCGGGAGAATTTACTGTCCGTATCCTGTTGTTGATCCTTGCGGTTATCCTGACCGGGATCGGAGCGGCCATGTCTCTTAATATGCGTTTGATCCCCAATTCAGGGGATGGGATCGTTCAGGCGATCGCTGACCATGTACACAAAGGGGTAGGGTTGGTAAAAAACTGTTTTGATCTCGGATGTGTCACAGTTACTGTGTGTATTAGTCTGATTTTTTCCGGACATCTGATCGGCCTTGGTATCGGCACTGTTCTGGCAATGATCGGTGTGGGAAGGACGATGGCGGTATTTAATTATTTTCTCTATGAGAAAATGAACCGGATTGCCGGAATGCAGGATACAATATAGAACTAAAATTTTCTGTGGATTTTTCTGGTCTTATGACTATTTTTCGCCACACGGCTGTGAAAATGCAGCTGTGTGGCATTTTCCTTGATACAGGATTTTATGATATATACTTTAGAATAGGAGAGGAAATGATGAATGAGACTTTTATGAAAGAAAGGCCGGTTCTGCCTTTGATTTTTCCATGGCTCTCCCCATGGTCGTTTCTATGCTGGTAAATTCTCTTTATAATATTGTAGACAGTTTTTTTGTGGCGCAGATCAGTGAAGATGCGATGACTGCGCTGTCTCTTGTATTCCCTGTGCAGAATTTCATCAATGCGGTTGCCATCGGATTCGGGGTGGGGATCAATGCAGCCATTGCTTTTCATCTGGGAGCGCAGGATAAGGAAAAGGCGGACAGGGCGGCCACCAGAGGTATGCTTCTGGCCGGAGTGCACGGCGTGATCATGACTGTAGTGTGCATCGCGGCAATCCGTCCGTTCCTTCGGATGTTTACCGAGGCAGAGCAGGTTGTGGAGCTTGGAGTCAGATATGCAGTCATCGCCTTTTCCTTTGCGGTGATTATTGCGGAAAGCCTGGCATTTGAAAAAATTTTTCAGGCAGTGGGAAGAATGAAAGTTACGATGCTCAGCCTTTTGTGCGGCTGCATTGCTAATATTATTCTGGATCCGATTTTAATCTTTGGTCTGGGCCCCTTCCCGGAGATGGGGATGGAAGGAGCGGCATTAGCTACAGGGATCGGTCAGGTTCTGCCACTGGCGATCTACATTGCAGTATATTTTATTTCGCCGATTCCGGTTAAAATCAGGAGAAGTGCCATGAAAGCTGATCGGAAGATAGACCGGCAGCTTTATACGGTAGGGATACCGGCAATCCTGAATATAGCATTACCTTCTTTGATGATTTCCGCATTAAATACGATTTTATCCGTCTATTCCCAGAGTTACATTGTCATTTTGGGCATTTACTATAAACTGCAGACCTTTCTTTATCTTCCGGCCAACGGGATCATTCAGGGAATGCGTCCGGTGATCGGTTATAATTACGGAGCCGGAGAGGGAGAAAGAGTGTCGAAGATTTACAAAGTTACATTGGGAATGACGGCGGTGATCATGGCAGTGGGAATGGTAATCTGCCTTATGGTGCCGGAGGGGCTGATAGGAATGTTTACAGAAAACAGCCAGACTGTGGAAGCGGGCGGAAGGGCGCTGCGGATCATCAGCGCCGGTTTCGTCATTTCTGCTGTTTCTGTTACGTCTTCAGGAGCGCTGGAAGGTATTGGAAAAGGCGTTCCGTCCCTTGTAATTTCTGTTTTCCGCTATGTGGCAGTTATTATTCCGGCAGCATTTCTCCTTAGCCGAAGTATGGGAGCGGATGGCGTGTGGCATGCGTTCTGGATAACAGAAGTGATCACAGCGGCAGCGGCTTTTGCTGTTTTCCGTAAATCAGCAGCTGAAGTTTGTATTCCAGGAAGAAAGTGACAACAGCTTTTACGGTTTATTTTTCTTCCTGTACACTGTGGAAAATATCAGTTAAAATAAAATAAGTACAAAAAAAGGAGTGGTTCAAAATGAGTCGATGGAACAATGACTATAATCATGGGGCGCATCCGGCTGTTCTGGAGGCGTTTATAAAAACAAACCAGGAAAGCTATGGCGGGTATGGGCTGGACGAATGGTGCGAAAGGGCGGCAGAGAAGATCAAGACTCATCTGGGAAGCACTGACGCTGACATTCATTTTATGGTGGGAGGAACGCAGGTAAACTATACCGTTATTGCGGCAGCTCTTCGTCCCTATCAGGGAGTGATCAGTGCGGACAGCGGACATATCCACGTCCACGAGACAGGGGCGGTGGAGCATACAGGACACAAGATCCATGTTGTAAAAGGAGAAAACGGAAAGCTGTCGGCAGCGTCTGTTGAAGCAGAAGCGGAAAATTACAGGACAAGCGGAGTGAAGGAACATATTACACAGCCTAAGATGGTATATATTTCCTTCCCTACAGAGTACGGCACCCTTTATTCCCAAAAAGAGCTTGAGGAAATATCTGCTGTCTGCAGAAAGTACGGTCTGTATCTCATGATAGATGGAGCGAGAATGGGTTACGGGCTTGGAGCCAAGGTAAATGACCTGAAGCTTTCTGATCTTGCGGCGCTTGCCGATGTCTTCTACATAGGGGGTACGAAATGCGGAGCTATGATGGGAGAAGCAGTAGTTATTACAAACAATGAGCTCAAAGATAATTTCCGCAGCTATATGAAGCAGAACGGAGGAATGCTGGCAAAAGGCTGGACGCTGGGCCTGCAGTTCTATACGCTCTTTGAGAACGATCTGTATTTTGAAATTACAGGCCGGGCGGACAAGTACGCCATGGAGATCCGGGAAGCTTTTGAGAAAAAAGGGATTGATTTCTATATTGACAGTCCGACGAATCAGCAGTTTGTTCTGTTAAGTGAAGAGCAGATGAGGAAACTGGAGAAAAAGCATATTTTTGAATACCAGTTTCCGGAGGGGGACAGACACTGCGTGCGGTTTTGCACAAGCTGGAGTACAAAGCCGGAAGATGTAGAGGAACTGAAAGCAGATATTCTGGCGCTGTAGACAAAAGAAGAGAGGACTGATATGAAGATTATAATTTCTCCGGCGAAGAAAATGAATACAAATCCGGACCTTGCAGAGTTTCATGATCTCCCGGCATTTATCGAGGATGCCGGGAGCATTCTTGAATGGATGAGATCCCTCACCTATGAGGAAGCAAAGAAACTGTGGAAGTGCAATGATAAAATTGCATCATTGAACTACGATAGAATGAAACATATGGATCTGAAGAAAAACCTGACTCCTGCTGTCCTTTCCTATGAAGGAATCCAGTATCAGTATATGGCTCCGGCAGTTTTCGAAGAAAACGCCATGCAGTATATACAGGACCACCTTAGGATACTGTCCGGATTTTATGGAGTACTTTGTCCCTTTGACGGTGTGACGCCATACCGACTTGAGATGCAGGCGGCGGCAAAAGTGGAGGGAACAGGAAATCTCTATGAGTTCTGGAATAATAAGCTGTACAGAGAGGTTATGGATGAGGACAGGACGATCCTGAATCTTGCCTCGAAGGAATATTCCCGGTGTATTGAAGCATACCTTCGCCCCGGTGACAGATTTCTCACCTGTGTGTTCGGGGAATGGAACGACGGAAAAGTGAAACAGAAAGGAACCCTTGCCAAGATGGCCAGAGGAGAGATGGTACGCTATATGGCAGAACACAATATTTCAGATCTGAAGGAAATCCGCTGGTTTGACAGGCTGGGATATAAGTTCAGTGAAGAGCTGTCCACGGAAGAGCAATACATATTTCTGAAATAAAAGATATAGCTTTTGGGGACTCGGGTACAAAAAGAAAAAACAAACTTGTGTTCGCGTGTGCGGTATGGTAAAGTAAAACACAGTAAAAGAAACGGATGGCGCCGGTTATGGAGGCTGCCGACGAAAAAGTTACAGGAGTGCAGGCATGAGGAAAAAAGCAGAGCAAAAGACAGATATGAGTAAAGTAATAAACAGGCTTTTTGAAGGGGACTGTCTGGAATATATGGAGAAGATCCCTGACGGGAGTGTGGATATGATCCTGTGTGATCTTCCTTACGGGATGACACAGAATCAGTGGGACTGCTATATTCCTCTTGAGGAACTCTGGAAGCAGTACAAACGGGTCATCAAGCAGAACGGGGCGATCGTGCTCACTTCAAACGGTGTATTTACAGCAAAGCTGATCTTAAGCCAGCCTGGTATTTTCAAATATAAATGGGTGTGGGAGAAGTCAAAGCCCACCAATTTTTTAAATGCAAAAAAACAGCCTCTGCGCAAGTACGAGGATGTCTGTGTCTTTTATAAAAAGCAGCCGACTTATCATCCGCAGATGACGCCCGGCGAACCTTATGACAAAGGGGTGAGAAAGGATCAGCTGTGCGGAAATTACGGAGACTTTGATCCAGTCCATGTGGCAAGCAAAGGGGAGAGGTATCCTACAGATATTATTTATATAAAAACGGCAGAAAGTGAAGGTGCAGTTTACCATCCTACCCAGAAACCGGTAGAGCTTGGCAGATATATGGTTCGGACCTACACCAATCCGGGGGATGTCGTACTGGACAATACGTTCGGCAGCGGTTCTTTCCTTGTGGCGGCTCTGATGGAGGGCCGGAATTTTATTGGAATAGAGAAAAATGAGAATGTAGCTCTCTTTAAGAGAGAAGAAATAGACTATATCGAGGTGGCAAAAAAAAGGCTGAAGGAAGCGTGGGACGGCCTGGATAAAAAAAGCAGGAAACATATAGAAGTGGAGAATCTGATCAAAGAGTTCGAAGAAAGGTAAGTGATGCCATGGGAACAGTTGTAAGGCGCAATGAAAGAAGCTGGGCAATTGAGATTATCTCCCAGATCAACGGAATGCTGAAGAGGCTCAATATCCGCATCCGCAAGGCAGGCGGAGAAAGCACGCTGTCTGTCAATAAAAAAAGTATGTTCCCTGATGTGCTTCTGTACGCTGATGAGGCACAGATGAAGATCCTACAGGGCTGGGAGCTGAAAATGCCGGATGTACTTATTACAGATGAAGCGTTTATCAAAGATGCGGCCCGAAAAGCGGAAGCGCTTGGCCTTAACAGTTTCGTACTCTGGAATTTTACCTACGGGAAACTTTATACACGGGATGAGGATGGAGAATTTACGGAAAAAAAGACCTGGGATGCCACAAGTTATATCCGAACAAGGGAGGATGTCTACACTTTCCGGCAGGAATGGCTTTTCGTGCTGGAGGAGATCATCCTGACGGTAAACGAGTACCTTGTAAGCGGGGATATTTCGGCGGTATCCATTACAGAAGTCCTTTCTGATAATCTGATCACCCGTCTGATCCGGAGAAACAAATCCATGACGGCGGAGTATATGGAGGACAGTGCCCGCCGTGACATGAAGATGGAAATTCAGCTGAAGCTGTGGTGGAACGCCTTCCGGGAAGAGTATGACAACGATGAGAAGGATATGTACCAGGCGTATGCCAAGACAGTCCTTCTGAACTGGGCAAACCGTATTCTCTTTGCCAATCTGATCCGGCGGTATCACAACTGTGCTGATCTGATCGGCAGTATCGACGAGACTTCTGTTCCGGAGGAAGGAAATGCGATCATTCGAAGCATTACGGAGCAGGGAGATTTTTATAATGTATTCCGCCAGATGGAATACAATGACCGGATTCCGGAGGATACATGGATCGATCTTGTGGACTATAATCAGTTTCTTTACACCAACCGGATCGAGCGCATTGACCAGAGCGTCCTTCAGAACGTGCTGGAGCACACGGTCCATGTGGCAAAAAGGGAGATAAGAGGACAGTATGCAACTCCTTATTCATTGGCGGATCTTCTGTGTCAGATCACGGTGCGTAACTGGATGGCGCCGTGCGCCGATCTGTGCGCGGGGACGGGAACCATTGCAAAAGCTGTCATTCAAAATAAACTGAAAAGGAATCCTGATCCGAAAGCAGCGCTGGATACTACATGGATTTCGGATAAATATGCCTATCCGCTGCAGATTGCCAATATAGCCCTCACCAGCATTGAAATGCTGGATACGCCCATTAATCTGTTTCAGAAAAATGTATTTGAACTTAAGACAGGCGATGATGTCGTGCTGAAAAGTCCGACGGACGGGTCTGACATTATAAGGCAGCTCCCTCCTTTTCATGCGGTTGTGTCGAACCTGCCTTTTGTAAAATATAATAAGCGTGCGCTGGATGAAGAGGAATATATTCAGAAGATACGGCAGTCCGTGTGGAATCATACAGGGATCACCTTTACGTCAGGAAAGGAAGATCTGTATATTTATATGCCCTTCCAGTTGTATGGACTTCTGGAGCAAAACGGGCGTCTGGGAATTATTTTATCTAATTCCTGGCTGGGGACAGACGTAGGAAACCGTTTTTTTCACGCGCTGCTCCATTATTACCATATAGAAACAGTGGTGCTTAGCAACAGCGGAAAGTGGTTTGAAAATGCAGATGTAGTCGCCACTATGGTTGTGCTGCAAAAGAAAGAGATCGCGCCGCCTTCTTCTGATGAGAGGATCCGCTTTTGTCTTCTTAACAGGGAGGTCCGAAAGCTTAGCGCGGAAGAGATGGAAACTGTTGTTGCCAGCATTGTGGTAGGGCGTGAACTGGAAAAGAATCTTCTGAGTATGACAGAATACGGTCTGGAAGAGATCGAGATGATCCGGAGCAGCGGGATCACCTTAAACGCTCTGTTCCATCAGCTGACATGGCTTGGAGAACTCCGCAGGCATCTGATCCCGGTAAAAGAACTTCTGGAAGTGAAAAGAGGAGAGCGCCGGGGATGGAATGACCTGTTTTATCCGAAAGATATCGAGAAAGTGGAAGAAGAATACCGAAGACCGGTATTGAAAAGGCCGGCTTCTTTAAAGTCTTATATGGCATATGCGGATACCGGGGCCTTTTGCTGTCACAGGTCCAAAGAAGAGTTAAGGCAGATGGGGCACAGTGGAGCTCTCAAGTGGATAGAAAAATTTGAAAATATCAGAAACGGCACAGGAAAGCGGCTTCCTGATGCACTGAAGCGGCCTGGCGGGTTCTGGTATGAAATGGAAGATGACACGAAAGCAGAGTTTGTAACAGCCCTGAATCCGGATAAAAGGCTGTTTGTAGCCAGATTTCCGGAGGAGACTTTCGTGGACCAGCGTTTTACAAGGATGATCCGCCGAAGAGAAGAGGTGTCGGCAGATCTGATCCATGCCCTGCTGAATTCGGTGTACGGTATGTTTGCCATAGAGGCGATCGGATTCGGAAGAGGACTTGGTGTGCTGGATGCAAGCAGCACAAGGCTGAAACAAATGTATATGATAAATCCGGCGGATATAAGCGCGGAAGACGAGAAGGAGATCATCCGGCTTTTTGAGCGGATCCGTGACAGAGATGTGCTGGATACAAAAGAAGAGCTGCAGGACCCCGGACGCAGGGAATTTGACAGGAAGGTACTGGAGTCCATCGGATGCGGACATCTCTATGACAAGATCAGAGAGTCTCTTTTGTCCATGCAGAGAACCCGCCATACAGTGTTGTAAAGAGGTATGAAAGCAAGATGAAGATAAAGTGTATTGCCCTTGATCTGGACGGTACGGTTCTGGATGGAAGGGGCGAGCTAAGTCAGGGGAATAAAGAGGCGCTGGAAGAGGCGGCGGCTCGGGGAATAGAAGTTGTCGTCGCAAGCGGCAGGTCCCTTCATTCTCTTCCGGAAGAGATCACGGCGCTTTTGCAGATCCGATATGCGATCACATCCAATGGCGCTGCCGTTTATGATCTTAAGACAGGGGAATGTCTTAAGAAATGCTATTTGACGCCGGAGTCCGTGGAAAGGATCCTTCGCTGTACGGAAGGAGAGCCGGTTGTGTTTGAGGCATTTATCGATGGGAAGCCCTATGCACAGAGAGAATACACGGAAGAGCCGATGCGCTTCGGCGCTTCCAGCCATGCAGTTTCTTATATACAGAGGACACGGACGCCTGTAGAGGATATGCGGGCGTTTTTAAAAGAGCATGAAACCAAGCTGGAAAGTATTGATATCGTTGTCCGGGAAAAGGCCCTGAAACATCAAATGTGGAAAATGCTGGAGAACAAGGTGGAAAATGTGTATATCACCTCGTCCGTTCCCCAACTTCTTGAGATTTCCCATCGGGATTCCGGAAAGGAGAAGGCGGCCGGTTTTCTCCTGGAATATCTGGGCCTTAAAAGAGAGGAGCTTGCCGCTTTTGGAGACGGGGATAACGACAGTGCTCTCCTGGAATTTGCCGGTGTTGGAATTGCCATGGCAAATGCTTCTGAAGCATGCCGGGAAAAGGCGGACTGGCTTACGTTGTCTAATGATGAGGATGGAGTGGCGGCGGGAATCCGCAGAATTTTTTCTTCCGGTTTTGATTTTTATGAAAGAGCCGGGATTGTCTGCAGAAGCATCCCTTATGGAAAAGCAGCGACTTATGGCCAGATCGCTCTCCTTTGCGGGAAGCCGGGAAACGCCCGGCAGGTTGGTTATGCCCTGAACAAAGGCAGGCTGGGGGAGGATATTCCGGCTCACCGGGTAGTAAACAGCAAAGGGATCCTAAGCGGTGCGGCGGCTTTTGATACTTTTGACATGCAGAAGATGCTTCTTCAGGGAGAAGGAGTAAAAGTCGAAAGAACAGAAGACGGCTGGAAGATCGATCTGAAAAAGTACGGCTGGAAAACAATGCTGGAGGATGCAAAGCGGTTTCGGCAGATATTTGAGGAGAAGGGAATCTGATTTGAGAAAATCAGATTTTTTTCTTGCATTTGAATGGGAAATATGTTAACTTATTAGTCACAGAAAGCAGTTCTGCTGTTCTAAATGATCATTTTTATTTTCAGTCAGGCGTTTCGCCAAATGATACCAGATGTGAGAGAAATTTTGAGACAGGATCTTAGAAAAAGGAGGAAAGATATTGTCAGGGAAAGGGAAAAGAATATTGTTTTTGGGAGCGCTGGCTATGGCGGCGCTTCTGTTTCCGGCTGTGACCGATACAGTCCCCGAAATGCAGGCGGCCGGTATGGGAGACACTTATACAGTGACTGCCAGTGATTTCCGCTATAATACCAGGGAAATGCCGGTGGGATATTTTGAACTCAGCAATGGGAAAATGGCATTCTGCGCCTGTCATGAGGCGAAACCGCCTTCCAAGGGAACAGCGATGACTGTGACCGCTGTTTATACTGCCGAAAACAAAGGAAATGAGCTTTTGAGAAAGGTTTATTACTATGGATTTAAAGGCCCCGGCGACGTGGGAGCATCCTATGGCGAGACTTCGCTTGCAGGCTCTGTGGCTAACGGACACATGGATGTGGACGATACCGGCGAGAGCGATGTGGGACATGGAAAGGCGTTCATCAGCCGGATTTCCAATTTAAGCCCGGCGCCCAAAGGTTTTAATGTGTACAAGATCAGCACGGGAAACAGCGCTTATCAGGATCTGACCTTCTGGGATTACCGTCCGGAAGGGAAACTGACTTTGATGAAAACATCAGGCAACAGGGGAATTTCCGGGACGGGAAGCGCCTACAGTCTGAAAGGCGCAGTATACGGAGTCTATACAGATGAGGCCTGTACCAAAAAGGCAGGAGAGCTGCAGACAGATGATGAAGGAAAGAGCAATACACTGACGCTGGCTGCAGGGACATATTATGTGAAAGAACTGAAAGCGTCTCCGGGCTATGGACTGGATAAGCGTATCTATAAGGTTCAGGTGACATCTCAGGGAAACGAATCCCTGCAGGTGGAAGAACAGCCCCAGTACCAGAAGATGGATCTTCTGGCGGTAAAATACGACAGTGAAAAGGAGCTGGAAAAAGAAGGAGGCCGGGAAATCGGCACGCCCCAGGGGGCAGCAAGCCTTGGCGGAGCGGAATTTACCTGCAGATTTTACGGCGGATTTTATGATACGCTGCAGGAGCTGCAGGGGAAAAGTCCGCTGAAAACCTGGGTATTTCGAAGCGGGGAGGACGGCAGAGTTTATTTCAGGGAAGAAGATCTGATAAGAGGAGACTCCTTCTGGAGCGATGCAAAGGGGAACCCCATCCTGCCTCTTGGAACAGTGACAATTGAGGAAACGGCGGCGCCGGAAGGATATAACAGAAACGAGGAGATTTTTATACGGAAGATCACATCGGAAGGAAGCGGGGAAACCGTGCAGACATACCAAAGAACGGAAGTGCCGGAAGACATCATAAGGGGCGACGTGGAACTGATCAAGGTATATCAGCCGGAAGATGAAAAGGAAGACACCCTGCAGGGAATTGAAGGAGTGGTCTTTTCTATCACATCAAAAACAACGGGAAAAGAGGTTATGCGCATCCGGACAGATGAAAAGGGCCGGGCAGATACAAAAAGCAAAGACCACCCCAGAGGAGGACTTGTCTATGATACCTATATTGTGAAAGAAGTGAAAACGCCGGAAGGATATAATGCAGTCAGGCCTTTTGAAGTGACGATACAGCAGGAAAATACGGTGGTTGGCGGCGTCTATAAACAGGATACCCTGATCAGCAGCGCTATACAGGTTCAGAAGATCGACAGAGGAACAGGAAAGGTTATACCAAGAGCCGGAGCTAAGTTTCAGCTGCTGGATGAAAAGAAACAGAAAATTACCATGACGACTTATTATCCTTCAGTGCGGGAATATGATACCTTTACTACGGATGAGGACGGAAGATTTACATTTCCGTCAAAGCTGGGTTATGGTACTTACTATCTGAGAGAAGTGAAAGCGCCGGAAGGCTATCTTCTGAACAAAGAGGATATAAAATTTACTGTTTCAGAGGATCTGGACTGGGGAAAACCTCTTATCATCTCCTGTGCAGATGACAACGCCATGGGAAGGATCAGTCTGAAAAAATACGAGAAAGATATGAAAGAATATTTGGAGGGAGCGGTATATGAAGTGAGAGCGGCGGAGGATATCGCGACGCCTGACGGGACCAGACGCTTCCAAAAAGGAGAACTGGCAGATACCATTACCACATCAAAAGAGGGTCCTGTGTTCAGTAAAAATCTCTGGCTGGGCGAGTATATTTTAAAGGAGATAAAGCAGCCGGAGGGCTATGTGCTGGATCCCAAGGAATATAAGGTCAGCCTGAAATACAAAGATCAGGAAACGGCGGTAGTTACAGAAGAAAAAACGGTGTACGATGTCCCGTCCACATTGATCATAGAAAAATATAAAAAAGGGGAGGAAGATATAAAGCTTCCGGAAGTAAGTTTCCAGATATGGCCTGAAAATAGGCCCCAGGAGAAGGCAACTTATACGACGGATCAGGAAGGCAGGATCACCGTAAAATATATGATGCCGGATACGGTATATTGCATTCAGGAGATAAAGCCGCTGCCGGGATATCTTCCGGATGAGAAGATCCATACGGTAAAAACGGACAGGAAAGGGCAGGTGGAAGGAGGAGAGATTTATACGCTCCGTCTGGAAAATGACTATACAAAATACAGGATCAGCAAGCAGGACATTACTACCGGGCAGGAGATCAAAGGAGCGAAAATGACCCTCTATCTGCTGGAGGAGGACGGAAGCCGGACAGAAACTGAAAGCTGGACTTCCGGGGATGAACCATATTATATTGAGGAACTGATCGTGGGCCGGACATATGTATTGGAGGAAACGGTGGCGCCGGACGGGTATCTCCAGGCACAGGAGATCACATTTACGGTTCCTGAAAGCGGTGAGATACAGACAGTAATTATGAAAGATGAAAATGCTATGGGAAAAATCTCCATCAGTAAGCTGGAGGCAGGAGAAGAAGAGATTTTCCTGTCGGACACCGTTTTTGAGATCCGGGCAGCAGAGGACATTATAACACCGGAAGGAACGGTACGGCTGAAGAAAGGCGAGCTTGCGGATACCATTACAACGGAAGGAGAAGCGGCGCAGTCCAGGGAATTATTTCTGGGAAAATATACGGTAAAGGAAGTAAAGCAGACGCCGGGCTATGTGCTGGATGACAGGGAATATGAAGCCAGCCTTACATACAAAGACCAGCATACGGCCCTTGTGACGGAAAACCTGGAAATTTTCAATGAGCCGACGAAGCTCCATATCTGTAAAAAAGATGCCGGCAGCGGAAAAATGCTGGAAGGCGCCAGACTTAAGCTGGAAAAGAGAAAGGAGGATGGAAGCCGAAGCACAATTGCACAGTGGACATCCGGAAAGGTGCCACAGGAATTTGAACGGCTGGTTCCGGGACAGTATATTCTGACGGAAGAGGAGGCGCCGAACGGATATGAAATTGCCGAAGAAATTGTCTTTACTCTGGAAGAAACCGCAGAAGTACAGACTGTGGATATGCTGGATCAAAAGCGGGCAGAGACAGTCAAGACAGGAGATAATTCTCTGATCGTAAGCAGGGCTTTGCTGCTTGCGTTGGCGGCGCTGCTGGCAGGCTGGGTGCTGTGGAGAAGAGACAGAGAGGAAGAGTAAAAAGAAAGATTGGAATCGAAACCTATTTACAGGAAGTGGATGACTATGATAAATTTATGAAAGAAGAGATTCCATTTCACGGAATGGCTCCTTCCAGAATTATCTGGGACATATCAACGATCGGATATATGATCAATCCCCACTGGTGTCCATCTGCTCTTGTAGAAGCGCCTTATCTCACAGATGATGTGAGGTGGAAAGCAGGTGAAAAGAGGCATTCGATACGGGTATGCAACTTTGTTTACCGGGATGGTATTTTCGGTGATATGTTTGAGAAGTTGGGGCGTGCGCCTAAATAAAGGTATAAAAAGCGCCGGAGTGGAAACAGATTTTCTGCTCCGGCGTTTTGTGATAAGGAGGCATACAGGTGAAAGTTTTAAATTTTGGATCACTGAACATTGATTATACGTATCAGGTGGAGCACATTGTAAATCCCAAGGAAACGATTTCCTCTCTTGGGCTGGAAGTTTTCCCGGGAGGAAAGGGGCTTAATCAGTCCATTGCTCTTGCAAAGGCAGGGGCGGAAGTATATCATGCAGGCCTGATCGGCGAGGACGGCCTGTTCTTGAAAGAAGTGTGCAGCAGCAATCATGTGCACACAGATTATATAAAAGAATCAGATACGCGGACCGGAAATGCGATCATTCAGGTGAGCAGCGCCGGAGAAAACAGCATTATCTTGTTTCCCGGGGCAAACCGGCAGAATACGAAGGCATATGTGGATGAGGTGCTGGGACATTTTGAGGAAGGAGATATTCTGCTTCTGCAAAATGAGATAAATGAAGTGGATTATCTGATCGAAAAAGGAAAAGAAAAGGGCATGACCGTTGCCTTTAACCCTTCTCCTTTTGACGATTATGTAAGAAAATGCGATCTGACAAAGGTAGATCTGTTTTTTGTCAATGAAGTAGAAGGAGAGCAGATTACAGGGGAAAAGCTGCCGGAAAACATCATTGCATGTATGAGAGAACAGTTCCCGGAGGCGGAAATTGTTTTGACCCTGGGTGAAAACGGCGCCATCTGGAGTGGAAAAAACGAGAATATTGCAGTGCCTGCAGTCCCGGCGGAAGCAGTGGATACTACTGCGGCAGGAGATACCTTTACCGGATATTTTCTTGCAGCTGTCATAGAGGGACGAAACAAGAGACAGGCATTGGAAAGGGCGGCTATGGCATCGGCAATGGCAGTTGCCAAAAAGGGGGCGTCCATTTCTATTCCATGGAAGGAAGAAGTAGATCAAAAAATAGGGAGTGAATAAGATGAACGTATATGAGGGAAGACCGGAGGATTTTGAGTGCCGGAAGGAAAAGGAACAGAAAGTATATGAAATTTTGGACAGCCTTGGTATCAGATATCAGCGGGTAGACCACGAACCGGTAGCTACTATTGAAGCCTGCCGGGAAGTGGATGAGGCTCTCGGGATTGAAATATGCAAGAATCTGTTCCTGTGTAACAGGCAGAAAACAAAATACTATCTGCTTGTAATGCCGGGAAGCAAGAACCTGCAGACAAAAGAACTTTCGCCTCAGATTCCATCCTCCAGACTTTCCTTTGCTTCCGGGGAGGATATGGAGAGACTGCTGAATGTATCGCCGGGATCGGCGACGATCATGAGTCTCATCTACGACCCGGACAATCAGGTGCAGCTTCTTGTTGACGAGGAAGTGCTTGCCGAGGAAACATTCGGATGTCATCCCTGTGTCAATACATCCAGTATGAAACTTCAGACAGCGGATGTATTCGGACCGTTCCTGGAAGCAGTCCATCATGATTATATTAAAGTAAAACTTAGTTAAAAAAATAACGGGGGACGTAACAAAATGCAAGTTTACTACGTGTCCCGTTATTTTTTTAACTTATAGCGTATAAACCTTTTCCATCTTGCATAAACTAATGAAAGCCCGGAAAATCCACAATCAGAAGGAGCATGAATGCAGTGAAAAGCATGGAAAGGTATAGCATGAAAGTTCCAGGGAAACAGGAGCGGTGCATCATTTGCGGACAAGTGACAAATATGGAGAAGGACTGGCCTGTTGCAATGCGAAAGCATTATGTGGAGGGGGCCGGTCAGCTTTGCAGAAAGTGTTATCTTGAAATTTATTCCGATGGAAATTAGCAGTAAGGGACAGGAATTTTGCCGTTTCAGGCAGTGAAAATCCTGTCCCTTATTGACATGTAAAAGGATGGATGCTATGATAATGATATCAAAATGATATCAATTTAAAACGAAGGGGGAAAGAAAGATGAGTAAGGAAAAAATTCAGGAAGAAAAGATTCTTCACCCGGCAAGCGGATATGCTATGATGTTTATAGGAATTGTGGGAATGCTTCTGGGTATTGCCCTTATGGTTTTAGGACCGATATTTGGAAGTTTGTCCGGAAGCGGTTTTTTGATCGGCGTCGGTATTACACTTGGCATTATCGTTGAGACAGCAGCGATCATTCTGCTCTGTGGGCTTAAGGTACTCAATCCTAATGAAGCTTATGTGTTTACTGTTTTCGGAAAGTATTACGGCACATTGAAGAAACCTGGATTTTTCTGGGTAAATCCTTTCTGTAGCGCTATTAATCCTATTATAAAAGGGGCGCCGATTGTCACATCTAATGGAGGCCGTAATGTATCTATTTCTACAGGGGGAAGAGAAAAGAAAGTTTCTTTGAAGGCCATGACGCTTGACAATAAGCTTCAGAAAGTTAATGATCAGCTTGGAAATCCCGTAGAGATCGGTGCAGTGGTAATCTGGCGGGTAGTAAACCCTACAAAAGCAGTGATCAATGTGGAAAACTATAAGAATTATCTTTCCATTCAGTGCGACTCTATTATTCGGAATACGGCAAGACAGTATCCTTACGATACAAGCGAGGACGGAGATGAGAAGTCTCTCCGCGGCAGCAGTCAGGAAATTGCAGACATCATGGGGCATGAACTGCAGCAGAAAGTAGAAGAAGCAGGCATTAAAATACAGGAAGTGCGCATCACTCATCTTGCCTATGCGCCGGAGATCGCATCCGCTATGCTTCAGAGGCAGCAGGCAGCCGCTATCATTGATGCCAGACAGAAGATCGTAGAGGGAGCTGTCGGCATGGTGGAAATGGCACTTAATAAGCTCAATGAAAATGACATTGTGGAGCTGGATGAGGAGAGAAAGGCAGCCATGGTGAGCAATCTGCTTGTTGTCCTGTGCGGAAATAAGGATGCACAGCCGATTGTTAACAGCGGAAGCCTTTATTAAAACTGCTTTTTATTAAATTGTTGAAAAGGCAGGAACGGGAGGGGGAAAGCTTTTGGAAAAAGAAAAGAAAGCATCGGACAAAACCAAAGCGAAGAAACAGGTTCCCCTTCGGCTGTCTCCCAAATTATATGAGGAGATTGCACAGTGGGCGGAAGATGATTTCCGGTCAATGAATGGGCAGATAGAATATCTTTTGACAGAGTGTGTGAAACGCCGGAAAGGAAAGAAGGATACCATATAGAGGGAAAACAGAAGGCAGGAGGAAAGTCGGATCACCCGTTTCCTCCTGCCTTTGGTTGTGCTTTTTTGCCTTTCATATTATAATAAGTGGCAGAGCAAAAGCGGAAAGAAGGAATCTTTATGTACATAGCAGATCTGCACATCCACTCCAGATATTCCCGCGCTACCAGCAAAGACTGCACGCCGGAATATCTGGATCTGTGGGCGAGAAGAAAGGGAATCCATATTGTAGGGACAGGGGATTTTACTCACCCGGCCTGGAGAGAAGAGCTGAAGGAAAAGCTGGAACCGGCAGAGGGCGGCCTGTATGTATTGAAAAAGGAATATCGGATTCCTGATCCGGCAGGAGAAGGGGCAGCAGATCCACGTTTTGTTGTCACGGGAGAAATCAGCTCTATTTATAAAAAGAGCGGAAAGGTACGAAAAGTCCACAGTCTGATCCTTCTTCCGGGCCTGGAGGAAGCGGAAAATATTGCGCGCCGGCTGGAGGCAATTGGAAATATACATTCCGACGGGAGGCCCATTCTGGGAGTGCCCTGCCGGGATCTTCTGGAGATCGTTCTGGAAGCGGCCCCGGAGGGTATCTATGTACCGGCTCATATCTGGACTCCTCATTTTTCCCTGTTTGGAGCCTTTTCGGGATTTGATACGGCAGAAGAGTGCTTTGAAGATCTGACGCCCTACATCCATGCCGTAGAGACAGGACTTTCTTCTGATCCGCCTATGAACTGGAGAGTGTCAGCTCTGGACCGCTTTCATCTGATCTCCAATTCCGACGCCCATTCCCCTGCAAAGCTTGGGCGGGAGGCTAACCTTCTGGATATAGAGTTGTCCTATCAGGGGATCTATCAGGCGATCCAGGAAGGAAAAGGACTGAAAGGCACCATTGAGTTTTTCCCGGAAGAAGGGAAATACCATATGGACGGACATCGAAAATGCGGGCTTTGTCTGACGCCGGAAGAAACGAACAAATTTGACGGCATTTGTCCGGTGTGCGGCAAAAAGATTACTATAGGAGTATCTCACCGGGTAGAGGAACTGGCAGACCGGGCGGAAGGATACCGGCCGGAGAAGGCGGCGGACTTTGAAAGTCTTGTTCCCCTTCCGGAGGTGATCGGATCCGCATACGGATGTTCGGCTGCCAGCAAGAAAGTGGTCAGAGAATATGAAAGTATGCTGCAGCGCCTTGGACCGGAATTTGAGATACTAAGAAAGATTCCTCTGGAAGAAATACAAGCAGTATCAGGTCATCGGATGGCGGAAGGGATAGCAAGGCTCCGGGAGGGGAAAGCAGAGAGGATCCCTGGCTTTGACGGTGAATATGGAACGATCCGGCTTTTCCGTCCGGAAGAGGTCCGCGAAACAGAAGGGCAGCTGGATTTCTTTGCTCTTCTTGGAAGGCCGGAAACCGGAAATCAGGACGGGTTACAGTGTAAAAATCAGGAAGAGCTTTTAAAAGAAAAAAAGATTTCGAGTGAAAAAGAGAACGGGCAGCAGGAGAGAAAAGAAGAGCTGAATCCGCAGCAGCTTCATGCTGTACAGTGTGCGGGAAGGAGTGTGGCTGTTCTTGCAGGTCCGGGAACCGGCAAAACAAAGACGCTGATCGCAAAGATTTTGTATCTGATGGAACACCGGAAAATAAAAGCCGGTGATATCATGGCAGTGACATTTACCAACCAGGCTGCCAGGGAGATGACGGAACGTCTGGAATCGGCTCTTGGCGGGAAAAGGCGTCTTGCAAAAATCCGGATCGGGACATTCCATGCCCTTTGTCTGTCCTTTTTAAAGGGACAGGGAAGGGAAGTCATGCTGACAACGGAGCTGGAGCGAAAAGAGATGGCGGAACAGGCAGTGGATGAGAGCCGGATCGCCATGAAGACAGAGGAATTTCTGGAAGAATTGTCACGGCAGAAGGCAGGAATGGAGCCGCCGGAGCGTACGGAAGAGGAAAAGAGGCTCTGGGAAGAAGCGGTACAAAAGTATGAAGAAGAGAAAAGGAACAATTCTTTGTTAGATTTTGATGATCTTCTTCTGGAGACTTTGGAACTTTTAGAAAACGGCGCGAAAGGGAAAAACTTCGGAACCCCTTCCTACATTCTGGTAGATGAGTTCCAGGATATTAATCCGCTTCAGTACCGTCTGATCCAGGCGTGGAACAGGGAGGCAAAAGAATTGTTTGTCATTGGCGACGCCGATCAGTCCATCTACGGATTCCGAGGCGCGTCCGCTGCATGTTTTGAATCCCTGAAAGCAGATATACCGGATCTGGAAATCATCCGGCTGACGGAAAATTACCGTTCTTCCCCGCAGATCCTGCAGGCGGCGGAAACGGTTTTGGATGGAGCACTTGGCTCAAGGCTCCACCCCAATTGCCCGGATCAGGATCCGGTGCGGCTTTATCAGGCAGGGAGCAGGATGGGAGAAGCGATCTTTATTGCCAAAGAGATCGGGCGGATGGCAGGTGGAATCGGTATGCTGGAAGCCCAGGCTCTTTCCGGGAAGGAGTATGACAGAAAAGTCCGCTCTTTTGATGAGATTGCCGTACTTTGCCGTACCCACAGGCAGGCGGCGCTGCTGGAGAAGTGCTTCAGGCAGGAAGGGATTCCCTATGTGACAGCAGGAAGGGAGAGTTTCCTGGAAGAAGAAAAAGTGCAGGGAAGCTTCTGCTTTTTCCGCTGCCTTGAACATACCGATGATATGTCCGCAAAGAAGCAGAGTGCAAAGATTTTGTGGAAACTTTCCTGGAATCCGGTAACAGAGCAGATCCTGGATGAACAGATACAGAAATATCAGCCCCTTTACCGGAAGAAAAAGCCGCTGGATTTTCTGAAGAGCTGGATTGAAGATATGCAGCTTCAGGAAAACGAAGCAATGAAAATGCTGGTTTCATCTTCTGTATTTTATAAGGCGATGCCGGAGTTTCTCCGGAACTTTGAGCTGGGCGTGGAAAGCGATCTGAGACGATGCGGGGATAGAAACTATACAGCAGGGGCAGTCAGGATCATGACGCTCCATGGTTCCAAAGGGCTGGAATTTCCTGTTGTGATGATCTGCGGAACAGAGAAAGGGTGCATCCCGCTGGAGAGCGAGAGCTATTCTGTTGATATCAGTGAAGAAAAACGTCTTTTGTATGTGGGAATGACACGTGCCAAAGAAGAGCTGATCCTGACGTTTTCAGGAGAGGAATCACCTTTTCTTGCAGAGGTCGGAGAGTCTGTGATTCAAAGAGAACAGGGACGGATCCGCAGCAGAGAAGAGAATTACCATCAGATGACCTTATTTGAAGAAGGATTATAGATAGATACCATAGTGGAGAGTGTGAAAATTTATGATAAGAAATATAGAACTTTCGGAGATTTCCGACGGCAGCCTTTACACATCGACAGACATGGCAAAAGCCGACTGCCGGGGCTGTGAAGGATGCTTTGCCTGCTGCCGCGGCATGGGAAGATCCATTGTCCTGGATCCCTGGGATATTGCACAGATGACGGAAGGAACAGGAAGAACTTTTGCAGAATTGATGGAAGGGGCCATTGAGCTGAATGTGGTGGACGGTATGATCCTGCCGAATCTTCGTATGGATGAAAAGACAGAGAAATGCACATTTCTTGATCAGGAAGGCCGCTGCAGCATTCACAGATTCCGTCCGGGAATCTGCAGGATGTTTCCGCTGGGAAGATATTATGAAGAAAACGGATTCCGGTATTTTCTGCAGATACATGAGTGCCAAAAGAAGGACAGGAGCAAAGTTAAGATCAAGAAGTGGCTGGACATTGCAAACTTAAAAGCATACGAAGCTTATATCTGGGACTGGCACCAGTTTCTTGCACTTTGCCGGAGAGAGTCAGCCCAGCTTGAAGAGGCGCAGATAAAGATACTGCAGACATATCTGCTTCGCACATTTTATCAGACGCCCTACGGTTCTGAAGATTTTTACAAAACATTTTATGAACGTATGGCAGCGGTAAAGGAGACACTTGGATTATGCTAGAACATTACGAAGAGAGGAAAAAATTTCTTCCCGGTCTGGGAAAAGATATGCCGGAGACTTACGGAAAGCTGGCGGAGATTTTCCAGTACCAGGTTTTTGAACTTTACGAAGAGGTGATCGGGCCAAGAAACAGCAGTTATTATATTCCCTATATGATGAACGATGCTCTGGAATGTTATCTTGTACTGAAGGATGCCAGAATAACAGGAGAATACTTGCAGCTGGATCCGGAGGAATTTCCCCTACAGGCCCAGATCGCACAACGAGACGGACAGACGGCTCTGATCGTCAAGCAGGGGAGCGAGAACGTTTTTACGATCTGGTTCCGGGAAATAGAGGAATCGTTCCAGTGCTATCAATATCACAGGATCGGACATTTCTGGGTGGAAGGGCAGGAACACTGGCGTCAGCTGGTGTATATGACAGGAACGATCTATGATAAATATGAATATATGAAGGAAAAGGCATGCAGCGATCTGGAGATGGAGCTTATGCACCTGATCGAGTTTCCGCCTTTTCGCTTTTGGTCGCCGGTGGAGGAATCCCTGGAGGAAAGATATCCTTCAAGTCCACAGGGAACAGCATGTATGAAAAAGCTTGCCAAAGAGGCTGGGGATGGGATGTACGCTTTTTTGACCGGAATTTATGAAAAATTTCCGGCAGGATTTTTGGAAAAGAGGCTGGCGTCCATGCTTTGCAGTCCTGCAAGGGAACCTTTGTATGAAATGATTTACGAAAAAATCCGAAAGGCGTCTCTTGCATACCCGAAGAGGGATTACGGAGAACCCTTAAATACAGAGATTCTGAAAAAGAGAAAGGCTGTAAACCGCCGGCTGAAAAAGGCAGGATTTGAAGGGAGATATCCTTTTTACAGGAAAGACGACCTTCAGATCGTTGCAACAGAGGAACATCCCTTTACCTGCATGGAATCCCGGGACTTTGTTTTCCGCATACAGTTTATGGTGTCAAAATGCCGGAAAGCATGCGGGAGAAACGGAGGTTTTTTTAGGTCGAGGGACAGGAAAAGCTGGATTTTGGAAGATCTGGATCCTGTTTTATCCGGAGGTCTTGAGAGGAAGAGCACAGGTTAAAGAAACACATAAAAAAGTATAAAATAAAAAATACAAAGAGAGGAAGAAAAAATGACAAAAAAGCAGCTGGCATTAGAAGTGATCGAAAGATTGAAAAGAGAATATCCGGATGCAGGATGTACCCTGGATTACGATCAGGCCTGGAAGCTTCTTGTAAGTGTGCGTCTGGCAGCACAGTGTACAGATGAAAGAGTCAATAAGATTGTAGAAGTCCTATATGACAAATATCCGGATGTAAATGCTCTTGCAGAGGCGGATGTAGAAGATATTGAAAATATTGTCAGACCCTGCGGGCTTGGCAAGAGCAAAGCGAGAGATATCAGCGCATGTATGAAGATATTGAAGGAGGAATATGACGGGAAGGTTCCGGATGATTTCGACGCTCTCTTAAAGCTTCCGGGAGTGGGGAGAAAGAGCGCTAATCTGATCATGGGGGATGTGTTTGGCAAGCCTGCCATTGTCACCGATACCCATTGTATCAGGCTGACAAACCGGATCGGTCTGGTGGATGGCATCAAGGAACCAAAGAAAGTAGAGATGGCTCTTTGGAAGATCATTCCTCCGGAAGAAGGAAGTGATTTCTGTCACCGTCTTGTCTACCATGGCCGGGATGTGTGTACAGCAAGGACAAAACCGTATTGCGATAAATGCTGCCTTAATGATATCTGTAAGAAAAAAGGGATATAGAAATTATGTGGGAAAGAAAGGCCCCGGTTCAGCTCTGTGCATAGTGACCGGGGTCTTTTTGTAATTTTATATCAAAAAAACAAGACAAAACAACCAAAAAAATAACAAAAAGTCTTTTTGAAAAGTATAATATTGACAAAAAAGTTGATATATGATATACATTAAACATCGGATGTTTAATTATATACAAAAGTGACGGAAAATATAAGGAGGAAAGCGAATGGGATAAAAGACAGCAGGAGTTACAGCAGGTACAGCACAAAAAAGGAGGAAAAAATGTTTTTTGATTATTCTTATATAGACAAAGCATTTATAAACGGACGAATCATCACAGTAAATGATCAGGATGATATCTGTGAAGCAGTTGGGATCAAGAAAAACAAAATTGTATTTGTTGGTTCAAATGAAGAAATAAAAACTCTGACAGATGAAAATACTGAAATCATAGATTTAAAGGGACGGGCCATGACTCCCGGTTTTATCGACAGCCATTATCACCCTATCCTGTCCGGATTTATGAATGGAGCGATCATTGATGCCACATATCCAAAATGTAAAAGTATCGAAGACATTAAGGAACTGGTAAGAGAAAGAGCGAAGGTAACACCAAAGGGTGACTGGATCAAACTGTGGGGATATGACAATAATAAGTTGGCGGAAAAACGTCATGTCACACTGGAAGATTTAGACGATGCTGCCCCGGATCATCCTGTACAGTGTATGCGTACATGTGGACACGTATGTATTTACAATACGCTTGGCCTGGCGGCCGGAGATATTAAAACGCCGGAGGATATCAAAAGATTCGGGGAAGGTGAAATCGAAGTCGTAGATGGAAAATTTACAGGACTTACAAGAGATTTAAGTGCATTCTATCTGTGGAGTAAGGTGAAATACACAGAAAAAGAACTTAAGGAAGCGATCGAGCGTGCAAACAAGGCATGTCTGGAAGGAGGGATCACTTCTGTACATGACTGTGGAGAATGCGATGCTCCGGCATACAGTATGATGTTTAAGGCTGCAAAAAGCGGCTGGTTCAAACCGAGACAGTTTATGATGCTTCATAGTATTTTTGGAAAGCCATTCTCTAAAGAAGATAATGAGCATTTCCTGAAGCTGGGATTCCATACAGGGATTGGAGATGAGCATTTTCGGATAGGTAGCTGCAAATTTATGGTAGACGGGGGAAGCAGCGGACCGACTATGGCTACAAGGGAACCGTATTCCCACGATCCTACACTTCCCAGAATTTTATCCTGGGACAGGGAGGAAGTCGCAGATTATATTGACTATATTAACAGGCATGATTGTCAGGCAACTGCACATGCGGAAGGTGATCTTGCTGTGGAATTTATGGTGGAAGGATATGAAAAGGCCCTGAAGAATCATTACCGAAAACCGGAGGAACACAGACACAGAATTGAGCACTGTGTTATTGTAGACGACGACCTGATACAGAGAATGAAAGCAATGGGGATTGTTCCGATTGCAAATACGCATTTTATTCCTTTAAACGGCAGTGACTATCATCGTTATTTTGGAGAGCGCATTAATTATCTGTTTGCTCTAAGAAGCTTCATTGATGCAGGATTAAAGCCGGCTATTGGATGTGACGCTCCTACGGCAGCCTGCGACGCTATTGCAGGATTAGACGGAGCGGTTAACAGAATAGACCGGGGAACCGGAGAGGTGTGTGGTCCGGGACAGAGAATTTCCATGCTGGAGGCTGTCCGCTGTTATACTATGAACGGTGCATATGCCAGCTTTGAAGACGACATCAAAGGAAGCATAGAAGTAGGGAAACTGGCTGATTTTACAGTCTTTTCAGAGGATATTTTAGCAATTGATCCGGTAGATATTGTAAAAACAAAAGTAGATTATACCATTATTGACGGTGAGATTTGTTATAAACGAGGTGAAAACTAATGGAAAATAAAAAAGAAAAGGAAGAACTTAGTTACAAAGAGAAGTTCATTCAGATGAACAAAGAGGCAAAAGCTACCTGGATTGTAGGTTTGATTTCCTTTATTGTATGGCTGGCCGGAGGATTCGGAGTTTATCTTCTGGCAGGAAACAGCTGGACCATTCTTGGTATGCCGGCCTGGTTTGTTCTGGGAAGCTTTGGCTGTTGGTTTGTAGGTATCATAGGAGTAGTGTATCTGTTGAAGTTTGTGTTTAAAGACTTTGATCTTGGTGATGACGAGGAGGATATCAATGAATGATTCAGTATTAAGATTAATTCCTGTTATTGTCTTCTTTGTAGGACTTATGGGAATCGGAGTATATGTACAGAAGAGGTCTGCCGACGCAAAGGCACAGAACTTTTCAAAAGAATATTTTATCGGTGGAAGAAGCCTGGGAGGCTTTGTGCTTGCCATGACACTGGTAGCAACTTACGGTTCTGTCAGTTCCTTCTTAAGCGGGGCAGGAAAAGCCTGGGAGACAGGATTTGGATGGGTGTATTATGCAACATCCAATGTAGTTGCAGCTTTCCTGATTCTGGGAGTACTGGGTAAGAAAATGGCTGTTGTAGGCCGCAAAACAGATTCTGTAACGGTAATTGATGTGCTAAGGGCAAGATACAAATCAAATGCATTATCCTACATCTGTGCAGTTGTTATTCTCGTATTTTTTACTACACAGATGGTGAGCCAGTTTATTGGAGGCGCACAGCTTTTTTCGGCATGTACCGGTTTTGATTATACGATCGGTTTGATAATTTTTGCGGCGGTTGTTGTTATCTATACCACGATCGGCGGATTTACAGCAGTTGCTGTTACAGATACGGCGTGTGCGATCGTGATGGTGATAGGAACGATTCTTCTTGGAATTGCAGTAATTCAAAGAGGGGGAGGACTGGATGCGATTATGGCGAATATCACTTCACAGTCTGCACAGGCAGTGGCTTCCGGAGAGGGGATTGATCTTCTGGACCCAAGAGCCAGCGGTCAGATTCCATTTCAGCTTTACCTGTCACAGTGGCTTTTGTGTGGATTTGCTACTATCGGACTCCCACAGTCACAGGTAAGATGTCTTGGGTATAAAGATACGAAATCTGTACATAAAGCAATGATCTATGGAACGGTAGTTGTAGGAATTATGATGATCGGCATTCATCTGATCGGAACATGGTCACGCGGCCTTTTCGCTACAATTGAAGGATCTACAGATACCGTTATTCCTGTTGTTATCGTAAATTACATGTTTCCGATCCTTGGCGGCGTGGCAATTATAGGACCTTTGGCGGCAGCCATGTCCACTGTATCATCCCTTTTGATTGCAGGGTCTTCTGCAATTGTAAAGGATATGTATCTGCATTATAAATCGGAGAAAAAGGAAGAACCTGATCAGAAGCTGGTAGCTAAGATTTCTTTTGCAGTTACAGCTATCATGGGCATTTTGTCAGTTGTCATTGCTATTAACCCGCCGGATCTGATCGTATGGATCAATATGTTTGCCTTTGGCGGACTGCAGACCGTATTTTTGTGGACTATGCTGTTTGGATTATTCTGGAAATCGGCCAACAAAGTGGGAGCGCTGGCAAGTGTGATCGGAGGCTTAAGTTCCTACTGTATTACTATGGCTCTGGATATTTCAGTCGGATCTTTCCACAACATTATCATTGGCCTCGGCGTTGCGTTGATCTGCTTCGTGATCGGCAATAAATTCGGAACGCCGATCGATGATAGAACCGGAAGGATTTTCTTCCCGGAGAAATATTAGACAACGTTTGGAAGGAAATGAACCATGAAAAAATTTTGCTCTTTTTTTGTCATATTGGCAGGGATTTTCTGGGGAAGTCAGGGAATATTTGTAAAAGAGCTTGGGAAAATGGCCTTGTCCTCTATGGATATTGCGGCGATACGTGTGGCAGGGACGGGGGCGGTCATTTTCCTGGTCCTTCTTCTTACAAAAAGGGAGCTGTTGAAGATAAAATTAAAGGATATCTGGGTTTTTATAGGCAGTGGGCTTTTAAGTATCATATGCTTTAACTGCTTTTACTACCAGGCGATTCAGATGACTTCCATGGCAGTTGCAGCAGTGCTTCTTTATATATCTCCGGCAGTGGTGGCAATTTTATCCTGCATTTTTCTGGGCGAGAAGATAACCATTCGTAAGATCATAGCGCTTGCCAGTGCTTTTTCAGGATGTTTCTTTGTATCGGGAATTATGGGAGGCGCTCAGACAATTACGGCGGCAGGAGTTATGTCAGGAGTGGGAGCAGGGGCGGCTTACGCCCTTTATTCCATATTCAGTGCTGCCGGATTAAAAAAGGGATATCAGCCGGTTACAATTATGGCATATACTTTTGTAATTGGCGGTATAGGAATTTTGCCTTTGTGTGATGTGGGAAAAATTCTGGGAAGCTCATCAGAACATGCTGAATGGATCATGGTGGAAGTAGCTTTTGTCGTTATCAGTGCTCTTTTGCCCTATCTGTTGTATACTATAGGTCTGCAGCATATGGAAGCGGGAAAAGCTTCCATCACAGCATCAACGGAAGCAATAGCAGCTACGGTATTCGGTATTGTTTTTCTGGGTGAAAAATTAACGGGAAATATAATACTGGGTATTGCAGCAGTGATATTTTCTATTATTATTCTTAATATAAAGTTGCCGGCAAAAGCCAGAGCAGAAAAAAACAGGATTCCCGGCTCTACGTCAGTAAATTGAAAAAAAGCCATGCAGCCTTTGGATTTACAGCTGCATGACTTTTTTTTAATCCTGTAATTCATACCAGATATCTACGGAATTTTTAATGCAGTCTTTAATTTTATCGTAACGTTTTTCCTGGATGATATTGTAAATTTTTGTATGTGCCTCGTAAGCAAATTCGCCCTTTTGATGTGTGTGTGTATGGGAAATGGAAGCGCGGAGAGAATCAATAACAAAATAGTAGATTCGGGCGGCCAGAGGATTGCAGCAGGCTTCCCCCAAAATATGATGAAATTCCATATCTTTTTTAAAAATTGTATCCGTGTCGGCATTGGCGCGGATCAGTGCTTCCAGTTCATCCAGATTCTTTTTCAGCGCTTTTCGCTGGGCGCCATTTTCATCAAAGTGGTCGATGACAAGTTCTACAATATCTGTTTCAAATATCTGTCGAAATTCATAGAGATTATTTACGTCAGGATTAGTGACGAAATATGTGAACAGAAGAGAGTCCAGCAGGTTGCTGTCCGGGGATTCGCTGACATAGGTACCGTTTCCGACACGAATGTCCACCAGGCCAAATGCCGACAAGATTTTCATAGCTTCTCGGACAGATCCGCGGCTTACACCCAGCCCTTCAGATATCTCCAGCTCGTTGGGAAGCTTATCGCCTGGAAGCAGCTTCTTGTCCATCAGCAGCTGCTTAATGCTGTTTACTACAATATCAACAGCAGATTCTCTTTTTGTTGCTTGAAATAAATTACTCATAAATTCCCTATCCTTTCAACATAGCTATCAAAGAGTATAAATCACCCAATTTATACTTTGAAACTATTATAACGAAAAAAACATAAAACGTCAAACGATTAATAGATATTTTTTAAAATCTATTGACTTTCTCCGGAAAATGTAGTATACATTAAACATCAGATGTTTAATGTTAATTAAATAAACATTAAATAATATAGTATATAATTCATCCGAACGAAATAAAAAGGAGGAACTTGTATGAATGCAGCAGAATTAAAGCAGAAAGCCGATCATCTCCGTCTGACCGCAGTAGAAATGGTTTACAAAGGGAAAGACGGCCATCCGGGACCGGCATTGTCTATTGCAGATATTGTGGCGGTATTGTTTTTTGATGAAATGAGGATTGATCCGGAAAATCCAAATTGGGAAGACCGGGACAGATTTATTTTGTCAAAGGGACATGCCTGCCCCATTTATTATGCGGCGCTTTCCGAGAGAGGATATTTTGGAGAAAAGGTAGAAGATTTTCATCTCCGTGCACTGGGAAGTAAGTTTCAGGGGCACCCGGTTATGAATAAGACAAGGGGCGTGGATATGACTTCTGGTTCTTTGGGAAATGGAATCTCCATTGGATCGGGAATGGCCATTGCAGGAAAATACCTCGGGAAAGATTACAATGTATTTGTCATCGCCGGAGATGGAGAACTTCAGGAAGGTGTATGTTGGGAAGGAATTAATTCTGCCGCCGGACACCATCTGGATAATCTGATCGTATTTGTAGATAAAAACGGCTGGCAAAGCGGAGGAAGCGTTGAGGAGACCATCGGGTCAAACAATGTCAAAGAGAGGTTCGAGGCTTTTGGATGGGATGCACAGGAAATTGACGGACATAATATCGAAGAAATTCAAAAAGCCATTAGAAATGCCAAGAATGCGGAAGGGAAACCGAGCGTTATTGTTTGTGACTGTATAAAAGGCAGAGGTGTTTCTTATATGGAAAATAATAATGCATGGCATAAGGGAGTTCCCACACAAGAACAATATGAAGAAGCAGTAAAAGAGTTAGGAGGTGCGTTGTAATGGCAGGATTTAAAGGGACAAGAGAAGCGTTTGCACAGGCGCTTTTGGATATGGCGCAGGAAAACGACAAAATTATGTTCGTGTCTCCGGACTCCCTTAAAGCGATGCGAGCAACAAAATTTGCCGAGCTTCATCCAGAACAGTATGTAGAGGTGGGAATTTCAGAACAAAATGCAGTGGATACGGCAGCAGGGCTGGCAGCAGCAGGACTTACTCCATTTGTCGGAACTTACGCCGGATTTCTCACTATGCGTGCCTGCGAACAAATGAGAACATTTGTGGCATATCCTGATTTGAATGTAAAATTTGTAGGGATTAATTCAGGGCTTCTCGGAGGAGAGAGAGAAGGAGTAACTCATCAGTTTTATGAAGATCTGGGTATTCTCTCCAATATTCCGAATTATACAATCTTCACTCCGGCAGATGCGGCACAGACTTATCATGCAGTAAAAATGGCAGCAGAAATAGACGGTCCGGTATATGTGCGCGCCGGAAGCGGCAGAGAAGCTGATATCTATGATATAGAAACGCCATTCAGTGAGGACGGTATACGGATTTTAAAAGAATATGGGAATGACACACTGTTACTCTCCAGCGGTTTTGTACTTGACCGTGTCCTGAAGGCGGCAGATATCCTCAAAGATAAAGGGATTCAGGTGACAGTCGGCGATGTCAATATTTTATATGGAAAGAATCCACAGAAGATACTGGAAGCAATTGCAAAGACCAAAAAGATTGTTACGGTAGAGGATCATAATGTCAATGGAGGTCTTGGTGCTTACATCAGTAAACTGGTTGTGGAAAATGATCCGAAATATGTAAAGAGAATGGGCCTTACTAAATTTGGTGAGTCCGGACCGGCAAAAGAACTTGCAGATGCATATGGATTTTCGCCGGAAAACATCGCAAAAACAGTAGAAGAAAATTTAAAATAGACAGAAAAGAGGTTATATACGATGGGAAAAATAGTCGTAAGTGTAATTGGAGCAGGCGGAAAAATGGGAACAAGAACAAGCAACAATCTTGCAAAAAAGCCTGATGAATTTGAATTGTTAATGGTAGAGGCATCAGAGGCCGGAATACAGAGCATTAAAGACAGAGGTTTTGAACCGACACCGGTTGAGGAAGCTTTGGAGAAGGCAGATGTTGTTGTATTTGCTGTTCCGGATACGCTGATCGGAAAGTTATCCGCAGTCTATGTCCCGCAGCTTCGTCCCGGTACGGGATTTATTATACTGGATCCGGCAGCAGCTGTAGCAAAAGAATTGACTCTCAGGGATGACTGTACATTTGGCGTTGCCCATCCATGCCATCCTTCCTATTTCCTGGATCAGGATACCTACGAGGCACGTCAGGACCGGTTCGGAGGATGCGGTGGAAAACAGGATATTGTGATGTCCAAGATACAGGGAGATGACGGTCGATTTGCACAATGCGTGGAAGTGGCAAAACAAATGTATGCACCGGTGGAACACGCCTATGTTATGACATCCGAGCAGATTGCATTTCTGGAGCCGACTCTTGTGGAACTTCTGGGGGCAACCTGCCTCTATGCCATGGCGGAGACAGTGGAAGAAGCAGTAAAAAGAGGAATCCCCAAGGAAGCGGCGGTTTCCTTCCTGACCGGACATATCTACAATCTGTCAGCAAACTTTTTAGGATATATACCGGGAAATCCTCCGGTGTCAGATGCATGTAAAGTGGCAATCGGCCTTGGAAACAGACTTGTTATGAGAGAAAACTGGAAAGAAATCTGGAAGGACGAAGTGCTCCACAAAGTCATTGCTACTATGCTGCATCCCGAAAATCCGCAGATATAGGAGGAATACAGTAAATGAAGATAGTTGTACTTGACGGTTACACTCTGAATCCGGGAGACCTGGACTGGAAAGGACTGGAGTCACTGGGAGAATGTACCGTATATGACAGGACGTCTCTTACAGATACAGAAGAAGTGATCCAAAGGATCGGAGATGCAGAAGTTGTATATACCAATAAGACTCCACTTCCTGAAAAAGTGTTTGAAGAATGTAAAAATTTGAAATTTGTAGGAGTGCTTGCTACAGGATATAATGTAGTGGATATCACTGCAGCAAGGAAAAGAAATATTCCGGTAGCTAATATACCGACTTACGGAACAGCGGCAGTAGGACAGTTCGCGATTGCGCTCCTTCTGGAAATCTGTCATCATATTGGTTATCACAGCAAGGTGGTTCATGAGGGAAAATGGGTCGCCAATCCGGACTGGTGCTTCTGGGATTATCCGCTTATTGAGCTGGATGGAAAGACAATGGGAATCATCGGTTATGGAAGGATCGGACAAGCTACAGGAAGAATCGCTCAGGCTCTTGGAATGAAGATCCTCGCTTATGATTCCTACAGAAATCCGGCACTGGAATCAGATACATGCAATTATACAGATTTAGATGAGGTACTTTCAAAATCAGATGTCATAGCGCTGCACTGTCCGCTTTTCCCGGAAACAGAGAAAATGATCAACAGATCAACCATCGCAAAAATGAAGGATGGAGTTATTATTCTCAATAATTCCCGCGGTCAGCTGATCAATGAGCAGGACCTTGCAAATGCGCTGAACAGCGGAAAGGTGGCAGCAGCAGGTCTTGATGTGGTATCTACAGAACCCATTAAAAGCGATAATCCGTTGCTGACAGCGAAAAATTGTCTGATCACACCGCACATTTCCTGGGCGCCAAAGGAATCCAGAAAAAGATTGATGGATATTGCAGTATCGAATCTGCAAGAATTTTTAAAAGGCACGCCTAAAAATATCGTAAACTAAAGTTTTTAAAAGGCACTGTTTTATAAGTATATCAACCAAAAAAGAAGGGCGGTCCCGATAAGGGGCCGCCCGAAAGCGAGGGGGAGAAAGTTTATCCTTCAATTGCAATATAGCTCTTATTTTCTACTGCTTTAGCATCCTTTTTCGGAATAGCAAGTTTCAGGATTCCATCTTCATATTTTGCCTTGATATCTTCCTGTGTAACGGCATCGCCTACATAGAAGCTTCGGCTCATAGCACCGGCATAACGTTCCTTGCGGATGTATTTGCCTTTTTTATCTTTCTCGTCTTTATCAAGGCCCTTGGCAGCAGAAATGGTGAGATATCCGTTTTCAAGCTTTGCATTGATCTCATCTTTCTTAAAACCTGGGAGATCAATGTCTACTTCATAGCTGCTGTCCGTTTCTTTTACATCGGTTTTCATCATATTTTTTGCATGTTTTCCGTATAACGGATTTTTCTTTCCAAAGAAATATTTGTCAAAATCATCATTGAATGGGAAGTCCATCCAGTCATCAAATAAGTTTTCTCCAAAAATACTAGGCATCATCATAAGTCATATCTCCTTTCAAATCAGATATAAAAATTATATTTGCACTATCGGAGAAATCCGAGGTGTAGTTTTTATATTGTAAACTAAGGTTTTGGTTAAACACTTGGATTTTTACTGATTGCTGAATCATCATTCACTAAAAACAATTACCTGAATTATCATTCATTAATCTTTAAATCCTTATCTTTTAACTCTCTTCCTTTGTTCTGACTACGTTATAACTCGTTTTATTAGCACTGTCAAGAGGTGAGTGCTAATTTTTTTGTGAAGATTTTGTGAACTTATATTACCATCTCTGTATAATATCTATTTTCCATAACATACACCTTAATTTTTCCGTTGTACTTCTTAACAATATCATATATAATAGCCTGTCCCATTCCATGTTCCTGCTTGTTTTTCTTAGTTGTATCACCAATTGTAATCGGACTTTGTTTTAAAGTTTTATTATTAATTTTAATTTCAAGCACTTCCATATTACATTTACAATAAAATTCAATTTCCCCTTGTTTTAATTTTTTACTTTCTTCTATCGCATTGTCAAATAGGTTTGCTATTATTGCTATTAAATCAATTTCACTTACTAAAATCTGTTCATTTACATCAGCTTCAATTTTTATATTAATTTCATTTTGCCCGCATTGTCTTACTTTATTTTCAATAACTGAATTAATCAATATGTTATTACAATAATTATACAAATTATTATCGCTAATCATTGGCATTTCGCAAATGCCTTTTTCAAAAGAATCAATTTCATTATTTTGGCTTAATAACGTTCTGATTTCTTTCATTTTAATCTCAATATCACGTTTAATCTTTTCGGTATTTTCCATCTGATATTTAAGTGTCCGATAATATTCCTTCATTACTGTATTTTCTATATTTAAAATTTTATTTTCCTGTGCTATTCTTTTTTCATTTTTCTTGCGGATTATCCAAGATACACTATACATAATTAAAATAGCTGTGCAAATTCTAAAAACATATAAAACAATAACAAACATGATTTCTTTAGTCACAAAAGATTTCGCAGAATTAACAAAAAACGCATACATATCAAAAACAATCAATAGCATCCACCATATAATAGGATACTTTATTCTCTTTTCATAAAAGTTTCCAAAGCATTTCTTTATAATTGTTGTCATTATAAAAATTTCAAATATAGATATTAATAATGCGACAATTGCTATTATAATGTTTTTACTATCCATATTTGTTTTTACAAAATAAGGTAGCATATCATTCTTTCCACCGGTTATCACAACCGTAGGCATAACTATAAATGCAATTCCAAATGTCTCGACAATAAAATTTGCTAACATAATTTTTAAATATGGTTTACCTGTGAGTAATTTTAATAGGGCAAAAAATATCAATATGTATATTCCATTAATAATAGTTATTGTATTAGTCTCATCTTGCGTAAGTATGTGTGTATATTTATAAAACACAATTGTCAAATTAAGAAAAAATAATTTCATTAAAATAATTCGGTATACAAAAATAAATCAATTTAAACTTCTTTTTCTTCCAGCAGTTCTTTAAATACCTTCTTTACAGTTGTAATTTTATTAACTTTGTACGCATCTGCTCCGCAAAATAGTAACGCCTCATCTGTTTTTCCCTTTGCTGCATATATTAATCTTTCCGTTATGCAATAAGGAATTTCTTTAGGATTGCATCTTGCAAGGCAACCTAAACATTTCTTTGGTGTAA
>OGYY01000222.1_pt1 | contig 59949 bp, 56 predicted proteins | sample 1576671 | NCBI WGS metagenome assembly OGYY01 (sample SAMEA3541593, study PRJEB24748) | human gut metagenome | biome: human gut; feature: human-associated habitat; material: faeces | place: China | collected 2012 | reverse complement strand
GCGGCCCTGATGGCCCCCACCGGAATTTTGGCCGAACAGCATTATACGTCGCTGACCGAACTACTGGAGCCGGCCGGCATCCGGGTAGGCTTGTTGACAGGAGGCGTCACCGCCGCCCGCCGTCGTGCTCTATTGGAGGATTTGCGGGAGGGCCGGGTCGACCTGCTGGTGGGCACCCACGCCTTGCTATCAGAAGGGGTGGATTTTGCGCGCCTCGGTCTGGTCATCACCGACGAGCAGCATCGGTTCGGCGTGGGCCAGCGCAGCCGCCTGGCGGAGAAAGGGGCGGGGCCTCATCTGCTGGTTATGTCCGCTACCCCCATTCCGCGCACGCTGGCGCTGATGATCTATGGTGATCTGGATGTGTCGGTGCTGGATGAGCTTCCGCCCGGTCGTCAGCCGGTCGCCACCTTTGCTGTGAGCAGCCGCAAGCGGGAACGGGCGTATGGTTACGTGAAAAAGCATATTGACGAGGGCCGCCAGGGGTATATTGTTTGTCCGCTGGTGGAGGAGGGGGAAACGGATCTCGCTTCCGCTGAAGCGTACGCGGAGAAGCTGGCCCATGGAGCGTTTGCCGGTTATCGTCTGGGCTTATTGCACGGCCGGATGAAAGCGGCCGAGAAAGAGCGAGTTATGGCTGCGTTTTCCGCGGGGGAGATATCCCTGCTGGTGTCCACTACCGTGGTGGAGGTGGGGGTTAATGTACCCAACGCGGTTATTATGGTGATTGAAAATGCCGAACGCTTTGGACTGGCCCAATTGCATCAGCTGCGGGGCCGGGTGGGGCGGGGGCGGCACGCGTCCACCTGCATCCTGATTTCCGACGCACAAAACGAGGAGGCCCGCCGCCGACTGCGGGTGATGTGTGAAACGAACGACGGGTTCCGCATTGCCGACGAGGATTTAAAGCTGCGCGGTCCCGGCGACTTTTTCGGCAGCCGGCAGCACGGGCTGCCTAATCTGAAAATGGCGGATTTACAGGCCGATATGGCCTGGCTGCGGGAAGCCGGCGAAGCTGCCCGCCAGATCACTGCGGAAGATCCGGCCCTGTCCGCGCCTGCGCATGTGAGGCTGAAACGGGAAGTCGAGCTGCTGTTCGGCCAGGTAGGGGGGCAGGGCCTGAATTAACGCTTGTGCCGGCAGACAAGTTATGCTACAATAGCTTAAAGTGTGGGAGTGACATTCCCGAAACGCTGCGACAGGCGGCCGTTTTGGGTGACGGGCCCGCCATCATTTTTACTTTCAACTGGGAGGCAGACAAACATGGCAGAGGCAAGACAACTGGCTAAAGTGTATGACCCGCATGAGGTGGAGGACCGTATTTATCAGTTCTGGGTAGACGGCGGCTACTTTCATGCGCAGGTCAATCCGGACAAAAAGCCTTATACCATCGTCATGCCGCCCCCCAATATCACCGGGCAGCTGCATATGGGCCACGCGCTGGACAACACCCTCCAGGATATCCTGATCCGCTGGCGGCGGATGCAGGGATACGAGGCGCTGTGGATGCCGGGTACCGACCACGCCTCCATCGCCACCGAGGCTAAAATCGTCGAGGCCATGGCGAAGGAAGGGCTAACCAAAGAGGACATCGGCCGGGACAAATTTTTGGAACGGGCTTGGGACTGGAAAAAGACCTACGGAGACCGCATCGTGAGCCAGCTCAAGAAAATGGGTTCCTCCTGCGACTGGGAACGGGAGCGGTTCACCATGGACGAAGGCTGCTCCAAGGCGGTGCGCGAGATGTTTGTGCGCCTGTATGAAAAGGGACTGATTTACCGCGGCGAGCGGATGATTAACTGGTGCCCCCACTGCCGTACCTCTATCTCCGACGCGGAGGTGGAATTTGAGGAAAAGGACGCGTTCTTCTATCACCTGCGCTACCCGCTGGCCGATGGATCCGGCTATGTGGAGCTGGCTACCACCCGCCCCGAAACCATGCTGGGCGACACGGCGGTGGCCGTGCACCCGGACGACGAGCGTTACCGGGACATCGTGGGGAAGACCGTCATCCTGCCGCTGGTGGGCAAGGAAATCCCCGTGGTCGCGGACAGCTATGTGGAAATGGATTTCGGCACCGGTGTGGTGAAAATTACCCCGGCGCACGATCCCAACGACTTTGAAGTGGGCCAGCGCCATAATCTGGAGGTCATCACCGTCACCACCGAGGACGGCCATATGAACGAACGGGCCGGCAAATATGAGGGGATGACGCTGGACGAGTGCCGCAAGGCCGTGGTGAAGGACCTCGAAGATCAGGGATTCCTGATCAAAACCGAGCCTCTCAAGCACAACGTGGGCGCGTGTTACCGCTGCTCCACCGTGATTGAACCACGGGTATCCCTGCAGTGGTTCGTCAAAATGAAACCGCTGGCCGGCCCCGCCATTGATGCGGTTCGGAACGGTTCGACCAAATTTGTGCCCGATCGGTTCGATAAGGTGTATTATCACTGGATGGAGAATATCCGCGACTGGTGTATTTCCCGTCAGCTCTGGTGGGGGCACCGCATCCCGGCGTGGTACTGCGGCGATTGTGGCGAGACGGTCGTGACCCGCGAAGAACCGGCGGCCTGCCCGCGCTGCGGCAGTCATCACCTCCATCAGGACGAGGACACGCTGGATACCTGGTTCTCCTCCGCCCTGTGGCCGTTTTCCACCCTGGGGTGGCCGGATAAAACGCCGGAACTCGACTATTTTTATCCCACCGACACGCTGGTTACCGGCTACGACATCATCTTTTTCTGGGTGGCCCGCATGATCTTCTCCGGCGTGGAGCATATGGACGCGGCGCCGTTCAGCACCGTGCTCATCCACGGGCTGGTTCGGGACGCACAGGGCCGCAAAATGTCCAAGTCCTTGGGCAACGGCATTGACCCGCTGGAGGTTATTGACCAGTATGGCGCGGACGCCCTGCGCTTTATGCTGGCGACCGGCAACAGCCCCGGCAACGATATGCGCTTTATGGAAGAAAAGGTGGCAGCCTCTCGTAATTTTGCAAACAAGCTGTGGAACGCGGCGCGCTTTATTCTGATGAACATCGAGGGGCAGGAGGTTCCCCTGACCCTGCCGGACACCTTGACGCTGGAGGATAAATGGATCCTCTCTAAGCTGAATACGCTGGCAAAGGACATCACAGACAATCTGGAAAAGTTTGAGCTGGGTATGGCCGTGCAGAAGCTGTACGATTTCATCTGGGACAATTTCTGCGACTGGTATATCGAGCTGTGCAAATCCCGCCTGCAGGGCGAGGGCGCGGCGGACGCCCGCCGGGTGCTGGTTTATGTTATGACCCGGCAGTTACAGCTGCTGCATCCATTTATGCCTTTTGTCACCGAGGAAATCTGGCAGACCCTGCCGCATGAAGGGAAAGCCCTGATGGGCACCGCCTGGCCGGAGTACCGGGAACCGCTGCATTTCCCGGCGGAGGAAAAGGAAATGGAGCGGATTATGGACGCGATCCGCGCCATTCGCAACCGCCGGGCGGAGATGAACGTACCGCCCTCGCGCCGGGCACAGGTGTTTGTGGAAACCGCATTTGCCGCTACTTTTGAAAGCGGCAAGCCCTTTATCTGCCGGCTGGCGTCGGCGTCGGAGGTAACCGTGGGGACGGCGTTCGACGTGCCGGGCGGCGTGAGCATTGTGACGGCGGACGCCACCATTAAAATCCCGATGGCGGATTTGGTGGATCTGGAAGCGGAAAAAGCCCGTCTTGCCAAAGAAAAAGAGACGGTGCAGAAGCAGCTGGACGGCGTGCTGGCCCGGCTGGGTAACGAGGCCTTTACCTCCAAAGCGCCAGAGGCGGTGGTGGCCACCGCCCGCGAAAACGCGGCGCGCCTGCAGGAAAAACTCACTTTGCTGCAGCAGAGCATGGATGGGTTGGCTTAAACGGAAACCGTGTAGAAGCGGCGGCGGGACTCTTCCTGCCGCCGCTTTTTCAGAAAGAGAGGACAAGATGACTTTATCCCGTATGCAAAAAGGAACCATGGCCGCCTGCGCCGCCGGAGGACTAATCGGCATGGTGGCCTCTATGATCCCGGACGCGGCTATCAACGGCGAACTGACTTGGTCGTGGATCGTGGCCGCCGCCATAGTGTATGCCCTGGGCATGGCCCTGCCGGTCGTTTGGTCACCGCGCCGGGGCTGGCTCGTGTCGCTGCTGTGGATGAGCGTCGGCCTGCTGCCGTTCCTGCTCTGTGTCGAAGAGGTGTGCAACCGCTACCTGCTGGATCAGCCGGTCGACTGGTTTTCCGAACTGGCCCTGCCGCTGGCCGGCGTTTGGCTGGCGATTGTGTGGGTCATCGTCCTGTTTGCTTGGCTGACGCGCAAATTCTGGTTTACGGTGGCTCTCGCCTGCCTGCTGGCGGGCGTGGGTTCGTTTGTCACCAATATGCTGACGCAGAACCGCTCTTTCGACCAGATGCTATCCTCTCTGGACGCCATGATCAACGCGGGGACTGCGCTCTTGCTGGCCATCGTTTGTTTCGTGGCCGGATTATGCCGGCGTCCGTCTGGAAAATCCTGAGCAGCGCGGCTTTATAACCGGAGGATATCCCGCCGCGCTTTATTCCGTCAACAATTGCATAGCGCCTTTCATCGGTGACCATACTACCGGTATGAAGGGGGATGCGATATGATCGACGCATTAAAAATTGTATTGATGTCGCTGGGATCGGCTCTGGTGCTGTTCCTAATGACCAAGCTGATGGGAAACAAGCAGATTTCCCAGCTCAGTATGTTTGACTATGTGATTGGCATTACCATCGGCTCCATTGCCGCTGAAATGTCGACCGAACTGGAAACGCCGCTCCATTCCGTGATCGCGCTGGTGGTATACGGCGTCCTGGCATTCGTCATCTCCGTGGTGGTTCAGAAATCCACCGGCGCCCGCAAATTCATCGACGGACGCGCGCTGATTCTGCTGGACAACGGCAAGCTCTACCGGGACAATTTTAAAAAAGCCCGCATCGATCTGAGCGAATTCCTCACCATCTGCCGGGTAGAGGGATATTTCGACCTGCGCCAGGTTCAGACCGCGGTGATGGAGAGCAATGGTAAGATCAGCTTTTTGCCGGTGGAGGCCAACCGCCCGGCTACGCCGAGCGACTTGGGATTGACCCCCCAGCAGGAGCAGATTATGCCCACCGTGATTATGGATGGGCACATTACTCAAGACACCCTGAAACAGGCGGGCAAGGATGAAATTTGGCTGAAACGCCAGCTTAAGGACCAGGGCTTTTCCAACGAAAAGGACGTGTTCCTGGCCACGTGCGACGACCAGAACGCACTGGCCGTGTTCCCTATGCACGCGCCCAAGGAAATACAGGATCCCTTCCAGTAGAAAAACCAAACGCCCGCAGCATCGGCTGCGGGCGTTTGTTGCTTTTAAGGCTCCGGCGGGCGGCGTTTGGTTGCCGGGCGGGAGGTGAGATGGAAACTCTCGCCGATCATGGAGGCGATCTCCTCGTCGGGGATGGAGCCGTCCAACGTGATCGTGTTCCAGTGCGTCTTGTTCATGTGGTATCCGGGCGTGACCGACGCGTAAGCCCGGCGGTAAAAATCGGCCTGCATGGGCTCGCACTTTACATTTATGTGGACGTATCCCTGGCGTTCATAAATTAGGGCGAAGGTTTTGCCGGATTCCCGATGGCGCATTACCGTCCAGTTGCTGTCGGTGAAAGGATAATCCTCATACGCGCCGGCAAAGGTCAGGCAATGATCGATCCAACGCCGCCTCAGGGCGGCGTCAGCGGAAGGAACGTTCATAAATTCCAGCCACATCGGCGTCGGACAGCGACACGGGATCGCCTTCATACAGGCCGCCCATCGTATCCCGCGCAATGTGGGCGTATTCCATGGCGCGGCCCTTTTCGATGCCGTAATCCGCCATGGAGAGCTGATCCACACCGCACGCTGTCTGCAACTCGGCCAGCGCATCCACAAAATCCATGGGTTTGGAAGCGTCGGCTTTCCCGAGCGCGCGGGCCATATCGATCATCCGCTGATCACAGCCGCCGCTCCGCGCAAAATGGGTGTAATACTCCCGGCTGATCATAATCAATCCCGCGCCGTGGGGAAGGGAGGGATGGCAGGCGCTGAGCGCATGCTCCATAGAATGCTCGGACGTACAGCCGGAAACCGATTCCACCATGCCGGACAGGGTGTTGGCCAAGGCTACGTCTTCGCGGGCGTCCGCGTCCGTACCATCCTTTACGGCTTTCGCCAGACTTTTCCCAATCAGTTCGATGGCTTTTAACGCGTAAATATCGCTGAGGGGGCTGGCGATTTTATTGAGATACCCCTCCGTGCTGTGAAACAGCGCGTCGAACCCCTGATAAGCGGTGAGATGGGGAGGCACCGACAGCATCAAATCCGGGTCGACGATGGAAAGAACCGGATATGTTTTATCGTACCCGAACCCAATTTTTTCCTCGTCTTTGGTAATGACCGTCCAGGGGTCGGCCTCGGTGCCGGTGCCGGCGGTGGTGGTGATCGCCACGATCGGCAGCGGGTCGCAGGGCACGGAAAGCCCCTTGCCGGAACCACCGTCGATATAATCCCAGTAATCGCCGTCGTTAACGGCCATCACGGCAATGGATTTGGCGGAATCGATGCTGCTGCCGCCGCCCAGGCCGATGACAAAATCACAGCCCTCCCGGCGGGCCATGGCCGCGCCCTCCATGACGTGGTCCTTTATGGGATTGGGCAGGATCTTGTCAAAAACGGCATAGGTTACGCCGGCTTTATCCAGTTGCTCGGTCACCCGCTGCAAATACCCGTGCCGACGCATGGACGTGCCGGCGGATATAACAATCAGCGCTTTTTTTCCGGGCAGCGGATGCTCGGACAGATGGGCCAGCTGACCCCGGCCAAACAGGATTTCGGTGGGAATATAATACCGAAACGACATAAAACAGCCTCCTTTTTTATCATCAGACTAATTTAAAACGGCGGCGGCCGGCTTGACAGGACATTATAAAGGCGCCGCGGTTTCCATACAAATCAAGAATAGCACGAAAATCCCCTGTTTGCAAGACGGGCGCGACAAAATCTTGACAGACTGTCCACCTCCCGTTATAATAAAACCAATGCCGGCAGAAGCCGGCGCTTTTTACGTGTCTATGCACAGATAAGATTATTACAAATAAAGCCATGAAGGCTGAACGGTTCCGCAGGAGCCGTGCGCCTTCATGGCTACTTTTTTGAGAGGGGAATTTCTATGTCATCCAAAACCCGTTTATCGCTTGTCCGGCTGGTTCTGTCGGCCCTGTTCCTGGCCATGGCCATGGTGCTGCCGTTTTTGACCGGCCAGATTCCGGAGATCGGCAAAGCGCTGCTGCCCATGCATCTGCCGGTGTTGCTTTGCGGCTTTGTATGCGGCTGGCCCTATGGTCTTGCGGTGGGGGTTATCTCACCCCTGCTGCGGCTGGCGCTTTTCGGCATGCCGCCTATGCCCACCGCGCTGACCATGGCGGTGGAGCTGGCGGTCTACGGCCTCATCAGCGGCTGGCTGTATCACCGCCTGCCCCGCAGGGTTCCAATGATTTACCTATCCCTGCTGGCCGCCATGGCCGGCGGGCGGATCGCCTGGGGCCTTGCCCAGCTCGTTGTCTGGGGCGTGACCGGCAACCCGTTCGGCTGGGCGGCCTTTTTCAGCGGTGCGGTGCTGACGGCCATCCCGGGCATTGTGGCCCAGATCATCCTGGTTCCCCTGCTGGTGCTGGGGTTGCAGAGCGCACGCTTGCTGCCGGAGGATCGGCTGGGCCAGCCGGCCGCCTCCGAAAACGCCTGATACAGAAAAAACAAATCAGCCGCCTTACCGATCGGTAAGGCGGCTGATGGCGTCTATAGCCAGCTGTACGTATTCGCCCAGAGAGCGGTTGGCAACTCCCACCACCGTGTGGGAGCATTTGTCCACCGGCAGCAGGATACGATGGGCCGGGCTGTCGCCGATTGCCACCGCCATGGCGGGAGTAATCTCGCCCAGCAGGGAGTTGGCGATGACAATGCCAATCGGGCCAACAATCACGTCGGCGTCGCGGGCGTTGACCAAAACCGGGTTTTCCCCGGTGGCGCCGGCGTCCGCGCCGGCTTTCAGCATGGCGGCGGTAGCCAGACTGTTGGTGCCTACGGCCACTACCTGGTGCTGTGGAAGATTCCGCTTGATCTGTTCAATCAAAGCACCGCCCATTTTGCCGCCTTGGCCGTCAATAACAACGATTTTCAAACCGATCCCTCCCATGCCACACGTCCGGCCGCTCCCGCAGCGGCCGGCGGTTACCGGTTTCAGTATAGCATAAAGGCCAGGGGAGGGCAACCGCGTCAACCGGCTTTTAGAATTTTTACGTCGCCGCTGACGCTTTCAAAGGAGAAGGCCGCGCCGCCGTTTTTATAAATATACGTGTCTTTCCGGCCCGTGGTGGGGAAATCGCTGCGCAAATCACCGCTGGTCCCGTCATATTCGGCGGTAAAACCATCGTTTTCCGGCAGGGTCAGGGTCACGTCCCCGCTGACGGAATCGGTATCGATTGTCTGTGGGCAGACCGTGGAGGTAACGTTCGCCGACCCCGACACCGTATCCCAGTCCCAATTATGAATTTCACCGGACAGTTCGAGGCTGCCACTGACCGATTCCGCATCGACGGTGCCCACCACGAGGCCGGAGGCTGCCAATCCGCCGCTGACGGTGTCCAGATCCAGTGTGTCGCCTTGCAGATTGCGCACGGCCATGTTGCCGGATACGGAGTCCAGCTTGGTAACCGGGACGGACACGCCGTCGACCCCTATCTCTCCCGATACGCTGCTGATATTGAGGACTTTCAAATTGACGTCCGCAGGCACGGTGACTTTCAGCTCTTTGGCGGGAGACCCGCCGAAATGAAACCAGGAAGAATCCCGGAACTGCAGCTTGAGCACCCCGTTTTCAACCAGATAATGGACACGCTGGCTGTCCTTGAGCGTGCGCTTGGTTGTTTCTTCCCAGCGGATATCCGACCCGTCGCCGGATTCCACTTGTACTTTGCCGCTTACCCAGTTTACCTCGATGGTATGGATAGCGGAACCGTCCGTTTGCCCGTTGCCGATGTCATAACGGTCGGCGTCTTTGTAACTGTAGGAGGTGCCGATGCCAATGGAAAATCCTTCAAATCCGCCGGCCAGGCCGATGCAGAGGATGCTGATCAGCAGGCAGGCGACTAATGACCAAATGACAATTCGGATAATGGCGGATGTTTTCATGTCGGCACCTACTTTCTCAAATCAAAGATCGCTTTGATAATGCCCTCGATGGCGCCCGCGACCAGGAAAATTACCCATGTGATGTGCCAGGCCATGGTGAGAAAGCTGACCAGTATATAGATAACGGCCGTCAGCGACCACAGCGCGGAGGAAACCGCTTTGAATATTTGCCGGTCACGGCTGTGCTGGTCCGACCATTCCCGGAATTCCTCCACCATGGTGTCCTCCCGCTTGCGGTATTTGGGGGCGGACATGTGGTTGTAAATCAGCAGGCCCGTGGCCAGGGCGACCATGACAAACAGCAGCACAGGGCCGATCATATCGTCCTGAAGCAGGATACAGGGCACGACGCTGAGGATATACAGGGAAATGGCAATGGCGGTCAGCAGGGCGCTGCGCCGCCGGGTTTTGTCTACGGGCGGCGCGGCTGCGGCCGTATCCCCCCGCAGGGATCCGATCAGCTCTCCGATGTCGCCCATACTGGCGACGGTGATGTTGTAAGCCGCTTCTTCGGTTTTGCCCTGCGTCAGCAAATCTTCATATTTCTCGGTGCTGTTTTGGCGGATCTCCTCTTTCAGCTCAATAGCCTTCTGCGTACAGGGCGCCTGCTCAAAAATGGAATCGATATAGGCGTACAGTTTATCCAGCATGATGTGACTCCTCCTGTCGTATCAATTGATCAATCAATTGTTTGGCGGTTTCCCATTCGGATACAAGCCGCCCATAAGTCTGTTTCCCCTCTGGTGTAATAGAATAGTAGCGCCGCCGGGCGCCGGTGGTTTCATCCCCCCAGTAGGAATAGATGCATCCGGCTTCTTCCAAACGCCGGAATGCGGTGTACAGCGTGGCTTCCTTCAGTTCATATTGCTGGTCGGTCTTCTGGAGGATCGCCTTGTTGATCTGGTAGCCATAGCTGTCGCCCTGCATGAGATGGGCCAAAATGATGGTATCGGTATGCCCGCGGATCAGATCGGACGCAATCGACATCCCGCCGACCTCCTTCCTTTGGAATTCTATATATACGTTATCATAATATACCTCGCCTGTCAAGGTATATATTTTACCATATTCTGGTGGGATTATACGCATACCGGACAATCCGTTTTTCATATAGTAAAGAGGCGAAAGTAACTATACCAGCATAACCGGTAGATCTGGTGGGCACGGATATGCGCGATTGGCCCGGCGGGAGCGGGCCGTGCGACCCCGGTCGATGGGTAAGCGGAAAAGCCTGTCTTAATTTGCAAAATCCGCCCGAAAAATAGTTGCAATTTCGCCCGGGTCATGATAAAATGTAAACAAACAGTGAACAAACTGTTTAGACTGTGTTTTGGAGGGTACGTTTATGGACGAGAACAACAACATTCCTCAGCAGCCGGAAGAGCAGCCGGTACCGCAGGAGCCTGTCGCTCCGCAGCCCCAGACTCCGCCCGCCGCCCCGCAGCAGCCCTATGCGGCTCCGCAGGCGCCGTATGCCGCTCCTCAGCAGCAGGCGTATGCCCCGCAGCCCGGTATGCTGATGACGCCTCCTCCCGGCGCGAAAGGCAAATCCATTGCCGCGTTGGTGTTAGGTATTGTATCGGCCGTGTTCTGCTGGTTTGGCTGGTTCAGTATTTTGGCGCTGGCTATGGGCGTGGTTGGCATTATTTTGGGCATTAAAGGCCGCAACGAATGCCCGATCGGCTATGAAGGTCATGGTATGGCGACGGCCGGCTTGGTTCTGGCTATCATTGGTACGGTCCTGTCCGGTATCGGCGTGGCCTGCTGGATCTGCGTGCTGGCAACGGCCGGCAGCCTGGCCAACGAACTGGCGTCCGGCGGCTTTGCGAACTACTATTAATTTCCGGCAAAAGCGGGTAAAGGCGGAATGACGCGTCATTCCGCCTTTTTTCCATTAAAGGAGGCGTGACGTGTGTTCCCATCGTTCCAGCTGTTTGGCAAAGAGATCAGCATGTATATGGTGATGACCGTCCTGGGGGCCTTGGCTATGGGATTGGTGCTGTATTTCACCACCAAAAAGCCCGGCTACCGGCGGGACCAGATTTTCCATATTCTGTTAGCCGGCGCTGGCGGCGCGTTTGTCGGGGCGCACCTGCTGTTCTTTTTTACACGTCTGCCGGCGCTCTGGCAGCTCGTGACCCATTGGGGCACCTATATCCATGGTTTCCAGGATATCTGGACTGCTGTTCAGATTTTATTTGGCGGCATGGTCTTTTATGGCGGATTGTTCGGTGCGATCGTCGGGGGTATGTGGTATTGTAAATGTCTCAAAATCGATGGGCGGCTGCATCTGGACGCAATTGTTCCCACCATTCCGCTGTTTCACATGTTCGGGCGGCTCGGCTGCCTGTTGGCGGGCTGCTGTTATGGGGTGGAATGCGCTTACGGCTGGTATTTTCCCCATTCGCCGCTGGCCGACCCGCAGATTCGTTATTTTCCCATCCAGTTGGTAGAAGCGTGCTTCAACCTGCTGCTGTTTATACTACTGTTTTTCCTGCAAAAGGCCAGTGTGCCCAAAGGCAAAATGTTGTGGATTTATTTCCCACTCTATGCGGCGGGACGCTTCACGCTCGAATTCTGGCGGGGCGACGCGGTGCGGGGTGTTTACGCAGGCCTGTCGACTTCCCAGTGGATCAGCCTGGCTCTGCTGATAGCCAGCGGGGTGGTCTGGATGCGGGAATGGCGGCATAATCGCCGGATGACGCCCGCACCGGATTCGACCGCCGAACCGGTCACATAAGTATAAAAACTCCCGGGAAAACAATTTTGTTTTCCCGGGAGTTTCTTATTTAGATATTAGGGTGTGACCGGTCAAGGGAGGGAATTTCCGGCATTAGCTCGGACGAAATGATATCCAGCATGGATTCAAGCTGGGCGCTCTCCTCCGGTGAAAACCGGTCCTGAATGCGCTGCATCACGGTTTGCAGATAAGTGTAACTGATGTTGTAGTAGTCGTGATATTTTTGCGTCGGCTCCAGATGGTATTCCCGTTTGTCCGTGGGAGATTGGATTTTTTGGACATAGCCCTTTTGAATAAGTTTGTTTACCTTATACGCCGCGTTGGGCGGAGATATCTGGGCAAACGAGGCAAACTCGTTGATGGTGGGGTTCTTGAGAGCGTTGATAATCTCCATGCAAAAGGATTCCACCGTTGTCAGGCTGGCCTCCCGGTCCTGAAAACGGCTGAATACCGAACGATAAAAGTGCAGCTTAAACTTGGTGTAGACTTCTGAAAATGATTGGTCCAGCATGGCGGCAGTCTCCCTATTCCCTCATAATCGGCCGCCCGAGGGCGGCGTGTGTTTATTCTCCGACGGCAAAAGACAGCTCAGCGGTCACGGCGGTTTTTCCGTTTACTTTAGCCGTTGCCGAGCCGATTCCCACCGGACCCATGCGGCGGGTCAGGGTGCATTCCAGCTCCAAAACATCTCCCGGCGTCACCTGCTGACGGAACCGGGCATTTTTTATGCCGCCGAACAACACAATTTTACCCTTGTTTTCCGCTTCTGTCAACAGGGCAACCGCTCCCACCTGTGCCAGAGCCTCGATAATCAGCACCCCCGGCATCACGTGCTTTCCGGGAAAGTGTCCGCAGAACTGCATTTCGTTGGCCGATATGCATTTGATTCCTTTGGCAAAAGCTCCGGGCTGGTAATCGGTGATCCGGTCCACCAGAAGGAACGGATAGCGGTGGGGCAGGATTTCCTGGATTTGATTGGAATTCAGTTCCATGCCTACTCCTCCCAGCGTTTGAAAATCAGGCTGGCGTTGTGGCCGCCGAAGCCCAGCGAGTTGGACATTGCACAGCGAAGAGACGCATTGCGGCCTTCGTTCGGTACGACATCCAGGTCGCACTCCTCGTCGGGCACCTGATAATGGATGGTGGCGGGAACAAAGCTGTCCCGAACCGCCATGACGGAAAAAATGGCTTCAATGGCCCCGCTGGCTCCCAGCAGATGACCGGTCATGGATTTGGTGGAGCTGACCATGAGGCGGCGGGCATGTTCACCAAACGCGGCTTTGATGGCCAAAGTTTCGCATCGGTCATTCAGCGGGGTGGAGGTACCGTGGGCATTAATGTAATCCACATCTTCGGGGGACAGGTCCGCGTCCTGCAGTGCCAGCCGCATGCTGGCCGCGGCTCCCGCGCCGTCAGGAGCGGGGGCCGTCATATGATAGGCGTCGCAGCTGGCGCCGTAGCCGGCCATTTCCGCGTAGATATGCGCACCACGCGCTTTGGCGTGTTCGTATTCCTCCAGCACCAGAATCCCCGCGCCTTCCCCCATGACAAACCCGCTCCGCTCCTTGTCAAAGGGGATGGAGGCCCGTTCGGGGTCGTTGCTTTCACACAGGGCTTTCAGCGAGGTGAAGCCCCCGATGCCAAAATCCGTGATGCTGGCCTCGGCGCCGCCGCACAGGATGACATCGAGATAGCCGTCGCGGATCTGCCGCAGGCTGTCGCCGATGGCGTTGCTGCCGCCGGCGCAGGCCGTTACCACACAGCTGCACATCCCTTTCAGGCCATAGCGGATGGCGATATGCCCGGCCGCCATGTTGACGATGGACATGGGCACAAAAAAGGGGGAGACCCGGTCAAAGCCTTTCTGTTCGCCGCGGGCGTGTTCCGCCGCAATGGTGTAAAGGCCGCCGATTCCGCTGGAAACCAGCACGCCGCAGCGGCAGGGATCCTCCCGCTCCATATCAAGACCGCTGTCGGTCATGGCTTCGGCTGCGGCGATCATCGCCAGCTGTGTAAACCGGTCCATTTTGCGGCTTTCTTTTTTGTCCAGATGCGCGCCGATATCTAAATTCTTAACCTCTCCCGCGATTTTCACCTTGTGGTTGCAGGGGTCGAACAGGGTGATCGGGGCGATGCCGCAGCGTCCCTGCCTGGCGGCTTCCCAGCTTTCCGCAGCGGTGTGCCCAATGGGGGTGACCGCTCCCAGGCCGGTAATGACAACCCGTCGTTTCATAACAAATTCATGTCCTTTCCGGGTTCTATTACCCCCGTTTTATACAGGCAAAGCGGGGGACTAAAACCGTTTTAATAGAAGAAAAGCCCTTGTTTACATAGCCATGCCGCCATCGATACAGAGAACCTGACCGGTGATATACCCGGCCTCCTCCGAGGCAAGAAACGCGGCGGCGTGAGCGACTTCTTCCGGCTGCCCGAACCGTTTAAGCGGAATGGACGTCAGGATACTGTCCTGTACGGTGGGCAGCAATGTACGGGTCATATCCGTCTCAATAAAGCCGGGGGCGATGGCGTTCACCGTGACACCCCGGGAGGCAATTTCCTTGGCCAGGGATTTGGTCATGCCGATCAGTCCCGCTTTGCTGGCCGCATAGTTGACCTGTCCGGCGTTTCCCCGCAGTCCTACCACGCTGCTCATATTGATAATACGGCCATAACGCTGTTTGGACATCAGACGCGCCGCCAGCTTCATACAGAAGAACGCGCCCTTGAGGTTGACATCCAGCACGCGGTCGAAATCCTGTTCGCTCATCCTCAGAATCAGCATATCCCGCGTGATGCCGGCGTTGTTGACCAGAATGTCCACCCGGCCAAAGGAGGCTACGGCTTCCGCGAAAAGGGCTTCGCTGCCTTCCGCGGTGGCGACGTCGGCTTTCACGATGACCGCCTTGCCGCCGGCATCACGGCAGGCGTCCGCCGCCACATGTGCCGCCTGTTCATCGCCGGCGTAACCAATCACTACATTGGCGCCCCTTCGGGCCAATTCCAAACAGACCGCCCGTCCGATCCCCCGGCTGCCGCCGGTGACCACCGCCACTTTTCCCTGCATACTCATAATTGCGCTCCTTTCAGCCGGTCGATGGCCGCGCCAAGGCTGACGGCGTCTTCAACCGCTATGGTTTGTATGGATGGCGCAGTTTTTTTAACAAAACCGCTCAACGTACGGCCCGGGCCGATTTCGAGGATGGTATCCACGCCCTGCGCTTCCAGATAACGAATGGTATCGGTGAAGCGCACGCCGCTTTGCACCTGCCGTTCCAACAGGGCGGGGATGGTTTCCGTCTCCGCCATGGGACGCCCCGTCGCGTTAAAGAGGATGGGGAAGCGCGGCGCGTTAAAAACAATGGTTTGAAACTTTTCCCTAAGCGCCCGTCCGGCGGGAGCCATCAGGGAGGTGTGGAACGGGCCGCTGACCTTGAGCGGTACACAGCGCCGCGCACCGGCATCCACTGCCAGAGCGGCTGCCCGGTCCACGGCTGCTTGGTCGCCGCCAATGACGAGCTGGCCGGGGCAGTTATCGTTGGCGATTTCCACTATGCCCGCCGCGCCGGCCTTTATACATACCTGTTCCAGTGCGCCGCGGTCCAGTCCCATGACGGCCGTCATGCCGCATGGCCGGCCGTCCACCGCCTGCTCCATTGCCAGTCCCCGGAACGCGGCCAGGCCGATGACGGTGCGGCTGTCCCATACGCCGGCGGCGTGCAGGGCGGAATATTCCCCTAAACTCAACCCGGCGGCCATGGAGGGATACCATCCTTCCCCGGCCAGCAGGGCCGTGACGCCGGCGGCAAACGCCACCATACAGGGCTGGGTGTACCGGGTCTGGGCCAGCTGCTCCTCCGGCCCCTCAAAACAGAGGCGGGGCAGGTCAAAATCCACCGGCGCATCGTCGAAAATACGACGGAACACCGGATACCGGTCATATAAATCCCGCCCCATGCCAACGCGCTGGCTGCCCTGGCCGGCGAATACAAAAGCTGTTTTCATTCGGGTATCCTCCTTTGGGGAAACAATTCCTTCACAAGTTCGCGCACCGACTGGACCCGATCCATCCGCCAGACATGGCTGCCGCAGAAGAACAGCCCATCTTCCCAGTTGCCCTTTACCGCTTCAATCAGCGCGCGGCTGATGCAATAAGGGGTTTCTTTATGCGGGCAGACCCGCAGACAATCGTTGCAGCGCAACGGGGGATAGGACGCACCGGAGTCCAGCCGCCGCAAAAGAGGGCTGGCCAGCGCCCGTCCCGGCATGCCTACCGGACTTTTCACCAGCCGCACATCCTCTCGGCGCGCGCGGATAAAGGCTTGTTTGTAGGCGGGGGAGGCATCGCATTCGTGGGTGGCGATAAAGCGGGTCGCCATCTGCACGCCCGCCGCCCCCAGGGATAAAAAGCGGTCGATATCCGCCGCGGTATAGACCCCGCCGGCGGTAAAAACCGGAATAGGCCGCCCTGCCGCTTTTTCAAACGGTTCGAGCGCCTGCCGCACATCCGCCAACAGCGTTTCCAGTGTGGGCGCGGCGCCGGATTCGAGATCCTCGCGGGAAAAGCCCAGGTGGCCGCCCGCCTCCCGGCCCTCTACGACCACAAAGTCGGGCAGGCGCGCATTGTGGCGCTCCCACAAGCGGCAGATCGTCCGCGCCGCCTTGCCGCTGGATACAATAGGCGCCAGGGCGACAGGGGCGGCGTCCGCCAGAGCGGGCAGCTCTGTTGGCAGGCCCGCGCCGGAAATAATCGCGTCCACGCCCGCTTCGATGGCGGTGCGCACGGTTTCCGCATAGTGGGTGGTGGCCACCATCACGTTGACCGCCACTAAGCCCCGCCCTGCCGCGATATCTTTAGCCCGTGCAATCTCCTCATGCAGAGCGGTGAGGTTGGCCGCCAAGGGATTACGTTCAAAGTCCGGACGGGCGTACCCGGCGTTTACCGTGCTGATGACGCCCATGCCGCCCTGCGCCGCCACATGCCCGGCCAGATTCCCAAGCGAAACGCCCACCCCCATACCGCCCTGGATGAGAGGCAGTTCCAGTTCCTTTTGTCCGATCAGCGGCATGTCAGCGCCTCTTTTCCAGTGAGGCGAGCGCATTCGCCGCGCCTGCGGCCAGTTCTTCAAAAATTTGACGGAGCGGCTTAATATCATGAAGCTGTCCCGCGACCTGTCCGGCCATCAGGGAGCCGTCCTGCACGTCGCCGTCAAATACGGCGCGCCGCAGGGAACCAAGGGTGTATTTTTCCAGCTCCATTTTGTCCATGCCGGCCTTTTCCTGTTTTACATATTCGCGCGCCATCCGGTTTTTAAGCACCCGTACCGGCACACCAGCGATGCGGCCGGTCACCACGGTATCGTTGTCCCCGGCCTTGAGCACGGCCCGTTTATAGTTATCGTGCACCGGGCATTCCTCGCTCACCAGCAGGCAGGTTCCGAGCTGTACACCCGTCGCGCCCAGCGCCAGTGCCGCCAGAAGCTGCCGTCCGTCCGCGATGCCGCCGGCCGCGACAACCGGCACGTCAACCGCGTCGACTACCTGCGGTACCAGCGCCATGGTGGTCATTTCCCCCACGTGGCCGCCGCTTTCGGTCCCTTCGGCAATAATGGCGTCGGCCCCGGCCGCCACCATGCGTTTCGCCAGCGCCACGCCGGGTATAACCGGCAGGATTTTGCAGCCGGCCTCTTTCCACAGGGGGATGTATTTGGCGGGATTGCCCGCCCCGGTGGTGATCACCGGGATGCGCTCCCGCGCAACCAGCTCGGCCATTTCACCGGCCTGCGGATGCATCAGCATAATATTGACACCAAAGGGCTTTTTGGTTAGGGCGCGGCACTGATGAATATGATCCCGAAGCATCTCCAGGGTCATGCCGCCGGCGCCGATCAGGCCCAGCCCGCCCGCGTTGGAAACCGCCGCGGCAAAGGGGCCGGTGGCTATGTTGGCCATGCCTCCCTGGATAAAGGGAAACTCAGTTTGAAGCAATTCCTGTAAGGTTGTCATGCGCAGCCTTCCTTTCGTAAATCGGGATGTCGGCGATCAGAATTCCAGCAGCGCGCCGCCCCAGGTAAATCCAGCGCCGAATCCAACGCACAGGATGGATACGCCGGGTTTCAGCAGTCCTTTTTCCGCCATTTCGTCCAGCGCCAGCGGGATACTGGCCGCAGAGGTGTTGGCATAGGTCTGCATGTTGAGATAGAATTTGTCCGGGTCGGCGTGCATGTGGCGCACAACGTGGCTGATAATGCGTGCGTTCGCCTGGTGGCACACCACATAATCGATCTCGTCCAGCGTCCGCCCGGCTTTTTGCAGCACCGCATCCATACAGCGGGGGACGATGTCCACCCCAAAGCGGAACACCTCCTGCCCGTTCATATGCAACGCCGCACCGTCCTGCCCCGGGCCGGGGCAGGAGAGCGGTGCCTCGTTTCCCCGGGAGCCAAGGGAACAGAAAAAGGAATGGGTGTCGGACAGCTCCAAAACCACGGCGGCGGCCCCGTCGCCGAACAGCACGCAGGTGGAGCGGTCGGTAAAATCAAGTACGCGGGATGTAACTTCGCTGCCAACCAGCAGCGCATAGCGCCGCTCGCTTTGCAGCAGCAGGCCGCGGACGACCTGAAGGCCGTATACAAAGCCGGAGCAGGCCGCGTTAATATCAAAGGAGGGGATCTCCTGCGGCAGGCCCAGGGCCCGGTGGACCAGGCAGGCAACCGAGGGGGTGGCAAAGTCCGGCGTAAAGGTGGCGACCACACAGGCGCCGATATCCTCCGCACATATCCCAGCCCGTTCCATTGCCAGCCGGGCAGCCCCGGCGGCCAGTCCGGCGTTGGTTTCCTCTTTACAGAAATACCGCTGGCGGATGCCGGTGCGGGAGGCGATCCATTCATCGCTGGTATCCACAGTCCGGCTCAGTTCGTCATTGGTTACCGCTATGCGCGGCAGACAGCGCCCGGTGGCGCAAATATGCAGTCCGTTCATGCGTCCTCCCCGGCGGCCTGTTCAAAGGCTCCGCCCATTTGTCTGAATTTCTTATAACGGCCCGCCGCCAACGCCGTGCCGCTTTGTCGGCGCAGGCTTTTCAGTTCGCGGGCAAGCACGTTGTCCAGCGCGTCAAAAACAGCGCGTGGATTCCGGTGCGCGCCGCCGGGAGGTTCCGGGACGACGCTGTCGATGATTCCGAACCGGCTGAGATCCTGCGCCGTCAGCTTCATCAGGCCGCAAGCCTCTTCGCTGCGGGAGGAATCCTTCCACAGAATAGAGGCAAACCCTTCAGGAGAGAGGATGGAGTAAACGGCATTTTCCAGCATTAAAACCGTATTGGCCACGCCGATGGCCAACGCGCCGCCGCTGCTGCCCTCGCCGGTGACCACGGCGATAACCGGGACGGTGAGCGCGCTCATGGCGGCCAGATTGCGGGCGATGGCTTCGCTTTGCCCATGGGCCTCCGCTTCCAGCCCCGGATAGGCGCCGGGCGTATCAATAAAGGTGATGATCGGACGGCCGAATTTCTCCGCCTGCCGCATCAGCCGCAGAGCCTTGCGGTATCCCTCCGGCCCGGGCATGCCGAAATTGCAGCGCAGATGCTCATCCAGGCCGTTTCCCTTACGGTGACCGATCACTGTGACTGGCTGCTCCTTATAAAAAGCGATGCCGCCCAGGATGCTAGCGTCTTCTTTTCCCAGCCGATCCCCTTTCAGCTCCACAAAGGAATCGAACAGCGCGGCAATATAGGCCGCGACGCCGGGCCGGCGGGGATGCCGGGCCAGATAAACCCGGTCGGCGGGGGACAGGGGCAAGGCCCCTTCCCACAGCTCCCGCATCTGCCGCTTAATCTGGCGGCGGCGGACTTCTTCGCGGGGGGATGTGCCGCTTATAGCGCTGAGTTCGGCTTCCATCCGGTCGAGGGCGTCGTCGGTATCACGTATCATCCGGCATTCCCCTTTCTGTCATGCAGACGCAGCAGCAGGGCCAGTGTCCGCCGCATGTCGCAACGGGGGACAATCCGGTCAACAAAGCCGTGCTCCTCCAGATATTCGGCCCGCTGAAATCCCTCCGGTAGCTTCTGCCCAATGGTCTGCTCGATGACGCGCGGCCCGGCGAACCCGATCAGGGCGCCCGGCTCCGCCAGTGTGATATCGCCCAACCCGGCAAAGCTCGCGCTCACGCCGCCGGTGGTCGGATGGGTGAGGAACGCGACATACAAGCCGCCTTTCTGCTGGAATCGTTCCAGCGCGGCGGCGGTCTTGGCCATCTGCATCAGGGAAAAGATTCCCTCCTGCATACGCGCGCCGCCGCTGGCGCAAAAAATAACCAGGGGCAGGGATGCTTTCTGGGCGTGCTCGATGATGCGGGTGATTTTTTCCCCCACCGCCGCGCTCATGCTGCCCATCAGAAACCGGCTGTCCAGAACGGCCAAAGCCGCCGGACGGCCGCCGATACGGCCCGTCCCGGTGACAGCGGCTTCAAAAAGGCCGGTCTTTTGGGTCTGGCTTTCCAGCTTTTCCGCGTATCCGGGAAACGTCAGCGGATCGGAGGATATCAGCCGCCGGTTGAGTTCCCGGAAACTGCCTTTATCCACCAGCAGGTGCAGGCGGGTATAAGCGCCAATTGGATAATGGTGGCCGCAGCCCGGACAAACGTACAGGTCTTGTGCCAAAGCGGATCGGGAATAAGACGCGGAGCAGGCGGGACACGTCACCAGGGGATCGGCTTGTGCGCCTGATGCTGGATGGCCGCCGGCCTTTTGTATACGTAGCTGTTTTAAGGAGGCCAGGTGCTCCCGCCGCTGCTGAAACAAATTGTTCAAAGAGGAATCCCTTCCTTTCCGGAAGTATCGTTTTCGGGATTAGGTCATGCCTTTGCCGTTTGGGACGTACAGGTCTGCTCCCAGGACAGCAGGTCGTCCATGTTCCGTTCCAGAAAGCCGGTGTCGTACCGACCTTTTATAAAGTCGGGATGATAAAGGATTAGGTGGGCAAAGTCCGCGTTGGTCTGCATCCCATCGATCACCAGCTCCTCCAGTGCCCGCCGCATGCGGCGAATGGCTTCCAGCCGGGTGGGGGCGTGGACGAGAACTTTGGCGACCATCGAGTCGTAAAAAGGCGGCACCTCGTAGCCGCTGTACAGAGCGGTATCCACCCGCACGCCGTTTCCGCCCGGCAGATGAAGGAAGTCCACTTTACCGGGACAGGGACGGAAATCCTGCGCAGGGTTTTCCGCATTGATTCGGCATTCAACGGCGTGGCCGGACAGTCGAATGTCATCCTGCGACAGGGACAACGGCAGGCCAGCCGCGATGCGGATCTGTTCACGGATCAAATCCACGCCGGTGACCAGCTCGGTTACCGGATGCTCCACCTGGATACGAGTGTTCATCTCAATAAAGTAGTAATGGCCGTCGGCGTCTAGGACAAACTCGATGGTGCCGGCGCTGACGTAGCCGGCTGCCCGGGCTGCCGCCACGGCGGTATCTCCCATGCGGGCGCGCAGCTCGTCGTCCAGCGCGCGGGAAGGCGCCTCCTCCAGCATTTTTTGGTTGCGGCGCTGGAGAGAGCAGTCGCGCTCTCCCAGGTGCAGAATTTGTCCGTGAGTATCGCCGAGAATCTGGAACTCGATATGGCGGGGATTTAAAATCAGCTTTTCCAAGTACATGTCGCCGTTGCCAAAACAGGCGACGGCCTCCGCCTGTGCGGTTTGGAAAGCCGGGGCGATATCGTCCGGTCCGAACGCTTTGCGCATACCGCGTCCACCGCCTCCCGCCGCCGCTTTGATCAGCACCGGATAGCCGATTTCCTGCGCGATGCGGGCCGCCTCCTGTGCCGAATCCACCCGGCCTTCGGAGCCGGGAACCACCGGCACATTATGTTCCCGCATGAGGCGGCGGGCGGCCTCCTTGTTGCCCATTTTATCCATCACGTCGCCCGAGGGGCCGATGAATACTACGCCATTATCTTCGCATAGGCGGGCAAAATCGCTGTTTTCGGAAAGAAATCCAAACCCGGGATGAACGGCGTCGCAGTGGGTAGCGAGAGCCGCTGAGAGGATACGGGTTTTATCGAGATAGCTGTCCGCCGCTTTGGGCGGGCCGATGCAGACGGCCTGGGTGGCCAGCTGAACATGCAGGGCCGTCTGGTCGGCTGTGGAATAGACCGCCACGGTTTCAATGCCCATTTCCCGGCAGCAGCGGATGATCCGCACCGCGATCTCCCCACGGTTGGCGATGAGAATGCGTTTAAACATAAAAAGCATCCTGTCCTTTCCGGGTTTTATGACCAGATAGGACATAAACCCGTTATTTATAAGAGGGCGCTTTCGGTACGGTACGCCGTTTTGAGAAATGCAAAGGCGATGCCGCTTAGTTCTCCTTTATCCGGAACAGGGGCGTGTCAAAGGATATTACGTCCCCATTCTGAGCCAGCACCGCCTCAACCGTGCCGTCGGCGGGGGAGGGAATTTCATTCATCATTTTCATGGCTTCAATAAGGCATAACACGTCCCCTTTACGGACGGACTGGCCGACCTTTACATAAGGGGCGGCATCCGGCGAAGCCGCCGCGTAAAATGTCCCCACCAGGGGCGCTTTGACCATCGTTCCCTCCACCGGGGCGGCGGAAACGTCGGCTGCCGGAGGGGACACGGGCGCGGGCGCGGCCGGTTGGCAGGCCGCCGGAGAAGGCTCTTTTTGCAGCCGGATACGTTCGTCGCCGATCTCCCACTCAAGCAAAGTCAGCGTGGATTGTTCCAGCCGCCCCATCAAATCCGTTATATCCTGAATGGTCATAATGACACCTCATTACTTAAAATTGACACAGGGAAAGGGGATGCCGCTGCAGTTGCTTTTGCGGCATCCCCTCGGAAAAACCGCCGGCGGGCCATAAACGATGATCCGCCATCCGCGTCGGCCGACGCTAAACCGCGCTTTTCCTCAGCCTTTACGTGTGTTTGTGTTTGAGCGGCCGCCTCTGCTTATGCTTCGTGGCTGCTCAGATACGCCACGATATCGCCTACGGTTTTCATGCCGGCCAGCTCCTCGTCGGGAATCGCTTGGCCAAACGCATCTTCCAGCGCCATATTGAGCTCCACGGCGTCCAGCGAATCGGCTCCCAGGTCTTCGGCCAAACGCGCCTGTTCCGTCACATCCGCCGCATCGCAGTTGAGGGTATCCACCACAATGTCCCGTACCTTTTCCAGCGTCATATCCGTCATCTCCTTATATCAAATGGTTTTATAATTTTAATTAAATTATTTTAATTAAAATTATTTAAGCACATTGTAGCAGAGAATGAAAAAATGTCAAGGGGAACGGCGTAAAATTTTTAAGCGCGGACCGTTTGGAAAAATGCCCCGGCTGAGGAATAAAGACCCGGACAGCCGCGCATACTGACAGCAGGAGGCGATAATTATGGAATTAAAGGGAAGCAAAACCGAAGCCAATTTGATGGCTGCCTTTGCCGGTGAAAGCCAGGCCCGCAATAAATATACCTTTTTTGCGGAAAAGGCAAAACAGGATGGTTACGAGCAGATCGGCGACATTTTTACCGAAACGGCCAACAACGAAAAGGTGCATGCCGAGCTGTGGTTCACCAAACTGCAGGGCGGGGCGCTGAAAGGTACGCCGGATAACCTGGCGGAAGCCGCCGAGGGCGAGCGGTATGAGTGGACGGAAATGTACGCGGAGTTTGCCGAAACGGCCAAAGAGGAAGGCTTTAAGGATATTGCCGCTTTATTTGAGATGGTGGGCCGTATCGAGAGCGAACACGAGCGCCGTTTCGTACGGCTGCTGGAAAACATTCAGCAGGGCAAGGTGTTCAGCGGCACCGAAAACAGCGTGTGGATCTGCCTGAACTGCGGGTATATCTATAGCGGCAAACAGCCTCCGCAGAAATGTCCCGTGTGCGGCAAACCGCAGGCGTATTTCCAGCTGAAAGTGGAGGATTACTGATATGAGTGCCGAAAGGGCCCCTCGGGAAATGCCCAAAAAGAAGAAAAAACAGGCGGATGTATATGAAAGTCCGGTCATGGACGTGTCGCAGAGCTGTGCCCGCACCTTACAGGAAGAAGGGACTGGAGCGATCCTCTCTGATGTGCAGGGCAGCTATACCGGCATGGATATCGACGGCGGCCGGCCGGTACAGGACGCGGACGACCTGTAAAACGGAACGAGCCATAACAAAAGGCGGGATGCTTTTAAGCATCCCGCCTTTTGTTATGCGGCCCGATACGGCACGCTATTCGGTTTCAAAGTCCTCCACAAAGGGACGGCGCAGGTCCCGCTCGCCCCTCCAAAGATGCCACACGGCCGCTGCCAGAGTCGCTATAGCTGCGACAATCACCATCCACTTATGCACAGAACACACATCCTTTCTTCTTTCGGTCACGGCTTCACTTCCTATTACCATTATACGACGTCGCCCGACAAAAAGCCATAGTTTTTTCTGTCGAAAAAGTGACAATATTGAAAACAATTTCCAAGGTTTTGACAATGTTGTAAACTTCTTTCCAGTCCCTAAAAAGCGGTTGTCACCCGGCGCATTCTATTGTATAATAAGATGACCTAACTTTCTCCGGGAGGCTCCGCACATGATTTATCTGGATAACAGCGCGACGACAGCGGTATGCCGGGCGGCGGCGGAAAAGGCCGTTTACCTGATGACCGCCTGTTTTGGCAATCCGTCGTCGCTGCATACGCTGGGCTTCCGGGCGGAACAGGAACTTTCCGCCGCCCGTCAGATCGTGGCCGCTTGGCTGGGGGTTCCTCCCGGTTCGCTGGTTTTTACCGCGGGCGGCACGGAGGCCAATAATCTGGCCCTGCTGGGCGGGGCGGCCGCCCGGCGGCGTGCGGGACAGCATATCGTAACCACCGCGGTGGAGCATTCCTCCATTCTCGCTTCCTGCGACGAGCTGGAGCGGCAGGGCTGGGAGGTGACCCGCGTCCGTCCCGGACGCGACGGCGTTATTACGCCGCAGCAGGTGCTGGAGGCCTGCCGGGAGGACACGGCGCTGGTCAGCGTGATGCTGGTGAACAACGAAACCGGGGCACGGTTTGCGGTGGACAGGATGATACCGGGAATTCGGCGGGTAAGCCCGCAGGCCCTGATCCACTGCGATGCGGTGCAGGCGGCGGGCAAGCTGTCCTTAAACCTGACCCGCATGGGGGTGGATTTGGCCACAGTCAGCGGACATAAAATCCATGCCCCTAAAGGAGTGGGGGCCCTCTATATCCGCAAAGGGGTACGCATTTTGCCCCGCTCGTTCGGCGGCGGACAGGAGGGGGGGCTCCGCTGCGGGACCCAAGCGGTACCCGCCATCGCCGCCATGGGTGCGGCGGTGACGGCGTTGCCGCCGCCGGCGGAGCAGCACAAGCTGTATGAAAAGCTGCGTGACCGCCTGCTCCGGAGCCTGTCCGACAGGCCGGACATGGTGTTCCATCTTCCCGACGGGGGCGTGCCCTATCTTATAAATATGTCGGTACCGGGTATCCGCAGCGAAACCATGCTGCACTTCCTGGCGGAGCGAGAGATTTATGTTTCTTCCGGGTCCGCCTGTTCCAAGGGCAAAAAGAGCCCGGTGCTGACGGCTATGGGCCTGCCGGACCGGGAGATTGACTCCGCGCTGCGGATCAGTTTCAGTTATGAGAATACCGAGGAGGACGTTGACGGTTTTGTTGGAGCACTGAAACAGGCAGCGGACGTTTTGGTGCGCAAATAAAAGGAGGCACGTCATGAGCAATCCGAAGGATAAACAATATATTTACCCGGACGGCGACAAGGAAGTGGAGCGGATCATCCGTCAGGTCAAAGCGGCGGATACGTCCCGGCCGGCTTCCTCTATGTCGGTGGACGAGGTACTGAAGGAAACACTGGCCGGGAAACAGGCGGCCAGTTCCTCTTCTCCTGCTCAGGCATCCTCTGCTCCGGCGGCGTCTTCGGCCGCGAAGCAGACGCCTCGTCCCGCCGCGCAGGCCAAAGCGGCGGGAGACGCGATGGGGCTGACAGCGGGAGGCGCCGTCGCCTCCCCGGCCGTGCCGAAGCGGAAAAAGGAACGCTGGCATACCCGCCTGTTCCACGGGCTGATTCCCCAGCGGGGCGACGGGGCGGTGGAAATGCTGCGCAAATGCCTGTTTATGCTGGCGTTTCTAACCCTGATCAGTTCGGCGGTCTATATCGTTTATGATACCATCTGGATTCCCGCCCAGAACGCCAGTGCCAACGGGGATTTGCAGAATGAGTTCAATAAAGTCCGGGATGGCAGCGAGGAAGACCGCCGGAAATTCATGCAGCAGATGTATGCCAAAAACAACGATTTCCGCGCCTGGCTGACCTATGAAGCGGCGACACAGGACGACTTTTTACAGATTGACTATCCTGTGATGTACAGCGGCGACAACTCTTACTATCTGGAGCATGACTTTAATAAGAATTATAATAAGAACGGGGCGCTGTTTTTTGACTGGCGCAACAATTACACGCTGACATCAGCGGAAAACAAGGTGTCCATTGTTTACGGCCACAATATGAACAGCGGGCAGATGTTCGCGCATCTGAACCTGTTTCTGGAAAATGTGGCGCGGGCCAAGGCGGCGCCTACGATCCGGATGGATACCATGTTCGGCTCCGATCAGTACAAGGTATTTGCCGTGGTCGTAACCAACACCAAGGAATCCGACGGACCGGTGTTTGATTATCTGCGGGTCAGCTTTAATGACGATTTGGATTTCCTCAACTATGTCAACGAATACCGGGCGCGTTCCTTGTATAATTATGACAGTGTCAGCGTGGAAGCGGATGACGAGCTGCTGGTGCTGTCCACCTGTACCACCAAGAGCGGCGTGGGCTTTGAAGACGGCCGGCTGGCGGTCATTGCCCGCAAGGTGCGGGTAGGGGAAAATCCCGCGGTGGATACCACGCAGGTTACGGACAATCCGAACGTCATCATGCCGTATGCCTGGTATAAAAGCCAGGGGATGTCGGTCCATCCCTATTACGACGGCCAGTATGTCATTCCTACGGCCACCACCACAACCACGGCGGACGATGAGGCGGGCGGCACCACCACCATCAATACCAAAGACGATTTTTATACGCCGGAAAGCACAACCACTACAGCCCATGAAGTGGTTATGACGGGCGATGGGCGTACCACAACAGGCAAGGTTACGGTCGGCTCTTACACCAACAAACCCACCACGACCAAGGCCCCGCCCAAAACGACGACTACAAAAAAGGCAACGACAACGCAGAAACCGCCGGAAACCACGACCACCACGGAACCAACCGGGGCCGTAGCGAGCGATGGGCCGGAGGCCTGAAAGACATACAATCTGATTTTGAGGAGTACATCATGCGGGACGTACAGGAAATATTGTTGATTAAAACAGGTGAACTGGCTTTAAAGGGCCTGAACCGGGGAACATTTGAAGCGATCCTGATGAAAAACTTGCGGCGTAGGCTGTCTCCTGTGGGGCGGTTTACTCTCCGTAAAGCGCAGTCGACCATTTATGTTGAACCGGCGGAGGACTTCATCGATTGGGATGAAGCCGCCGACCGGGTGTCGCGCGTATTTGGCATATCGGCGTTTTCACGGGCGCGTGTGGTAGAAAAAGATATGGCCGCCATCCGGGAAGCCGCCGCGGATTATTTACAGGAAGCGCTGGCCGGCGTATCCACCTTTAAGGTGGATGCCCGCCGCAGCGATAAAACCTTTCCGCTGACATCGCCGCAGATCGCGGCCGAGGTGGGTGGGGCGCTTCTCGAACGCTGCCCGCACCTGCGGGTGGATGTCCATCATCCACAGGCGCAGGTAATGGTGGAAATTCGGGATTTCGGCGCTTACATCCATGCGGCGCAGCAGCCGGGAGCCGGCGGTATGCCGGTGGGAACCGGCGGCCGGGCCGCGCTGCTGATATCGGGGGGGATCGACTCGCCGGTGGCCGGCTATATGCTGGCCAAGCGGGGCGTTCAGCTGGTGCCGGTGCATTTTGCCTCTCCCCCCTATACCAGCGAACGCGCGGAGCAGAAGGTGATCTCCCTGCTGGAGCAGGTGGCGCGATATGCCGGCCGCATGTCGATGCACATTGTGCCGTTTACGCATATTCAGGAGGAGATCCAGCGGAATTGCCCGGAAGAACTGTTTACCCTGATTATGCGCCGGTTTATGATGCGGATTGCGGCGGCGATTGCCGAGCGGGAAGACTGTGGTGCGCTGATTACCGGCGAAAGCGTCGGCCAGGTGGCCAGCCAGACCATACCGGCCCTGGCCTGCACCGATGCCGTGTGTGACCGGCCGGTGTTCCGGCCGCTGATTGGCATGGATAAAGAGGAAATCGTGGCAATTTCCCGCAAAATTGATACGTTTGAATTGTCCATACAGCCGTATGAGGACTGCTGCACGGTCTTTACGCCCAAACATCCCCGCACGCGGCCGAAGCTCGCTCAGGTCGAAGAGGCGGAGCGGGCGCTGGATGTGGAGGCGCTGGAGGCGGAGGCCCTGGAAGGCATCCGGCGGGTGCCCATCGGCTGACACGGTAATGAACAGGGACGAGGTGAGACAAGATGCAGGCTGAAATTATAACGGTCGGTACGGAACTGCTGCTGGGGGATATTGTGGATTCCAACAGTCAGTTTTTGTCCCGCGAGTTGGCGGCGCAGGGGATTTCCGTCCTACACCAGTCAACGGTGGGCGACAATACGGGACGGCTGAGTTTACTGTTTCGGCAGGCGTTTGAACGCAGCGACCTCGTGATTGTTGCCGGCGGACTGGGTCCCACACAAGACGATCTGACCAAGGAAACCGTTTGCGAAGTTCTCGGCCTGCCGCTGGTTCTGCATGAGGAAAGCTGGCGCCGGATTGTGGAATACTTTGAAAATACCGGCCGCGATCTGACCGATAACAATCAGAAGCAGGCCCGGCTGCCCCGTGGGTGCACCGTATTCTGCAACGATCACGGAACCGCTCCCGGCTGCGCCATGGAAAAGGACGGCCGGCGGGTAATCCTGCTGCCCGGTCCGCCGCGTGAGCTGATCCCCATGTTCAACGATTATGTGGCGCCGTATCTGGCGAAGCTTTCAGAGGGCGGGATTTACTCCTACACGGTTGGGGTGTTCGGCATGCCGGAATCCTCCATTGCCGAACGGATCGCCGATTTGATTAGTGGCGCCAATCCCACCGTCGCACCTTACGCTAAAGAGGGCGAAGTGGTGCTGCGTGTCACCGCGAGGGCAGACAGCGAGGACCAGGCCCGCCGAATGTGCGAACCGATACTGGAGGATTTGAAAAACCGGCTGGGAATTTGCATTTATGGTGTGGACGCCGGCAGCCTGCAAAAAACGGTCGTCGGTCTGCTGCGGGACAAAGGGATGAAAATTGCCACAGCGGAATCATGTACGGCAGGACTGCTGTCCGGCCGCCTGACAGAGGTACCGGGCGCGTCCGACGTATTTGAATGCGGCGTGGCCGCTTACTCCAAAGAAATCAAACACCATTTGCTGGGCGTCGACCAGGAGCTGCTGGACAACTGCGGCGCGGTGAGTCCGGAAGTGGCCCGCGCCATGGCTGTAGGCGTGCGCCAGATCAGCCATGCGACGCTGGGCGTGGGCATTACCGGCGTTGCCGGGCCCGAGCCCAGCGAGGGCAAACCGGTGGGAACCGTTTATATTGCCCTGGCCGACGGCAAGCGGGTATGGATTAAAAAAATTATCGCCGGGCATAGTGCCGATGACCGCGATACCGTGCGGCGTATGGCGGTATCCCATGCGCTGGATTTGACCAGGCGGTATCTGGAGGCGCTGCCGACCGTTATGGCCGGCGGGGAACGCATCGAGGAAGAACCGTCCCCCGCGCCGGAAATCCCCTCGGCGCCGGCTCAAGGCGAAAAACCCGATCATCGCCGCCGTACGGCGGTGCTGCTGGGTACGGTGGCGATTCTGGCCGCGGTGCTGTGCTGGGTATTGTTTACCCTTTTTGAGCCGTCATCCGCACCGGCCGGTTCCGGTGGGATCGTCGATACACTCAGTTCCATGTTTGCTTCCGAAAAGAACAGCGCGGCGACAATCGGCGCTCCCGCCGGAGCGCCGGAGGGAATGCTGAGCGACTTCTATAACCTGTATAGCCAGAACCAGGATGTGCGCGGTTGGCTGTCCATCGATAATACACAAATCGCCTATCCGGTGATGCAAAGGACAGGTGATTCCAGCTACTATGAAACTCATGCCTCGGATGGAACCAAATCGGACGTAGGCGCGCTCTATTTTGATGAAGAGGCCGCGTTTTTTACCACGCAGTCGGAGAACCGCTCGCTGGTGGTTTATGGCAGCAATCCGCGGGATGGCCGCATGTTGTCGGACCTGCTCGGCTATATGGATGCCGCCTTTGTCAAAGAACATCGCACGATCCATATGAATACGCTGTATGAGCGGGCTGACTGGGACGTGTTTGGCGTTATGGTGGTGGATGGCAATCCTGCCTCCGAAGACTATTTTGATTATACCATGTCCCGTTTTGGTGGAGACGCATTCCAGACGTTTGTCACCGAGATTCGCAAACGGTCGCTTTTTACCATCGACGTGGACGTGACCCCGGAGGACCGGCTTCTGCTGGTATCCACCGATGCTTCCAAGGAGGCCGGCTTTAAAGGGGCCCGGCTGGTGGTAGCGGCCCGGAAACTCCCCGATGTCGTGACGGCTGTGACACAGGATGCGGCATTGGGTACACAAACGAATGATAAAGAGGCGGACGACAGCACGGCAAGCGTGGTCCGTAATACGCAGGCGCTGCTTCCCGCGCGCTGGATGGAAGAAACACCGGTTACCACGAAATCCACCTCCCGGAATTCCATAGCTGTTGTAACAACAGCAACCGGTCAGGCAGGCGGTTCCGCCGTAACCAAAGGGACGGCCGCCAAAACCACCACCACGACACGGCGGACGACGACGGCCGCCAAACCGGGGTCCTCTGCCGGTTCCGCGGCGGGCCTGCAGGCGGGAAAAATATCCGAAACACAGTTTATGCAGCTGTTTCAGGTGAAGGACAGTTCTACCGGAAAGGTGACAAAGCCCAAAAACAAGACGGAGCTGCAGACCGCGCTGGCACGGCTTGTTAAACGGGAAATGGGGGCTGAACGGTACGGACTGTATTCCTCTGAGGCCTGGAAAGCCCAGGCGGTCGCCTCGTACACCTATGTGATCTGGTATGTTTCCGAATATGACAAACCATACGCGTTTCCCATGCCATCCATGAATCCCTCGTCGGTGGCCTCCGACCGCAAGATATACGACGCGGTAGGAAGTGTGCTGGGGGTCAAGGTGCTGGATACGACGCAGTCGTCGCTAAAATCCTTAGCCTGCAACACCATGTATTATGCCTCCAGCGCCGGGGTGACAGCCAACTGCCAGAAGGTATTCTGGGGCAGCCTGCCCTATCTGCGGAGCGTGACCAGCCCCTATGATTCGGATGCGTATATCGGCAAATACAGCGCAGGCACCGACCGCTGGACTTCCTCCTTTACCATCACGGTGGATCAGCTCAAAAAAGAATTGCAGGACTGGGCAAAGGAGAATCAGGGGAGCGGTACGGTCGGCTATGACGCGAAAAACGGCAAGCCGCCGCTTTATGCGCTGGAAACGGATGGTTCGTCCCGCTATGTTACCAAGACCAACTGGTACTATACGGACAAAAACGGCCGCAAGCAATATGTGACCGGGCCGCAGCTGCGCACCGCGATTGGAAGCCGTATGCGTTCGCACGCGTTTGCGGTGACGGCCTACGACAGCAAAAAACAGAGCCTGACGATCACGACCTATGGCTATGGCCATGGGGTGGGGCTCAGCCAGATGGGAGCGATCGGATACGCCAACGAGGCGGGGTGGAATTACCAGCAAATTTTGCGCCATTATTATTCTATCAGCAGCTCGTCCGCCGCACAGCTGGTGGCTCCCAAATGGTGACATCGATATACGGCCGTCCGTCAAGCGCCGATCGCGCTTTTGACGGGCGGCTTTTCGTGAATGCAGATGGGGAAAGTGGCGCAAAAGGTTTGCCATAGTCGGCAAAATGTGCTATACTATAGCCTCAAGCTAGAAGAGGGATGCCGGGGAAAGATGCCGGAGGATAATTTATCCGCCTTTGTCGGGAACACTCCATCATTCGCCAGGCCTCCGCAATATATAAAATGAACGGCCCAAAACCACCGGGTATGGGTGTCCGGCGGCAGAGGATGGGTCAGCAAAGTCGGTTTAACGCTTTGACGCGATAAACCAGAAAGAACCGGGTTGAGAATATGGAAGAACTGCTGCGGGTACAAGATTTATCGGTGGAATTCACCGGCGGTGAGCAGACTGTCCGTGTCATCGACGATCTGAGTTTTTCTCTGGGAAAAGGGGAAACGCTGGGCATTGTCGGGGAAAGCGGCAGTGGAAAAAGCGTTACGTCCCTGGCAATTATGGGGCTTCTGCCGGCCAATACGGCGAAGGTGGCGGGACATATTTTTTTACAGGAGGAAGACCTGCTGGCGCTGCCTGCCAGGAAAATGCAGGACTTCCGGGGAAGCAAGCTGTCCATGATATTTCAGGAGCCGATGACGTCGCTGAACCCCATACAAACCTGCGGCCGTCAAATCATGGAGGTCATGTTCCTGCATCAGAAGCTGAACCGCTCCCAGGCTAAGGAAAAGGCTATCGACCTGTTGCGGCTGTGCGGCATTCCGGACCCCGAGCAGCGGTTCCGCGAGTATCCGCACCAGATGTCGGGCGGCATGCGGCAGCGGGTGATGATTGCCATGGCGCTGGCTTGCCAGCCGTCCCTGCTGATTGCGGACGAGCCGACCACGGCGCTGGATGTGACCATTCAAGCCCAGATTTTGGAACTGATGAAGGCGATCAAGCAAAAGCAGTCCATGAGCATTATCATGATTACCCACGATTTGGGTATTGTGGCGGATTTTTGCGACCGGGTGTTGATTTTCTATACCGGGCAGGTGGTGGAAAGCGCACCGGTTTCCCAGTTGTTTTCGCAGCCTCTCCATCCGTACACGCAAGGGCTGATCCGGGCCCTGCCGAAAATCAGCGAGCAGGCGGACCGCCTGGAAGCGATCGAAGGCATGGTGCCGGATGCGGACGAAATGCCGCAGGGATGTCATTTTCATCCCCGGTGCCCCTATGCCGTGGCGCGGTGCCGCCAGGAAGCGCCGCCGCTGACCGTGTTGGACGACGGCCGTTGTGTCCGCTGTTTTAAAGTCATGGAAGAGGCGGGCAAAACCGTATAGTCCTGCGGGTTTATACGACTACCAGACAGGAAAGGCGTGGCCAGCATCATGAATCAAGAACAGGAAAAGCAACCGGAGCAGCTGGAACGGGAAGCCCGCATCAGCGCCGGCGTTTACGCCAGCCTGAGCGAGGAACCGGAAACGGATATCGCGCCGCTAAAGGATTCCCAGCCGGAAATGCCCGCCGAGGCGGACCCGGATGTTTTAGTGGAAGCCATAGGCGTGCGGCAGTTTTTTGAAGTGAAGAAAAGCCGGGGCAAAAAGGCGCTGGTGAAAGCGGTGGACGACGTGTCCTTTTCCATCCGGCGGGGGGAAACCTTTGGCCTGGTGGGAGAAAGCGGCTGCGGCAAAAGCACGCTGGGCAAGACCTTTCTCCGCCTGACGCCGCTCACCGGCGGGCAGGTGCTGTTCGATGGGCAGGATATATCCCGGCTGAGAGGAAAGGCGTTGAAACGGTTCCGCTGCCAGTCGCAGATGATTTTTCAGGATCCGTCCTCCTGCCTGAATCCCCGGCGCAAAATCGAGGATATCCTGACCGAACCCTATAAAATCCATCATCTTTACGATAAAAGCGAACGCATTAACAAGGTGCGGGAGCTGTGCGATATGGTGGGCCTGTCCCGTAACTATTTGTTCCGCTATCCGCACGAGATGTCGGGCGGGCAAAAGCAGCGGGTGGGCATCGCGCGGGCATTGGCGCTGAATCCCCGGCTCATTGTGTGTGACGAGCCGGTATCGGCGCTGGACGTGTCGATTCAGGCGCAGGTCATCAATTTGTTGATGGACCTGCAGCAGCAGCTGAATCTGACCTATTTGTTTATATCCCACAATCTGAGCGTAGTGAAGCACTGCTGCCAGCGGATCGGTGTGATGTATCTCGGCCGTCTGGTCGAGGTGGCTCCCGCTGAACGCATTTACGACCGGGCAATGCATCCCTACACCAAGGCGCTGATTTCCGCCATACCGGCCGTGGACGGACAGGAATCGGAGCGGATACTGCTCAAAGGGGACCTTCCCAGCCCCTCTGCCGTACCGCCCGGCTGCCCGTTTCACACTCGTTGCCCGCATGCGATGGATATATGCCGGCAGGTGCGGCCGGACTTAAAAGAGGAAGACGCAGGGCACTTTGTGGCCTGTCATCTGTATACTAAACCAGAGGAGGAACAAGGATGAGTAAAAACCATTGGCTGAAAGCGGCCTGTACCGCTATGGCCGGCGTGTTGATGATCGGCGCCGCGAGCGGCTGTACCGGCGGGGGCAAAAACGGCCCGGGCGATGCGTCGGGCGGATCGTCCGCTTCTAAAACCGTCGTCGTAGGCGCGTCGACCGACCTGAGTACGTTGGACCCGGGCGCGGCGTACGAAGTTTACGCCAACATGATCACGTATGCGACCTATGACATGCTGTTCCGCATTGAGGGCGAAGATATTGAAAATCCCAAGCCGTCCCTGACAACTGAAGAATGGTCGCTGGACGAGTCGGGTAAGGTCTATACCTTCCCGCTGCGCCAGGATGTGAAGTTTGTAAGCGGCAATCCCCTGACCAGCAAGGACGTGGTCTGGTCGATCACCCGTGTGATGAACCTGAAATCCAACACGGCGGCGCATGTGGCCGGCATTGACAAAATCGAGGCGCCGGACGAGTATACCGTGAAAATCACGCTGAAAGAAAAAGACGCCTCGTTCCTGACCAAACTGGCTTCCAACGCCTTTTGTGTGTTGGACAGCGAACTGGTGAAGCAGAACGGCGGCACCGATGCGGCCGACGCCAGCAAAACCGATAAGGCCCAGACCTATCTCGACCAGCATTCCGCCGGTTCCGGCCCGTTTGTGCTCAAGAGCTGGACGAAGGGCACCGAACTGGTGCTGGAGAAAAACAAAGAGTACTGGGGTGAGACCGGGAATGTGGAAAAAATCATTCTCAAGGAAATCCCGGACACCAACACCCAAATCCAGATGATCCAAAAGGGTGAGATTGACATAGCCCTCTCCCTGAACCAGGACAACGTGGGCCAGCTTGAAGGCAACAGCGATGTGGCCATTAAACGGGGCCTCACCGCCCAGATGACGTTCCTGCTGATGAACAACGATCCCAAAATTGGTAAGGAAATGGCCAACCCGGACGTTCAGCAGGCGGTGCGTTACGCCATAGATTATAAGGGCCTGAAAGCCATGTGCGGCGAAGGCGCGGTGTTGCCGCTGACCTTTGTACAGCAGGGATTTTCCGGGGCCAAAACCCGTGATGACAACTATCAGGACATTGAAAAGGCCAAGGCGCTGATGAAAAAGGCCGGCTACGAGAAGGGTTTTACCATTGAACTGAATGCGGCCAATTATGAAACCGCGGGCATGAAATGGACCGATATCGCCCAGAAAATCAAAAACGATCTGGCTCAGATCGGCATCACCGTGAATATTAAGACCAGCGAGTTCAGCGTGGTCATCGATCCTTACCGCAACGGCGAGGTACCGTTCCTGTTGATGCACTGGAGCCCGGACTATTTCGATATCAACAACCAGCTGGCGTTCCTGCCGGGCGAACTGGTTGGCGAGCGCGCCAAGTGGAGCGCGGACGGCCATGAGGATATGCTGGAGCTGGGCAAAAAAATTGAGGGCGAATCCGATAAAGCCAAACGCGCCCAGTATTCAGAGGAGCTGCAGGACATGGTGGCGGAAAACAGCCCTTATGCTTTCCTGCTCGAGCATCCCCAGGTGTTTGCGTCGCGCACCACGCTCGATAATGTGCTTTACAACGATCTAAGCAAAATCCAGCTGGCGCAGCTCACAGTAAAATAAAGTCCATTTGGAAGTGGACGTAAAGCGGTAAATCAGCCGCCGGGAAGGCCGGATATCCGGTCTTCCCGGCGGGTACCTTATCCCGAACGCCAGTATTCCATAAAGCTTAATCGCACAGGCGATCCGGTTTTATGGAATACCGGATGACAGAAAGGACGTGCAGCGGTTTGTGGCGTTATATCCTGAGACGACTGGGAATGATGATTCTTCTCCTGTTTGGCGTCTCGTTAATGGTTTTCCTGATCTCCCATATGGTTCCCAGCGACCCGGTTGCGGCCAACCTGAGCCAGTCGGCGCAGGCCGATGAGGAGGTTGTGCAGGCGTATAAAGAGAAATGGGGACTGGACAAGCCGCTGTATCAGCAGTATTTCGTCTATGTCGGTAACCTGCTGAAAGGGGACATGGGCACGTCCATCCGTACCGGCCAGCCGGTGATGCAGGACCTGTTGCAGTGTTTCCCGGCCACGGTGGAATTGTCCGTCTTCGCCATGCTCATCGCCATTGTGCTGGGGATTCTGTTCGGCGTTCTCTCGGCGGTTTTTCGAAATAAAGCCGCCGACCAGGCCCTGCGGGCGATATCGGTCAGCGGTGTGTCGATTCCCAGCTTCTGGTTCGCGCTGCTGATGCTGTCGGTGTTTTCATCCACACTGGGCTGGTTCCCCGGCGGCGGCCGGCTGGATATCCGGGGCGAGATCCCCACCGGTGGCAGCGGCCTGTATGTGCTGGACGGACTGCTTTCCGGGAACTGGTCGCTGGTGGGGGACGCATTGTCCCACCTGATCCTGCCGGCACTGGTGCTGGGCTTCTTCACCATGGGGCTTATCACCCGCCAGACCCGCAGCAATCTGCTGGAAACCATGTCCATGGACTACATACGCACCGCCCGTGCCAAAGGCATGAGTGAACGGCGGGTGGTCACGGGCCACGCGCTGGGCAATGCGCTGATCCCGGTCATCACCGTAGCCGGTATGGGTTTCTGTAACCTGCTTGGCGGTATGGTGTTTGTGGAAAAGATTTTTGCCTGGCCCGGCATCGGGCAGTACGCCTACCAGGCGGCCACGACGCTGGACTTTCCCGCGATCTGCGGCGTATCGCTGCTGATCGCCCTGAACTATGTCGTCATCAACCTTGTGATTGATATCCTTTACGGTATTATCGATCCCCGTGTCCGGTACCAGTAAGGGCCGGCGTATGGAATGACGGAAAGGGAGGATGACGAGCGTGCACACGATACGCAGTTTATGGAAACAAAAGAATTTCATGTTTAAAGTCGGGCTCATCATTTGTCTGGTGTGGCTGGTGGTTATGGTGCTGGCCCGCTTGATTGCGCCCATGGATCCCCTCGCCCAGGATTTGTCGCAGCGGTTCCAGGCACCCAGCGGGGCGCACTGGTTTGGCACGGACAGCCTGGGGCGCGATGTATTCAGCCGTGTGCTGGTGGGCAGCCAGTATTCCATCACAGCGGGCCTGATTACGGTGCTGTTCTCGTTTTTAATCGGTATGGTTTACGGCGCGGTCGCCGGCTACGCGGGTGGGATCGTCGATGATATTATGATGCGCCTCAGCGAAATGGTGCAGTCGTTCCCACCGCTGATCCTGGCCATGGTGATCGCGGCGGCCATGGGACCGAGCATCGTCAATTCGGTGTTCGCCATGGCGATCATCTGGTGGCCCAATTACGCCCGCCTGACCCGCAGCATCGTCATATCGCTGAAGGAAAACGATTATGTGACGGCCAGCCGCTTGATGGGGGCGTCCCGTGCGCGGATACTGTTCCGGGAAATCCTGCCCAACAGCATCGGGCCGCTGCTGGTAATGGCGACACTGGATTTGGGCAATGCCATTCTGATGTTCTCCGGCTTGAGCTTCCTGGGGCTCGGCGTCCAGCCGCCTGCTCCGGAATGGGGCGCCATGGTGAGCGACGGCGTGACGGCATTCCAGTACTGGTGGGTGTCCACCTTCCCGGGGCTGGCAATCTTTACCGTGGCCATTGGGGCCAATTTTATCGGTGACGGCCTGCGGGACTATATGGACCCGAAACTGCGCAAGCAATTATAAAAACCGGCGCGGATTTCCGCGCCGGTTTTCCACAAATATTTTCAGGGAGACGATGCATATGACCCTTATACATGTAGACGAAGACATAGCGGCGGTGGGGCTGCCGCTATACGACATGAGAAAAATTTTTAAAATGGAGGGCGCGTACACACATATGGATTTTAGCCTCATCACCATCCAGCCCGGCGCGCGGGTGCCGGAGCAGGGGGATGGCTGCCACGATGCGGACGAGTACTCCTATTTTTTGGAGGGAGAGGTCTACACCGAAAGCGGCAAGGACGTCGGCGTGGTGGGAAAAGGCGCGGCGACCCTGATTCCCAAAGGGGAGCGCCACTGGTGTGAAAACCGCACCGACAAGCCCTGCACGCTGGTGTGCATGATGGTCAAATAGTGTCAACTCGAGGATTGACACATTGGTCTGCGAGGAACCGGGAATCCGTATTTTAAGCCTGTCGGCTTGAGCCAAAGGCCTTTTGCCTCGCAATAGACTTCAAAGAATAACTGTAATGCGCTGGAGATAAACGCCAGTTTTTCTGTTTGTGGCTAATCAATAGGTACGCAAGGAAAGGGGAGTTGTCTAATGAATCAGCAGCGTCTGGCAAATGTCATAGGCCATATGCGCCGGGAGGGTCTGCGGCAAACGCTGATATCCTCCACGGCGTCGGTGTATTATCTAACCGGCCTGTGGATTGAACCGCACGAGCGGATGCTGGCCCTCTATCTCGATATCGACGGCCGCGCCATATTGTTTGGCAATGAGATTTTTGGGATTCAGCCCGAGGGGCTCAACTGGCGGCCGCACAAAGACGGCGACGATCCGGTAGCGGATTTGGCGGCGGCGATTCAGCCGGGGACAATGGGGATCGACAAAGAATGGCCAAGCCGTTTTTTAATCGGACTGCTGGACCATCGAAAGGATATAACCCCGGTGCTGGGCAGCGCGCCGGTGGATATGGCGCGGCGGTTTAAAGACGCCGAGGAACAGGCCGCTATGCGGCGGGCGTCTGCTGTCAACGATCAGGTGGTAGAAGCGGCGATCGCGGCGCTGCGGGAGGGTGTGACGGAGCTGGAACTGGCATCGCTCGTCAACCGGGAGTTTGCGGCGCGGGGTGCGGATGTGGCGGATGGACCGCAGCTGGTTTGTTTTGGCGCCAACGCGGCCGACCCGCACCATGCACCGGGACACACCGTCCTGCATAAAGGGATGGGCGTTACCTTTGATATTTTCACACCCATTGGCCGCTACTGGTGCGATATGACCCGTACCGTGTTTTTTGGCGAGGCAGATGAGGAGCAGCGGCGGGTATATGAAACCGTGCTACGAGCAAACCAGGCCGGCATTGCCGCAGTGAAACCGGGCGTACCGCTGAAAGACATTGACCGGGCAGCCCGACGGGTCATTGAGGAAGCGGGATACGGCTCCTATTTTACCCACCGGCTGGGACACAACATCGGGCTGGATTGCCATGAGCCGCCAGATGTCGGCTCCGCCAGTGAAGCGGTGGCCGCGCCTGGCATGACCTTTTCCATTGAACCGGGGATCTATCTTCCCGGACGGATCGGCGTGCGGATAGAGGATCTTGTGCTGGTGACAGAAACCGGGTGCGAAGTACTCAATAAAGCGTCAAAAGACCTGCACATTGTTGGATGAGCACAGGCAGCCTCCTATATGTCAAAGCCCCCTGGCCGGTAAAATCGTTTACCGGCCAGGGGGTTTTTGTGATTATGGATCATTATCCGCCCAGTGCCTTGTGGAGATCTGCGACATAGGCCGCCTGCTGCTTTTTTAAATACAATCCCACAAACGGTTTCAAAAAAAACACCTTTGCTGTCACCTCTTCAGTGAAACGGATGGTGACGCAGCCGTCCTCTTCGGTAAATAATCCGGTCCAGTGGCCGTGCATACGGCTGTTGTCCATATCAAACGCATAATGAGTCATCGGCTCGAAAGACGTGACTGTAAAGGTGGTGGAGTAACCGTCTGCCGTATATTCCACAAAGCCTTGCGGGATAATGTCGATGCGGCGGATATCGCTGCGCCAGGTATATTCCGTGAGAGAGGTGACGGTGTTCCATACCGATTCCAGATCGGCGGTAAACACCGCTTCAATGGCGGCAGTCGTCATAGTGGTTTCTTCCTTTCCTGTAAAGCCGGCATTTCCAGGGTTTCTCCCTTTAAAAAACCGACGCCATGCAGCATGAGACTCTCAGCGGTGAGGGCCATGTCCTTAGCGGAGGTCAGCATACCTTCGTCCAGCCACTTTTTAAGCAGGCCGATGCAGCCCGCACTGACAAAGGCGTAGAAGTAATCCAACTGCCGGGGAGATGCATCGGCAAAATACTGGGTGTAGGCTTCAAAACAGTGTTCCCGTCCCAGATTGATCAGCTTAAGGGCAAAATCCTTGTCTCCATAGTCCCCAAGCGTCACCACACAAATGTCCGCGTTGTCCTTGAGGCACTGGAAAATCTGCGTACTGAGCTCAACGGGATGCAGCTGCTTTTCCTTTACGCGCAAAAGGGGCTCCAGCGCTTTGCTAAAATCCGTCAGCATCTCATCTTCCAGCTGCTGGAGCAGATCGTACATGTCGGTATAGTGCATATAAAACGTACCGCGGTTAATCCCGGCCCGTTCGCACAGTTCCCGAACGGTAATGGACTGTAGTGGCTTTTGTTCCAGCAGCTCGGTCAGCGCTTTGCGCAGACGCCGTTTGGTATGCAGCACCCTCCGGCTATTTGTAACATTTTTCAAAACAACCCCTCCTTTTAAACAGGTGTGGCCGGTTTTGTCGGTTCATTCGAAAAATGTTCAAAGTTCAAGTCTTGTATTTTCATCTAAATTTATCATAATACAAGTAGAAAGAAAAATCAACACCCTGTTCATTTATAAAGGGAGGCATCGATATGGAGCGGGTCTATATTATTACGGGCGCCAATGGGCACCTGGGAAATACCATTGTCCGCCAGCTCAAGCGGCAGGGCAAAACAATGCGCGGGCTGATCCTGCCCGGTGAACCTGGAAGCGACGACAGATGGATGACGTATATCCGCGGGGACGTGCGGGATATAGCCACTTTACAACCCTTGTTTGAAGGGCTGGAGGACAAGGAGATCATCGTCATTCATACAGCGGGTATTGTGGATATTTCCGGTGAAGTGACCAAACCGCTGTACGACGTCAATGTGGGCGGTACGCGGAATATGGTGGAGCTTTGCCTGCAGCACCATGTGAAGCGGATGGTGTATGTCAGTTCGGTACACGCCATTCCGGAAAAGAGCAGCCTGCGTGTCCAGCAGGAAATCCGGCACTTTTCCTCAGAGCAAGTCTCCGGCGGGTATGCCAAGACCAAAGCGGAGGCGACCCAGGTCGTGCTGGATGCGGTCGCGCGGGGACTGGACGCGGTGGTGGTGCATCCTTCGGGGATTCTGGGACCATACGACGGCTCCGGCAATCATCTGGTCCAAATGGTCAGCGATTATATCCATGGCAAGCTGCCCGCCTGCGTGCGGGGCGGATACGATTTTGTGGATGTTCGGGATGTGGCGGCCGGCTGCATCGCCGCGGCGGAAAAAGGGCGGACCGGGGAATGCTATATTCTCTCCAACCGGCATTATGAGGTTAAAGATGTTCTGAAAATGGTGCAGGAGGTACAAGGAGGACGCCGGCTGCCGGTGTTGCCGGTCTGGATGGCAAAGGCGGCGGCTCCTGTGATGGGCTGGGCCGCCCGACGTAAACGGCAGCGGCCGCTGTACACCAAGTATTCGCTGAATACGCTGAACAGCAACGATCGTTTTTCCCATGACAAAGCGACGCGGGAGCTTGGCTATCATCCCCGCGACTTGTTCCAAACGATTGCAGACACCATCTTGTGGATGAAACACCGGCCTCAACGGGCCTGACTGTAACAGAAGAAAAGCCGTCCGGTTTAAGCCGGACGGCTTTTCGATGGAAAGAGAGATTAAAAGGAGGAGATCTTTTTAGTAGCGAACTGCAGGATTTGCAGCGCATCAGCGGCAGTAACAGCCTCTTTTTTGTCAACGTTCGCGGCCGTTTGCTGGATAGAATTCAGCGTGATTTTATTGGTCGCCGCCTGCAAAGCCATCAACGCGTCGGTGGCGGAGACCTCCCCATCGCCGTTGACGTCTCCGGCAAAATATGCAGGTTTCAGTGCGCCTTTGGCTTCCTCCAAGGCGGCTTTGGCGTCGTCTGCTTCGGACTGGGTTGCATTATTGTCGCCCAGGACCGCTTTGGCCGCTGCCAGTTTTTCCTGAAACGCTTTCACGGTATCCGCAGTAAAATAGGCCGTGTCAACCGCTTCGGCCTCGGCTACCGCCTGGCGCAGCGCCGTTTTATTGGCTCCCGGTGTCACGTCAGTCAGATCCGCTATCGCGCTGTCTAATAGAGCGCGGGCGGTCCGCACATCCTCAAGCGTTGTTCGCTTGCTGGCCACCACTTTAGTCGCCTGTTCCAGCGCCGCGGTATATGCGGCGTAGGACTCGTCGCTGTTGGAGCCCTTCGCAATGGGGTTGTCGGTCAGCTCTTTCAAAGCAGCTAATTCCTCCTCAAAGGTAATATCGACAATGGCCGCTTTGCTGATCGTCATGGACAGGGTTTCGTTCACATACGGGCTGGCGGCGTTTCCCAGAGGCGTCTGCACCACGCAGATCAGGCGATTTACCTGTGTCCAGTCGATCAGTCCGCGCTTATTGTTGACGCCATATTTTACTCCGCCATCGGATTTATATAGGCCGTTCAGCGCGTCCGCCAGCGGTATATCGATCTGATTCACACCGTAATGCAATTCCCAGGAGCTGTTGATTGTCCATCCGAAATTGTGTTCCTTGTTGCCGGCCTGACTGTCGCCCTCTTTGTTTTCCACATCCGGTGAGCGCAATTTAATCCAGCCGCCGGTAAACAGGTTTCCGGCCGGAATGCTCTCATCCGATGAGGACAGGTCGATGGTCATGCGCAGGTACAGCTTATCGGGATCAAATTCGGTAAGATCCACTGGCTTGCCGCCATCGAGTGCCTTCCAGTCGGCGTACAGGTCTTTCATACTGGTATCCTTGGTTGCGATACAGGTCTGTTCGATTTCACTGAACCGCGCAACCACCGCCAAATCGTGCCCGTTGGGATCCAGAGTGGGTTCTACCGCCGTACGCCACGGTTTGCTCAGGGTCATTACATCGTCGGTTTCAGTGTCATACGGACAAAACGTATAGGTATAATCAAAGGTGCGGGTGGCCGGCAGTTTGTACTGGTTCAACTGGCCCGGGCCGTGCGACTCCTGACCAATACCACGGGAAACCTGATCGATGTTGAGGATGGTGTAGTCGGTCTGGGGCATCTCATACGGATGCTTGCGGTTCGCGTAATCGGTTACTTTGAAATGGGTCGCGCTCGCCTCAACCGGCGATTTTCCCACCACCAGCAGCCCTGTGGCCGTATCCGGGTTTTCCAGCGCAATAAAGCGCGTGTCGGTATGGTTGCCGGACACCTGTGGATTCTGATAGGGATAGAACGAGTTGGAAACAGTATCGGTATACAGGCCGACCAGCGCGCCTGCGCGGCGGTCGGCAAAGGTTTCCTCCGGGCCGCTGCCGTACCAGGTAATCTGTTCGAATGCGGCGGGCAAGGTAAGCTCGGCCCCGTATTTTAACAATTCACCCGCGCCGGCGGCCGGAATCAGTTTTGCCTGCACCTGTACGGCGCCCGACGGATACACCGTATAGGTCATCTCCTGTTTCGAATTGTTAGCCACAGGCAGGTTTAACCGGGTATGGATGACATACAGGCCATCCTGCCGCACGGCGGTCAGAGCCTCCAAAACCATGGACTGGTTGGCGTTGGCCCATTCGTTGGAGAACTTATCGCCGTCGGCGGGGGCGCGCCAGTAGTTGGGGGTGGGGCCCTGCGTGAGCAGGGTTTCACCACCCACGATGTAGGAAGCGATCAGGCCGGTTTTTTTATCCACAGACAGGGCAAAGCCGTCGCCGGTAATGGTGATGGACTCGCCGTTCTCAGCCTTTTTCAGCGCCCCAAAACGGCTCATATCCGGCAGGGGCGTGTTTTCGATATCCACTCCGATGCCCAGTTGGCCGTATGCGACCACATGACCGGTTTCGGCCCAATCGGTATCCGCTTTCAGCACGGCCGCGATATGGAGGAAATACTCTCCGTCTGTTTTGGGACTGTCCGGTATCTTGTAGGGCACGGTGAGCGTTTTCGTCTCACCCGCACCGACAGCCGCCGTCATCGTACCGCTGCCGATCACGGCGCCGTCCTCGATCAGTTCCCAATGAAGGTCATAGTCGTCGGTACCGGTAAAGACCTTTTCGTTATAAATCGTAACCTCGCCCCTGGATAGCTGCTTCTGAGTGGCAGTAAACCACAGCGGCTGATGCACGTATTTGATTTCCTGCAGCTCAGGTTGGGGTGTGCGGTCGGCTGATACAACGCCATTTTGGCAAAAGTTGCCGGAATTGATCACGTCGCCCCAGTCGCCGCCATAGGCGAGATACTGGCCGGCCAGTGCCTCGTGGCCGGTTTCACCATAATAATCCCACACGCGGGTGGAAGCGTCCTGCTTTACCATGGCATCGCTGAAATCCAACCACATCAGCACATCGCTGCTGTCGGCGGTAATGGCGTAGACGGTATCGTTGATATATGCCTCCCGCTGGGCCGTGATTTCGGAATCGCTCAGCGCTTTGGTATACACACGGGCCATGGCGACGTCGTTTTCCCCGACACGGCCCTTTTGTGTACAGTAATTTATGGCGAAATCATACGCACTCTTTTTGATGTAGGCATCGTCAGCAATGGCGGGAGCCTTGGTGACCGACAGTTTCTGGCCATCGAGATAAAGGGACGTGGTATGGGTGCCCCCGTCGTAAACGGCCGCCAAATGCTGCCATTTGCCGCTGGCCCAATCGGACGGGCGCTGGTACTCGGTCTGCGCCCATGATCCGGTGGAGCCATTGGTGGTCATGTAGGTGATGAAATCGATGCGGCCCGGATTGTAGGCGCGCAGCGCCACCTGTGTATCGCCTTTTTGCATCAGCGGCTGGGCAATGGCGTTGCCGGATATGTCCGTACCATTGCGCGGGCGCACCATCATTTCAAAGGTAAACGAATGGGTACCGGACAGCGACTCGTTGATTTTACCGCCCGCATCGGCGGTGGAGGGAATCGTCATATAGCCCTCCAGATACGATCGGCCTGTCTGGGTATCGGTTTTGACCTCACCGTTTAATACGCCGGTGTAGCCGTTTCGGCTTTTGTCGGCATCGATTAGATACACCGGCTCCACCGTGGGCAGCGGGGTGGCCATCGACTGGTCTACCCAATCCCAGATAAAGCCGCCCATCACATTGTCGTATTTCCGTATGGCATTCCAGTATTCCATAAACCAGCCGGAGGCGTTGCCCATCGCGTGGCTGTATTCAATGGGAAAATAGGGCATTCGGTCGGCATCCCCGCCGCGGGCGGCGATCGTTTCCAGCGCCGCGTACATATCGCAGTTGACGTCCACGCCGCCCTCGCCGTGCAGGCGCTCGTAGTTGACTGGACGGGTGGAGTCGAGAGGACGCACTACCTCCTGGATGGAACGCTGCAGCATTTTTGTCTGGGGCGTAATGCCGCTTTCGTTTCCCAGCGACCACATCACCACACTGGTCCGGTTTTTCTGCGCCTCCATATTGGCGGTCAGACGGTCGATATACGCGGCTTCCAGATTCTCCGCCATCACATCGCTGGGGGCGTTTTCCGTAATCTTGATATCCCCCTCCAGCGCATGGCTTTCCATATTGGCCTCGGCCATTACATACAAACCGTATTTGTCGCAGAGATAATAAAAATAATTATCATTGGGGTAATGCGAGGTACGCACCGCGTTGATATTGCTTTGTTTCATCATTTTGAGGTCGGTTTCATACAGCTCATGCGACACGTACCGGCCGGTATACGGACTTAAATCATGGCGGTTGGCGCCCTTAAAGATCAACGGTTTGCCGTTGATCCGGATGGGTTCATAGTGCGTGGTAACCTTGTTGTAGTTCTCGTCCACTTCGGTCATGGTAAAGGTGATTTCACGAAAACCGAGCTGCTGAGCGACACTTTCAAAGTGCTTGCCGCTCTGCTTATCATACAGCGAGATGACCAGTGTGTAAAGATAGGGATCTTCATCAGACCAAAGATGAGGGGAGGGAATCAGGCGGGTCAGGGACAAAACGCCCTCTTTCCCGGACGCAACGGCCGGCACGTCCTGCTGTATGGGGGAGGAGGCGACAATATTGCGCCCCTCTTCATCAAACAGCCGCACATCCACGCCAAAGCTGTCGACGGCCTGGTCGCTCATGTTGGAGATGTTCAGCCGCAGCTTCAGATTTGCGTCCGTATAGGTCTCGTCCAGATCGGTCTCCACCTTATAATCCCGGATATGTACCGCCGGTGTGGCGTATAAAACAACGTCCCGGAAAATGCCGCCCAGCCGCATAAAGTCCTGATCCTCCAGCCAGCTGCCATCGCACCAGCGATGCACCCGCACCGCCAGCAGGTTGTCTTTTCCGTCTGGGTTGAGAAACGGCGTAATATCAAAATCGTGCGCATCAAACGAATTTTCCGTATAGCCTACCTCATGTCCGTTGACGTAGAGGTACATGGCGGATTCAACGCCTTTAAAGGAGATATACACTTTTTTGCCGTTGGCCATCCAGTCGGGATCCACATCAAAACGCTTGCGGTAAAAGCCCACTGGATTGGTGACCAGCGGTGCGGCCGGCACCAGGCTGGTATCGCTGCCCGTCGCGTTGCCATAGGCTTTCCAGGGAATACCGATATTGGAATAGATCGGGAAATCAAACCCCTGCGTCTGCCAGCTGGCGGGAAGCTCCACCGATTTCCAACCGCAGCCATAGTTGGCTGTTTCGTAGGATTCCACCTTACCGGTACCGGTATAGGGGGTCATAACGAATTCTTTCTTGTAGAAGTTGGCGGCTACACCCGCATCTTCGGCCAGAGCCGGGTTTTTGAATACGGTCAGATCCCAGATCTGGCCGGCCCCGGTCAGCCGCTTATAATAGGAAGATTGCTCAAAATCGTAGTTGACCGCACCCTGCCGGGCCTTTTCCACGCTGTCGTAGGGCAGCGTTTCACTGGCATGGGCAGGTTCGCGGTTTACCTCAAACACATCGCCCTGGCGCACCGGATTTCCCTGAATATCGGTCGAGTTTTTTTCGCCTGTCCACTCTTTATAAGTGAAATACGTCTGCCCGGCTTTCAAACGGCTTACCGAATTCATTGCAGGCCAATCCGCACCGCTGTTCCACGGTTCGGTTTCTTCCGCGAAAGCTGTGGGACCAACGGATAAAATGGCAGAGCCAAGCATCGCTGCCGTAAGCATAAAAGACAACACCCTTTTCCTTTGTTTCATTCGTTTCATCCTTACCCCTCCAAGCCTGATTGGTTAGCTTTAGTGTAGCAGAGAGCCGCAGGAAATTCCATAGGCTGGTTTTGCCTCTGTTAGTATAAATTTTTTGTCAAAAACCATTGCGGATTTGTCATAATCTGCTATGATTATAGTGAGCAGAGCAGGGGGGATGGACGATGCAAAAATTTATTATGTTGGACGATAAAGGGCTGCGGGACGTGGTTCCCCTGCAATATGGAGAAGAAAAATGCCCGCATAAAAAAGCGAAGGTCCGGGTTATGAACGACTATTATCTGCTGCATTACGTTTATTCCGGCGTCGGATACTATTATGCCAACGATCAAATATATACGGTCACCGAAGGGCAGCTGTTTATTATTCATCCTCATGAAGCGGTCTATTATGAGCCGGACCACTCCAATCCCTGGCATTATTGCTGGGTGGGCTTTGAAACGCCTCTGGAGATCCCGCGGCTTGCCTGCGAGTATGTGCTTGATGCGCATTATGCAGAGCATATTTTCCGCTCTCTCGGCGCGACAGATGAATGGATGCATGGCCGTGAATATTATATTAGCGGTAAAATTCTCGAATTTCTGGCGACCATTGACCGTGCGGACACCGGCGCAAGCCATAAGACCTTTGTAGACAGGGCTGCCGGGTATATTCATAAAAATTATACAAGACCCATTACAATTGAAGGCCTGGCAGATAGTCTCAATGTCAGTCACAGCTATTTCAGCACTATTTTCCGGCAGCAAATGGGTGTTTCTCCCCACCAGTTCCTGATGGATGTCCGGTTGGAAAATGCGGCGGCGCTGATGTCCGAGCATGGATTCAGCGTCAGTGAGGCAGCGCTCAGTGTCGGCTACGGAAACGTTTATAACTTTTCAAAGATGTTTAAGAAGAAATATGGCGTGTCTCCCAGTCGCTATGCCTCAAGGCCCTCAAAAAAACAGAAATAGTGTAAAAAAAAGGCGGCCAGCAAATAGGCCGCCTTTTTCAGGCAGAAAAGCGTTTCAAAGCACGGTATTTATTTGTCGTTTATGGGTATTATCCTCTCTATGTATCATCATAATAAAGATATAATAACAGACCATGCGCGAGTAGTCGGTCCGAGTGTGGATAACATTTTAATTTATTAACATAGGTTTGCCTTATTATCGGTGGCGTGACAAAAGCAGGAAAAGAATGGACGCTAATAAATGACGAAGAATAGGGGATAGTAAATAGCGGAAAGAGAGAGTTTCTTTCCGATCGGAATGAAAAAGGAGTTGACGCAGATATGTCCAAGTCCAATCGCGGATTAGCCGGCATATTGGCGGGGACCCTGCTGATGACCGTCGCACTGGTGGGGTGTACGTCCAAAGACGATAAGAATAACGATAAGGACAAAACCACCACCACCTCGACTACTACTACGACGACCACGAGCAGCACGACTTCCTCTTCGCATTCGTCTAACCTGATAGACGATATCAGTAAAGGCGCTTCGGATGCCATGAATAAGGTGCGCACCGGCGTTTCGGATGCCATGAGCAAAGCGTCCCCAACCAAATAATCAAAAGCCCCCTATACAGGGGGCTTTTGATTTTAAAAGTAGATAAAAAGCCTCCCGCCCTTTCGGGTGGGAGGCTTTAAAGAAAAATCTTACTTCAGCTCGACTTTCGCGCCGGCTTCTTCCAGTTTCTTCTTCATGTCTTCCGCATCGTCCTTGGAAACGCCTTCTTTGACAGCCTTGGGAGCGCCGTCAACGACTTCTTTAGCTTCTTTCAGGCCCAGGCCGGTGATCTCGCGGACCACTTTGATCACGTTGATCTTGTTGGCGCCAACTTCGGCCAGAACAACGTCAAACTCGGTTTTCTCTTCAGCGGCAGCGGCGGCGCCGGCAGCCGGAGCAGCGGCAACAGCCACCGGAGCGGCAGCGGAAACGCCGAATTCCTCTTCCAGAGCTTTCACCAGTTCAGACAGCTCCATAACAGTCAGAGCCTTGACATCTTCGATCAATTTCAAAACTTTATCAGACATTTTTAAATCCTCCAAATCAATTTTTAATAGTTAGGCAGCCTTTTGGCCTGCCAATGGGGTTCTTTACGCGCCCTGCTTTTCGGCAATTGCGTTCAGCGCACAGACGAGTCCGCGCATCGTACCATTCAGTACACACACCAAACCGCTGATCGGCGCATTCAAGCCGCCCAGTACCTTGGCGACCAACACCTCTTTGGGAGGCATTTTGGCCAGCTCACCGACCGCATTCGCGTCGATAACCTTGCCTTCGACAAAACCGGCCTTTACCTTAAAGGTCTGGCTTTTGTCCGCATACTCGCACAGGATCTTGGCAGCCGCCACATGATCCTCCGGGCTGATGGCCACGGCGGTGGTACCCTCCAGAACGGAGTCCATGTCGCTGAGGCCCGCTTTTTCGTTGGCGCGGCGCAGCATGGTGTTTTTCACAACCGTGTACTCCACACCGGCTTCGCGCAGCTGGCGGCGCAGCTTGGTATCGTCCGCAACCGTGATACCCTGATAGCTTACGACAACGCCGGCCGTGGCTTTGCTCAGCTTTTCAGCCAGCTCTTCCACGTACGCCTGTTTTTCCTGCAATACTTTCTCGCTTGGCAAATCTAATTCACCTCCATGCTGAATCTGCCGTCTTCAACATAAGAAAAGCCCTTCCGGCGGATCGCTCCACAGGAAGGGCGCATTAACAAAAAGCATCGGAATACAAAGAATCCGTGTCACTCCAGTTAAAGCTCTCTGCCTCGGCAGGCGGCGTTGGCCGTTAGGTCCCGGGGGACACCTGCTGTCTGTGGAAGAACAGCGTTTACTATTATATACAAAGCGAAACGCTTTGTCAAGGGGCCGGTTTTATGAAAATCAGCCGATTTTAACGGGGTTGATCTTAATACCGGGGCCCATGGTGGCCGATACCACGCAGGATTTAATATACTGGCCTTTGGATGCCGCCGGTTTAGCCCGGACAATCGCGCCCAGCAGCGCATCAAAGTTCTCCTGCAGCTTACCGGCGCCGAAAGATACCTTGCCGATGGGGCAGTGAATGATATTGGTTTTGTCCAGACGATATTCGATCTTACCGGCTTTCGCTTCGTTGACCGCCTTGGCCACGTCCGGCGTTACCGTACCCGCCTTCGGGTTGGGCATGAGACCGCGGGGGCCGAGGACTTTACCCAGGCGGCCGACCACACCCATCATATCCGGGGTGGCGATGACCACGTCAAAGTCCATCCATCCGCCGTTAATTTTGGCGATGGTCTCGTCGTCGCCGATAAACTCGGCACCGGCATCCTGAGCAGCCTGCGCTTTATCGCCTTTGGCAAAAACCAGCACGCGGACCGATTTACCGGTACCGTTGGGCAGCACGACCGCGCCGCGGACCTGCTGATCCGCGTGACGGCTGTCGACACCCAGTTTCACGTGGACTTCCACCGTTTCGTCGAATTTGGCTTTACCGGTTTTCACCGCCAGATCCAACGCGTCGTTTATATCATACAACGTATTGTTGTCGATCAGCTTAACGCTGTCGGCATATTTTTTACCGTGTTTCATTGGCTTATCCTCCCTGTTGATACGCGGCTGCATGCCGGGCCTTGCCGGAGCAAACCGCGTAGAGTGGTAAAATCGGAATGGTTGAGATGTTCCTCCCACCCAATGCGGGTTTAGTCGACGACTTCAATACCCATGCTGCGCGCAGTACCGGCGACCATGCTCATGGCCGCTTCCACACTGGCAGCGTTCAAATCGGGCATCTTGGTCTCGGCAATTTTCTTTACCTGGTCCCGCGTGATCTTGGCGACCTTATTCTTGTTCGGCACGCCGGACGCGGTTTCGATACCGCAGGCTTTTTTGATCAGGACCGCCGCAGGGGGGGTCTTGGTGACAAAGGTAAACGAACGGTCGGCATACACCGTGATGACGACAGGGATAATCAGGCCCACGTCGTTTTTCGTACGCTCGTTGAATTCCTTTGTAAAAGCCATAATGTTGACGCCGTGCTGACCAAGGGCCGGTCCGACAGGGGGCGCCGGCGTAGCTTTGCCAGCCGGAATCTGCAGTTTAATGTAACCGGTTACTTTCTGAGCCATTTTTTCTTGCACCTCCAAAAATCGTGGTCAATGGCGGAACGGCTACCGGCGAAGACAGGCTTCGCACCGTTCCTCCCACAGCCGGAAACGTGTCCGGCGCACAGTAAAAAGCGGCGAACCGCTTGATACATCGGAACTGTTCTGCTCACATGGGTTCGGCTTGGTCCAGCTCCAGTTCGACCGGGGTTTCGCGGCCGAACATGGAAATGGTCACCCGCACCATGTTCTTCTCCACATCCAGTTCGTCGACGACGCCGGTGAAATTTGCCAGCGGGCCGTCGTTGATCCGGACCGTATCGCCGACCTGATAGGTCACTTCCACTTCGTGCTTCTCCACGCCCAGGGCCGCGACTTCTTCGTCGGTCAGGGGAGTGGGTTTGCCGTTGGGGCCGACAAATCCAGTACAGCCCCGCGTATTGCGGACAATGTACCAGCTGTCGTCGGTCATGACCATTTTCACCAGCACGTAGCCGGGAAAAATTTTGCGGTCGACTTCCCGTTTTTTGTTGTCTTTGATTTCCACGACCGTTTCGGTCGGGACGCGGATCTCATGGATCCAGTCGTGCAGCTTCCGGTTTTCCACAATCTTTTCAAGATTGGTCGCCACTTTGTTTTCATAGCCGGAATAGGTATGCACGACATACCAGTGCGCCTGATCAGACATTGCTCGTCCTCCTAACAGGGTGCGACGGTTATCACACCATCAGGTTAATCAAGGCCGACAGGCCGATATCCACAACGCAAATAATCAGGCCAAGGAACGCGCACATCGCCAGGGTGACGCCGGTGTTACGCACCACGGTGGGGAAAGTAGGCCAAATGATTTTTTTAAATTCTCCTTTGGTATCGCGGAAGAATTTGGCCATCCGTTTGCCCGGACCGGGTCCTTTTTTGTTGGCGGATTTGGAAGCCTTCGCATCCTTTTCGGTTTTCTCCGTTTCCGGGGAATTGACGATTTCATCAGCCATGGGGAACCCTCCTTTTCTTCCCGCCCGCCGGGGCGGTAAGTCCGTCCGATGAGACGTGCTTATTTGGTCTCTCTGTGTGTGGTGTGTTTCCGGCAGAAACGGCAGTATTTCTGCATTTCCAGCCGATCCGGGTCGTTCTTCTTGTTTTTCATCATGTTGTAGTTGCGCTGTTTGCACTCCGTGCAGGCCAGGGTAATTTTGACTCTCATGTTAACGGCACCTCCCGATAGTCGGAATTTTACATAGCCTCCCTCGAAAATAAGGGAACCCGCACCCAAAAAACGGGCGCAAAAAAATAACCCCTTTTGAGGTATTTTCTACTATAGCATAATTTTGGCAGGCGGTCAAGTGCTTTTTTCAGAAACCGACAGGATATCTGGTGGTTATATTATTACATTATTATAGATAGATCCAATACGCCGGGCCGCAGCCGACCGGACAAATATAAAAAAACCGCTCCCGAAGGAGCGGCTGCGCATTAGTTGGCTGCGCTGGCGTGTTTTTGCTTTACCTGGTTGATCTGCTGCTGGTCGGCCTGCTGGGTGGTATACCAGCCTTTCGCCGACATTTTCTGGTAAATCTCGTCCTGCATTTTGAGCGTGTCGTTCAGCGCGGTGCTGAAGGCGCTGTGCACGTTGCTGGTGGGGCACTCGATGGTGCCGTGCATATACAGATCGCACGCACCCTTGACCACGAGCAGCATGTCTTCCATTAGGCATTTGTCATCCATTGAATCGTCCCTCCTTACACGAGTTGATAAAATTGGCCGAACAACTGGCGGTGTTTGGTCATCTGCTGTTCAATAAAGGTTTTGAGTTCCTTGTCCTGAAGCTGATTGGCCGTCTGCTGGCATTTGGTCTGCAGATACTGCTCATGTCCCAGGGCGTCGTCGATATACAATACTTCTTTCGGGCTCATTGTTTATCACCTCCATAGGTAGTATGGCGTGGACACAGGGACATTATGTATAGACGTTTCATTGAAATGTGGATGGCTTATCGGTCTTTTTCAGAAGTAAACAACAAAAATGTTCTATGGATTTTGGTGGGCCAAACCCACAAGAAAGCATGGACTTTTAAAAAAAGACACGGTATAATAGCCCTATGTGTAAAAAGCACAAATTTTTTCCCATGATAACGGGGGAGGTTCATTATGGAGTATTTGAAGACAATCGAGGATATCCGACAGAATGTGAAAAAGGTCATCGTAGGTAAAGAGGATGTGGTGGATCTGCTGATGATTTCCCTCCTGTGTTCGGGACACGTTCTGATCGAGGACATCCCGGGTCTGGGCAAGACCACGATGGTTTCGGCGCTGGCCTCCTCACTGGGCTGTTCGTTCCGGCGTATTCAGTTTACCCCGGACGTGCTGCCGTCCGATATCACGGGTTTTACCATGTTCAATATGAAGACCGGCGAACAGGAGCTGCACATCGGCAGCATTATGAACCAGATTGTACTGGCTGACGAAATCAACCGTTCCAGCCCTAAAACGCAGTCGGCGTTGCTGGAGGTCATGCAGGAAAACCAGGTCACCATCGACGGGCAGACCTATCCCGCGCCCGCGCCGTTTATGGTGCTGGCCACCCAGAACCCGGTCGAGATGGCGGGTACTTATCCGCTGCCGGAAGCGCAGATGGACCGTTTCTTCATGCGCATATCCATGGGCTATCCGACCCATGAGGAGGAAATGCGGATTGTGACGGGCCATGATGACCGCCACACCAAAGTAAAGCTGCAGCCGGTTGCTTCGGCTCAGGATGTTCTGGCCATGCAGCAGATTCTGCAGCAGGTGGATTGTTCGCAGCCTGTGGTAGACTATGTGGTTGCCATTGTGGAAGCGACCCGTAAGGCGGATGAGGTTTTGATGGGCGCCAGCCCGCGTGGTTCCATCGCGTTGATGCAGGCCGCCCGCGGAAGCGCGATGCTGGCCGGCCGCAGCTTTGTGCTGCCGGACGATGTCCAGAAAATGGCGCGCCACGTGCTCTGCCACCGCATGATCATGCGTAACCGTGCCGGTCTGCACCGTACAACGCCGGAAGCGGTTATCGAGACGATCCTGAATACCCTGCCGGTGCCTGCTGTACGATGACGTTACGGGGTTGGGGATATATCGGACTTTTGGCACTGACGCTGTTCGTGGCTTTTGCCACCGGCGTCCGTGAAATATTCTGGGTGGTGCTGTTTTTGGCCATGTTGCTGGCTCTGGCGGCCATATCGGTGCTGCTGGCCGCGTTCAGCCTCACTTGCCGCCAGCGGTTGCTGACCAATTCCATCAAACGGCTGGATGACGTCAGTCTCGAAGTGACGCTGAGCGGATTCCTTGTGTTTCCCGCTTTGGCCGATTTTGGAATTATGGCCCCGAAAAGCGGCAAGACAGGCAGAAAACAGAAATTTACCATCAAACAGGCGTCTATGACACGCCTGTCCCTGCGGATGGGCTATTTCAAAGAGTCGTTTTCCATGGAAATTGCCTGCGACCATAGGGGACTATGGAAATCGGTGCCGCATCGCATCCGAGTATACGACGCATTCGGTATTTTTTCTCTGCCGCTGCTGCGACCGGGAGCTGTGTCTGACCCGACCGAGGCTCTGGCCGTTTATCCGCAGCTTCATGATTTGGAAATTGATCCGGATACGCCCAAATTCACGACGGATTCGTCGAGCCTGCGGGTGTCCGTAGCCGATTTCGGCGACAGCTATGCAGGCGTCCGGGCTTATCACCAGGGGGATTCGCTCAAACGGATTCACTGGGTACAGACCGCCCGTACACATGAGCTTCAGACCCGGCAGTATGAGATATCATCCGAGCCGTATGTGCTGCTGGTGATGGACACCGGGACGCACAGCGACAAGGTGGACGACTACGCGGACATTGCCACTGAAACCGCCGCCACGCTGGCCCAGTTTTATATGCTGGGCGGCCAGACGGTGCGGCTGATGATGCTCGGGAATCCGGATATGCCGCATGGGGATCTGGATCTGCCGGTTATCAGTGAAGCCGACTTTGAAGAAGCGTATGACCAGTTGGTTATGGCGCCGTTTGCCAAGCTGGAGGATAAGCTGGATATGTCGCAAATGCGTATTGACAACGCCGGCCAGCTCCAGGCGGCTTACGTGATTACCGATCGCTTCTCAGACGAGCTGTTCAGCACGCTGAACGATATGGCAATGCGCCGCTGCGAAACCTCGTTTGTAATGCCGTTCCCCGATGGCGATGAAAACAAACTTCCCAATTTGGAAGGCACCATGATTAAGCTGATCGGCATTCCCAAACCGGAAGAAATCGGCGACCGACTGGGAGGAGGACTGAGACGATGAAAAGCAAAAGCCAATCGCCCTCCCGCACCCGCATGACGGTCAGCGACTGGATGGAACTGCTGCTGGACAGCCTGTGCTGCATGGCCATGGCGGTCGGCGCCATGCTGGCGTTCGACCAGCTGTTCCGTTTCCATACCACTATGACGAATATGATCATCCATGCCGCTGTCATTGTGGTGGTGCTGGCGCTGGGAACCCGGCGCAAATGGATATTGCCGGCAGCCATTGGCGGCTGCCTCGTCCTGGGGTTGCTGGGGATCCTGATTACCGGCAACTGGGACAATATGCTCACTTATGTACAGGGCCTGATGGATTGGTGGATCCATAAATTCCCCACCAAGTCGGAGTACTATACCGATGTCAATATCCAATTGGTCATCTGGATCGTACATATTCTAATCACATCGTTCCTGTACCTCTGCGTGCGCGGTATCCGGCGGGTTTGGGCGATGATCGTCTGCTCGGGTATTCTGTTCTGGATCATTATTGTCAACGGTTTCCGGGCCAACAACCTGATGGCTCTGCTCTGGCTCGCCACCGGTATGTTCCCGCTGATGTCGCGGTATGCCAGCGCCAAGCTGCCCAAGGTGAAAGGGCAGACCCAGGCGCAGCGCAAGGAGAGCGTAAAAAAATGGCGCAAGCCGGCGTGGTATGTCTATGCTACCGCAGTGGTGCTGACGGCTATTTGCTCGGTGGTTTCCATGCTGCTGCTCCCGGCCGATACCAGCAGTATTAAGGTGCGGCCGCTGGCCAACACCGCGGAAGATATCCAGTCCCTGCTGGGCATTGACAACAAAATGAACACCGGTTATGCCGATTATGACCTGGTTTCGGCTGGGCTGCAGCCACAGAAAGGAAAGCTGGGCGGCAATATCCGTCTGGACGATGAAACCAAGGTGCTCAAGGTGAAAACCCAAACGCCGACCCTGCTGAAAGGCAAGGTGTATACGACCTATGACGGGCAGGAATGGTCAGCGGAAAAAGCGACCTACTACCGTTTGGGGAGTTCCCTGTTTAAGGACGAGTATTATAACGCCTTTGACCTCAACAAGCCGGACAGTGAGAATGGACAGGCGATTCTGTCGGGGATTGGGGCCAACACGGGCATGACGGTGACGGTTATGCGGCCGTCGGAATCGATTTTGTACACCGCGGGCCGGCTGATGAGCTTCAAAGAAACGACGCCGGCGAAAAGCCCAGTACTGTTTAATATGAATTCTGAGGTTTTTATCAACAGTTTTCCGCCGGATAAGTCGTATGAGTATACCTTTACCGGCCAGGTGCTTTCTCATTGGGATAAAAGCTTTACAGGCCAGGTGAACAAGCTACTGGAAGAAGGCACAAAGAGCGGCGACGTTCAGTTTTACAGCGAGGAGTTCCAGAAACTGTATCTGGATGTGCCGGCGGATTTGCCCTCCATCGTGGCCGACACAGCTAAGACATTGACCAACGGTAAAATCCGGCCCTACGATATGATGGTGGCGCTGGAAAGCGCCCTGCGAAAAAATTATTCGTATACGCTGACGCCGGGCGATACGCCGGACGACGAGGATTTTGTCGCGTATTTCCTGGAAAACAAGCAGGGATATTGTGTCCACTTTGCGTCGGCGATGACCATGATGGCCCGTACTCTGGGCGTGCCCTCCCGCTTTGTGGCCGGATACGGCCTGGAGCAGGACCAAAAAGGCGACGATTGGTACGCCGCCCGCAAGAACGCCCACGCCTGGACGGAATGCTACTTTGAGGGTCTGGGCTGGGTATCGTTTGACCCCACGGCCAATTCTCAGTACGCCAACTTGGCGCAGGACGAGCCGGAGCCGAGCGAAACGACGGCCTCTACAACGACGACAGCCTCCAGCCGCTTTAACGATACCGGCCCGACCGGTACCATGACGAGCGCCATTGTAAACAAGAGCGGCGACGGGTTGCCCTCCTGGATGCTCTATTCCGTGATCACCGGCTTCGTGGTGCTGGTGCTGCTGGTGCTGGGCCTGCTGGCCTTGAAGCGGCTGCGCTACAGCGAAACCGCGTGGCAGCCGGATGTGGTGCGCCAGCGGTTCAAATCCTTCGGTGAGCAGGCGGATCATTATTATACCGATATGATCCGGCAGCTCAAGCTGCTGCATTATGTCCCGCAGACCAGGGAAACCATGAAGCAGTTTGCCGCCCGCGTGGAGCAGGGCGTGGGACTGGAACCCGACGCCATGCGGCAGGTCTTTGATATTATGATGCGCTGGCGCTACGGCCAGATTGAGCCGACCGAGGAAGAGGTCGCTCTGGTGGAAACCGCGCATGAGCATCTGGAGAAAAAATTGTACGACGAGTATAATGCGGTGGTCTACTTTATTCGCCGCCGGCTGTTGCTGTAGTTGATTTTTAAAGGAGGTACGGGCATGCGGGACGGATTTGTGCGCATCGCGGCGGCCACACCGGATATCCGGGTGGCAGACTGCGGTTATAACATCCGGCAGATACGGGATATGGCGCAGGCCGCCCCGGCGGGCACCGCGCTGATGGTGTTTCCGGAGCTGTGCGTTACAGGGGCGACTTGCGGCGATCTGTTCTGGCAGCCGGTACTGCTTAAAGCCGCTGAAAAAGCGGTGCGGTGGCTGCTCCGGGAAACCGTTGCCCTGGCCCCCGTCTTAGTAATCGGCGTCCCGGTGGCCGCTGGCGCGGCGTTGTATGACTGCGCGCTGGTCTGCCGGCAGGGGCGGTTGCTGGGGATCATACCCAAACGCACACTGTCCGCCTATGGCGGCAAAAAAGGACCGCGTCCCTTTGCCGCCGCTCCGGCGGGCCCTCAGACCGTCACCTATGCCGGGCAGGAGGCCTGCATGGATGCGGACCTGCTTTTCGCCTGCCGCCAAATGCCGGAATTCTGTTTCGGCGTGGAGGTTGGGGAGGAAACACCCGCCGCCGCTGCCGGTACAGCCGGAATGGCGGCCGGGGGAGCTACCCTGATGGCGTATATGTCCGCCGTCGGCGAGGCGGCAGGCTGCTCTGCCTGGCGGAAAAACTGGAGCATGGTACGGTCGGCCCAACTGGCCGGCGCTGTGATCTACGCTGGCGCGGGGGAGGGGGAGTCCACCTCCTCGGCAGTGTTTGCCGGTCATCGCCTAATCGCTGAAAACGGCCTGCTTCTGGCGGAAGGCGAACGCTTCTCCGCCGGGATTACGGCCAGCGAAGTGGACGTGGCCCGGCTGCTGTTTGATCGCCGCCACAACACGGTGTCGCCCACGCCGGCGCAGCCGGTCTGGTTCGATTTCCCGCTGGTGGATCTGGATTTGATGCGGCCGCTTTCGCCGCTGCCCTTCGTGCCGGCCGAGGCGGCTCGCGCGCAGAGATTTGAGGAAGTGCTGACCATCCAGTCCGCCGGGTTGGCGCAGCGCCTGTCGGTCACCGGCGGGCGGGCCGTGCTGGGACTCTCCGGCGGTCTGGATTCGGCCCTGGCGCTGCTCATAACGCTGCGGGCCTATGACCGGCTCGGCTGGGACCACAATGGAATCCACACCGTCACTATGCCCTGCTTTGGCACCACCGGCCGTACTAAAAACAACGCGCAGATTCTCGCGCAGGCCGGCGGTACCACGTTTCATGAAATCCCCATTGGGGACGCCGTGACGCGGCATCTTGAGGATATCGGCCACGACGGTTCCCCCGACGTGACCTATGAAAACGCTCAGGCACGGGAGCGCACCCAGGTGCTGATGGATTTGGCCAATCGCGTGAACGGCCTGGTGGTCGGCACCGGTGATCTGTCCGAGCTGGCTCTGGGCTGGGCTACCTACAACGGCGACCATATGTCGATGTACTCCGTCAACGCTTCGGTGCCCAAAACGCTGGTTCGCTTTCTGGTGGGCTATGAAGCGGATCGGATCGGCGGTGACATGGGAGAGGCGCTGCGGGATATTCTCGACACCCCGGTCAGCCCGGAGCTGCTCCCGCCAAGGGACGGCGAGATCGCTCAGCAGACCGAAGATATCGTCGGGCCATATGAGCTGCACGACTTTTTCCTGTATTACATGCTGCGTTTCGGCTATCCGCCGCGCA
>OGYY01000213.1_pt1 | contig 61064 bp, 61 predicted proteins | sample 1576671 | NCBI WGS metagenome assembly OGYY01 (sample SAMEA3541593, study PRJEB24748) | human gut metagenome | biome: human gut; feature: human-associated habitat; material: faeces | place: China | collected 2012 | reverse complement strand
ACGACATTTTTCTTCCTCCCTGTCATCGTCGGTCCAAGAATTTGTCCGCACCCCCCTTTTATGCACTAAATCAATTTAATATTGAAGGATGGATTACTCGATGGGAAAACATTATAGGTGCATGTTGGATTTTATAGTTTTTTATACCTTTTTATACTTTTTACCTTTCTGAGTCTGATATAGAAACAAACCCGAAGGATAAGCTGTTTATATTTACAAGACCAATGGCTTGTAAGAAAATAGAACTATGAAAAAACGACGGCTACATATTTTTCGCTTGTTGCTGGTGATTCTTGTTCCAGTGGTTTTTCTGTCTGCTTGTGGATTTGGTCTTTATCAATTGTTTAAACCCAAAGAAGAAGTAGTAGTAGAGAAAAAGCCTGTTCATCAACCAACGATAGAAGCTTTATTGAAACATAGTTTAGAGCCCATAGGTACGACCATGTATGTATGGGGTGGTGGATGGAACAAAGAAGATACCGCAGGTGGCAAAGAGACAAAGACCATTGGCTTAAGTCCCAAATGGAAAGAATTCGCATCGAAACAAGATGCAACATACGATTATACCCAATATGAATACCAGATTCATGATGGTTTAGATTGTTCCGGTTATATTGGCTGGGTTGTGTATAACACCATGGAAACCAAAAACAATCAAACCAACTATGTAAAAGAATCAGGATCTATCTTGAAATATTATAAACAAAAAGGTTTTGGCAAAATTATTCCTGCCCAAGACATTAAAAATTATAAACCCGGTGATCTTTTAGCTAATTCAGAACATATTTATATGGTCTTAGGCCAATACAAGGATGGAAGTGTATTACTTGTTCATTCCAGTCCACCTGGCGTACGGATTGCCGGAACCCCTGACCAAGAAGGAAATCTAGATTCACAAGCCATTACGGCCGCAAAGAAAATCATGGAACGAGAATATCCTGCCTGGTATCACAAATATCCCGATTGTATGGCAGATATTTCTTTCTTAACTGACTATGACCAATTCCGTTGGAATAGTAAAACCATGAAAGATGCCAAGAAGATCCAAAAACTAGACGCAAGACAAATCGTACATCTCTTGTATGATTAGAAATAGGAAAATTATGAATGATTTAGAGATTATAGAGAAAAATCCCCCTCAATTTGTATCGAATGATGCTAAGCGAGGCCGGAAAGTATTATCAACGATTGAAAGATTGTAAACTATTATGAAAAAATTAGAAACTCAAAGCAAGAAAAAACATTTCACGAACTGATTTTGCAGATTGGTGATAAAGAAAATATGAGTGCTGAAAGTGAAAATGGAACACTCGCAAGGCAGATTTTGGATGAGTATTACCGTGGCTTTCAAGAGAGAAACCCTCAACTAAAAGTGTTTTCTGCACATCTGCATATGGATGAAGCTACACCTCATATTCATATTGATTTTGTCCCTTTTACAACCGGAAGTAAGCGAGGACTCTCCACAAGAGTCTCATTAAAACAGGCTCTTGCAGCACAAGGATTTAAGGGCGGATCTCGTGGTGATACAGAGTGGAATCAATGGGTAAGTGCAGAAAAATCTGCTCTCGCCTTTGTAATGGAACGCTACGGCGTGGAGTGGGAACACAAAGGAACACACGAAAAACATCTCTTAGTGCTTGATTATAAAAAGCAAGAAAGAGAAAAGGAAGTGACAAAGTTAGGAGATGAAATCAGCAAACAAGAGGATAAATTGGAACTTGTTAATGCTCAAATAGACAACCTACTTGATTGCGAGAAATCACTTCAAAATGTGAAAGAAAACTTTGATGAAGAACCGAAATATCAGCTGCCTGAACCACCTGCTCTAATGAGTGCAAAAGCCTATAAAAGTAAAATTGCTCAGCCTATAATCGACGCTTTAAAAGAGTTGGTGCAAGGTGTTATAGTCAAATATTTTGAAATGAAAACTACTTTGGCACAATGGCGTCAAGCAAATCAAAGCCTTTACGATGAGAATATAAGGCTATCTGAAAGAGTGAAAAGCTTAGAAATTGTTAACACATCACAAAAGGCAGAATTACAAGATTATAAGCTCTTGCGAAAGGTTTTTGGATATAAACAGGTTGATGAAATGCTGAACCAGGCAAAGGAAATTACGCAGTATAAAAAGCGTAATATACGCTTTAAAAATTACAAAGATGAAAGGTAGGAACACACAATGGAAAACAAAATTTATAACGAAAAGAATGGCCTTTGGTATGAAAAGCAGGGCGATTATTATCTCTCTTGCCTTGAACTCCCTGAGCAAGAAGATGTAGAAATTGGTGCTTGGGGTGAAAGACACAGGCAGTATTTGTTGGCACATCATAAGGTCAAATACTACAATATGCTTTCAAACTTTACCCTCCGCTCTCACCTTGCAGATGTAGAAAAAAGAGCTGCCAAAATGTTTGATAACATTGTAAATGAACTTACCGAAAAACTTAAAGCAGACAATATGATGTTGTGGGTGCAAAAGATGAACAATATCCGTAATAGAGCAACAGAAATTGTGAATTATGAAGTGATATTCGTTTAATTCTTTATTGTTATTGTTTTGGGGATGACTCTTCGGGGTTGTCCCCTCTTTTTTATTGCCTTAAAAGCAAATAAAATACATTATCGTGTAATTTTATATTGAATACGAAAATAAGTTGTGATATAACTAAAAAGAAAATGCTAATTTAATAAAAGAGGTGCAATATGGCTGTAAGTTACAATAAATTATGGAAATTGCTTATTGATAAAAACATGAAGAAAAAAGAATTAGGTGAAGCTGCCGGTATAAGCAATTCTCTTATTGCAAAACTTGGAAAAAATGAGAATGTTACTGTAGAAGTATTGGTAAAAATATGTGATGCGCTCAACTGTAATATAGATGATATTATGGAACTTGTTCCTGAAAAGAAATAAGCTAATACAGAAAGAGGAAATATTACAATGAAAAGCAAAAATAAAATGACATATATTAGCTTATTCAGTAGTGCTGGAATTGGTTGTTACGGATTTAAGCTGGAAGGTTTTGATTGTATTGCGACTAATGAATTAATAGAACGTCGTCTTAACATTCAAAAATACAATAATAAATGCAAGTATGAAACAGGATATATTTGTGGAGATATTACTGAGGACACCACAAAAAATGAATTGTATGGTCAAATTGATTTCTGGAAGAAAAAAGAAGATGTTTCTAGAGTTGATGTTGTCATCGCAACTCCTCCTTGCCAAGGAATGTCGGTTGCTAACCATAAAAAAAGTCAGAACGAGATAATAAGAAACTCATTAGTTGTTGAATCTATAAAAATTATTAAACGAATTAATCCTCGTTTTTTTATATTTGAAAATGTAGCAGCGTTTATGAAAACAATATGCACAGATATAGATGGAGAAAACAAAACAATTGCAGCTGCTATTGAATCTAATCTTGGTCAAAAGTATTCGTATACATCAAGAATAATCAATTTTAAAAATTATGGTGCGTGTTCAAGTCGTCAAAGAACAGTAGTTATCGGCGTATCAAAAGATTTGTCTGATGATATTTCTCCACTTGAACTTTATCCGGAAATTGTGAAAGAACGCACTTTGAGAGAAGTTATTGGACATCTAAAACCTTTAAAATTATTTGGAGAAATTGACGAAAAGGATATTTATCATTCCTTTAGGGTTTACCCTGAACATATGAGAACGTGGATTGCAGATATAAAGGAGGGAGAATCTGCATTTGACAATGTTGATGACAATAAAAAGCCACATCGAATTATAGATGGAAAGATTGTAATTAACCAGCAAAAAAATGGTGACAAATACAAGCGTCAATATTGGGATAAAGTTGGTCCGTGTATTCATACAAGAAATGACCAATTGGCTAGTCAAAATACAGTTCATCCTAGCGACGACAGAGTCTTTAGTATTCGTGAACTAATGCTTATGATGACCGTGCCAAGTTCGTTTAAATGGGTAGAGACAGATTTTGAATATCTTAATTCTTTAACTGTTGAAAAAAAACGTGCTTTCTTGAAAAAAGAAGAAATTAAAATTCGTCAATCTTTAGGAGAAGCAGTACCAACTGCTATTTTTCAAGCTATTGCTAAAAAAATAGCTGATGCTTTAGGCCATCCGCCTGTTAATACTGCCAACACAAATAAGATTGTATCTTCATACAAGTTATCAGATACAGATAATTTACAATCTTTTATAAAAGATAATCCTTTTAATTTATCGCCTGCTACACTTGGAAAAATAGCTGAACTTGCAAACACAAGTAGAACTGATAATGCGGCTTTTTTTACAAGTAAAACCCTTATTACAGAGATGATGAAAGCTTTGCCGGATTCTGATAAGGATACCGTTAGAATATTAGAACCATCTGTTGGTGTAGGAAATTTTTTACCTTTAATTATAAAAAAATTTGAATCCAAAAATATAGTTATTGATGTAGTTGATATTGATCAGCATAGTTTGGATGTTGCAAAAATGATTTTGAAGAATTATCCAATTCCTAATAATTGCATAATAAACTATATTACAGATGATTTCCTACTGCACAATTTTAGTGAAAAATATGATTACGTAATCGGAAATCCACCTTTCTATAAAATGAGTTCTAATGACAAATTACTCAAAGAATATAGAAAAAATGCTATTAATCAAGCCACAACCAATATTTGCTCTTTCTTTTTAGAAAAAGCTCTTGAGATTGGAAATTATGTTGCGTTGGTGTTTCCTAAATTCTTGCTTAACACTCCTGAATTTTCTCAAACAAGAGAATTCCTGTCAAATAAAGCAGTAGAATGCATTATAGATTTTGGAGAAAAAGGTTTTCCTGGGGTGCTTGTTGAAACACTTGCTATTATGATCAACAATCAGGCAAAACCATCTCAGACACGTATAGCTTCCATTACACACGGAAAATTTATGATGCAATCACAAAAATATATTTTTGATAAGAAGTTGCCATATTGGATTATATACAGAGATGAGAATTTTGATAAAATATGTAAATATATGGATTTTAATGTTTTTAAAGTTTTTAGGGATAGACAAATTACGAACAAACTCATTTCTAATAATGGTACAATACGAGTTTTGAAATCACGAAATATAAGTGATGATGGTACATATATAATGGAAATTCAAAACTACGATGCTTATATCTCTGAGGAAAACGCAAAAAGTCTTTCAGTTTATAAATTTTTAAATAAAGAAGATGTATATCTAACACCTAATATGACATACAAGCCTCGTGTAATAAAAAAGCCTGCAAATTGTTTGGTAAATGGATCATTAGCAATTTTGATTCCTAAAAATGGTATTATACCTACGAAAAAACAGTTAGCGTTTTTTTCAAGTGATGAATATCGAGAATTTTATAAAATTGCTCGCAATTATCAAACACGATCTTTAAATGTTGATGCTTGTTCGGTTTTTTTCTATGGATTATTAAGAGAAACACCTAAAAAAAGACCAATCACAGAAAAATTATCTGATAGAGTCGATAATCAGTACGATTGATCTGATTATTGAAGAGAGGGATTAAAATGTTAACACAACAAGATATTATAGATTTTTGTGACCAATACGATTATGATATAAGACAAAGTGGAAATGGTCGATGGATAGATCAAAAATGTGCTGCTGATGTTGTTACAATTATTGCCGATTGTATTTATAATTATGCTTTAGAAAACCCAGATACTACATTTACAACACCTGACATTTGGCATTATGAATATGCAGTGCAAAATGTAGAAGAAATTTTCAAAAAACCTGGTGTAGAAAGCGATGCGGCGAAAAATGAATACGATAAGTTCTTTCAACAGCCTATGGAGATGCTTGCAAATGCGCAGGTTTTGATAAAGTCAAAACAAGGAAAAAGAAATTTTTATAGAGTTGGCAATATGTCGGTTTTAGAATATATTGCACTACGTGAAAGAAATGCTTTAAATTTTCTTAAAATATATATTGAAAAAGTTCTTAGAGATAGCGGACTATTCAGTTATTTCGAAACATTTTTTGAAACCCAAAACCCTGAGACTTATTTTAGTGTAAAACAAGCATTTTCAGATTTCACAATCCGTTATACAAAAATAAATGGTGTTGTTGAATGTAATAGAATATTTATTAAAGTTCTAAACCCTTTGGCTTATTTCGCGAATTCTTGTGGTACAGAGAGAGGTCGTATATCAAACCAAGTTATTACCTATGATATGTTGATGTATAATCAAAATAACTTTAGGGATATATATGCTAAAAAGCCAAAAGGAGTTACAAGAAAAGAATATGCCGCTGAACATCCAGTGGAAGTTAACGATGCATATTATCATTATCAATCTGCAAAAGCTAAGAGATTTTTACGTTTGTTTAATGATCAAAACAGAAACGGTCGAACAGAGCATATTGAAACAGCGCATATGAATGATAGAGCAATTCATATGCATCATATTTTCCCAGAAGCGGTTTATCCAGAAATATGCTACTATTTAGAAAATATTATTGCTCTAACGCCTACACAACATTTGAACTATGCTCATCCTAATGGGCATACCCAAGAAGTTGATGATCAATATCAACATCTTCTCTTGCTTTCTAAAGCGGACAGAATTTATGAGAATTTAACTGATGCAGCTACTGAGAAAATTTATGAATTTTCAAATTTCTTATTTGTACTAAATGTGGGATTTGATAATGATGATGTATTGGATATTGCAGATATGGACTTTGGTGCTGTAGTTAATGCCATAAATGTTCATTATGCAGTATAGGAGGAAAAAATGAGTAAATTAGTATACGGAAGAGATGGACAAGTTTATTTTAATAACGAAAGAGAAAAAAGAATAGCAATTGAATATATCTTGACATCTGAAAATGTTGACTTTACAGTACACGAAAACAATCAAAATCAAGGAGCATGGGGACCAGAGGAGCGTATCCATTTTAGATCGGAGGTTGGAGTCCCTGAATGTCTAAGGAGAATAATGACTGCTGGTGATCGTAGTAATTACGGAAGAATCAATTGTAAAGAATTTTGCGAAGAAATTCGTAAGATTGCAAACAATCGAGATTTTAAAAATCGTTAGGAGAGTGTGTGGATATGGAAATGTATGAAAGAGGATCTGAATGGCATAAATGGGATTTGCATTTACATACAGCATCTTCATATGACTATAAATACAAAGCTCCTGACGCTGATGATTTGTTATGCCAAACATTGAAGCAAAATGATGTAAAAGCTGTGGCTATAACAGATCATTTTAAGATTGATAAGGATAGAATAGAAAGCTTACGTTCAAAAGCGCCTGAAATAGTGTTTTTTCCAGGCGTAGAACTTCGCACTGATAAAGGATCAAACAACCTTCATTTAATTCTTATTTTCTCTGAAAAATCGGATTTATCTACATTATCAGCAGATTTTGAAGCTATTATGGTACGACAAAAGGCTAAATCTTTTGAATCTGATGACACAATTTACTGGGAATTTTCTGATATTATATCTTTTGCAAAAGAGCATCATGCTCTTATCACTATTCATGCTGGTAGGAAAACGAATGGAATTGATAAAGAAATTTCAAATTCTTTACCAGTTAAGGAAGCAATTAAGGCCGACATTGCAAAAAATGTAGATTTTTTTGAAATTGGTCAAAAACGTGATGTAGATAGTTATGAAAGATATGTGTTCAAGGAAATTGATCGTAAACCGCTAATAATGTGCTCTGACTCACACTCACCTCATGAATATAATCCTAAAGAAAATCTGTGGATTAAGGCAAACCTTACTTTTGAGGGGCTTAAACAATGTTTATATCAACCATTGGAACGAGTCTTTATAGGAGATATTCCCCCTATTCTGGATAGAGTTAACAAGAATAAACAAGGTAATATAGCTTCGATATCGTGCGTTCGTGTAGAGAATCCTGTTAATGTAGCCTCTAACTGGTTTGATTTTGAAGTTCCTCTTAATCCGGGAATGGTTGCTGTAATTGGAAATAAAGGGAGTGGAAAAAGTGCTTTTTCTGATATCATTGCACATCTATGTTGTTGTAGAACAATGGCAAGTGCATCGTTCTTAAATCCCAAAAGATTCAGAAAAGTTCCGAAAAACTATGCAAACGATTATTCTGCAAGTTTAACGTGGGTTGATGGAGAAAAGCGCAGTAGCTCCTTAGCATCATATCAAGGAGACATTCCTCTTGAGGATGCACAGTATTTACCTCAAAAATACATTGAGGATGTGTGCAATGATTTTGAAGATGTTTTTCAAAAGGAAATTGATAAGGTCATTTTTTCATACGTGGATAAAACCGAGCGAGGTGAAGCCCAAAATCTTGACGAATTAGTGAGGATGAAGTCTAAACCGGTAGAAATACATTTCCAAAATGCACGAACTAAACTCGAAGATATTAATAGAAGAATAATTAGTCTGGAGAATAAACAGACTCAGGAATATCGAAAGAATCTCTCTGATAGCCTCGATAAAGCAGTTGAAACATTAAAAAGACATGATAAATCAAAACCTCTAGCTGTGAAAAAACCAGAAAACAAAGATTCTAACGACGATTATCAAGACAAACTTATTCAATTAAATGAAAGTATTGAGGGTACAAAAGAAAAAATTCAAAATATTAACGATAAAATTAGTAGTATTAATACTTTTGTAGATGATGTCAAAACAATAGTAGCAGAGATAGCTCTTCTTAAAACACAGTTTGAAGAGATCCGAAGAAAGGTTGATACTTTTTCAGCTAAGTATAGTTTGGATAAAGAAGACTATACGTTTACTCTGAATACACCTGATGAGTATTTCGAAAAACTAATAAATAAAGCTGAGAAAGATAAGTTGGAATTACAAGCGGCTCTTTCTAACCCAAAAGACGGACTTACTTTATTACTTTTGCAGTATGAGACAGAAAAGTCAGCTTTAATTTCCTCGGCAGATGCAGAGGAAAAGTCGTACCAAAAATATCTTAAGGATTCAGAAGAATGGAACCGCAAGAAAGCTGAAATCATTGGAAATAAAGATAGTGAAGGCTCCGTTGAGTTCTATAAATATGCCATTAATTATATCGATACAATGCTCATTCCGGAGTATGAGGAGCTTGTAAGTGAAAGAGATGAAATTTCAAAAGCACTTTATAAGGGGATAGTCGAACTATCACATATTTATCAAAGTATATATGCTCCTATTCAAGGTGAAATATCTGAGTTGCTTGGGGATTTGGAAGATAATGTTGAATTTCATGCTGAAGTGTTCATGCAAGATGCAAAGATTGCTTCCAATGTTTTAAGATTTATTAACCAAAAGTATAATGGAAAATATGGACGTTCCCATAATTCTTTGCAAGAGATAGAAAATAGAGTCAAAACTACAGATTTTGCTGATGAAAAAGATGTAATAGCTTTTATTCACGATCTCGCAGAAGTTATAACCAGCGATTTCGAGACGGCAGAAAAGAGAGTTCCTAATCGACAAGAGTTTTATGATTTTATATTTGGATTGGAGTATATCGGGGTTAATTTTAAACTCAAAATGGGTAATCACCCTTTAGAAGAGCTTTCTCCAGGTGAACGAGGAATCATCTTGTTGATTTTTTACCTTGCTCTTAGTAAGGAAAGCAAGCCTATAATTATAGATCAGCCAGAAGATAATTTGGATAATCAATCTGTTTATAGCAAATTGGTACCATGCATATGCAAAGCTAAGCAAAAACGTCAAGTTATCATTGTGACGCACAATCCTAATATTGCGGTTGCATGCGATGCAGAACAGATTGTTTATTGCGAGATGGATAAGATGAGAAATCAAATACGCTATGTTTCTGGTGCTATAGAAAACCCAACTATTAGAAATCATGTTGTGGATGTGCTTGAAGGAACTATGCCTGCATTTGATTTGAGAAGACTTAAGTATAATTAATAGTATCTTATGTGGTATGGCAACGAAATGGCAACAAAAAATCAGATAGCGTATGCTTTACTGATAATACAAATAATATAGATACCACTTGCTAAATTACCTATACAAATCTGTTTAAGATTATTTTGTTGGGAGCGAGTTCGAATTATTGCATTGTGATGCTTTTTGGATGAGTGTTGCTTTTATTACGCAAAGTGGTATTACACCTTTACTTCCTTTATTTAAAGAACTGGAACAAAGGGGTGTGCAAGGCAAGATTCTAACTACCGATTATCTTGCGTTTAGTGAACCAAGGGCATTGAGCAAGTTAACGGCTTTTTCTAATCTTCAGCTAAAAATCAGTATGGTTGAAGATGCAGGCAGAGGCTTCCATACTAAAGGGTATATTTTTAAAAAAGGGAATACTTATAAGGCTTTAGTTGGTAGTTCGAACTTAACGCAAAATGCCTTAACCGTGAATCGCGAATGGAATACGAAAATTGTTACGCAAGAAAATAGCGAATATTTATCTGATTTATTTGATGAGTTTAATGCTATTTGGTTTCATCAAAGTACGGTTTTTTATTCGTCAATCAAAGACTTGTACCAAAGTCTATATAGAAAAAATCGAACTTGGAAACAAGAAACTCCAATTGTTCAAAATGAAACTCTACGGCCGAATTCCATGCAAGAAGAAGTGATTCACAGTCTTTCTGCCTTGATCGAACAAGGAAAGTCCAAAGTTTTATTGATTTCTGCAACGGGTACGGGAAAAACATATGCTTCTGCTTTCGCACTACGGGAACAACACCCGAAAAAAGTATTATTTCTAGTTCACCGAGAGCAGATTGCGATGCAAGCTCTAGATACATACAAGAAAGTGTTCGGGGAAAAGTATTCTTATGGCCTTTTATCGGGATCGCATAAGGATCAGAATTGTGATTTCTTGTTTTCGACGATGCAAATGATGGCAAAAGAAGAAATCTTCCAAACATTTTCAAAAGATAATTTTGATTGTATTGTGGTGGATGAGGCCCATCGAACGGGTTCAAAAAGCTATCAGAAAATTATGCAGTACTTTCAACCAAAGCTTTGGTTTGGCATGACTGCTAGTCCTGAGCGAATGGATGATTTTGATGTCTATGCAGCATTTGATCATAATATTGTATATGAAATTCGTTTGCAGCAAGCTTTAGAAGAAGATCTATTATGCCCCTTTCATTATTTTGGCATCAGTGATTTCCGTATTGATGGTCAAGAAATGGATTTAGAAGATTTCCGTTATTGTACTTCTGAACAAAGAGTAAAGTATATCCTCCAACAAGCCCAGTTCTATGGCTATAGTGGAGATCGAGTTAAAGGCTTGATGTTCTGCAGCACCAAAGAAGAAGCCCATAAACTCAGTGAAATGATGAATGAAATGGGATTAAAGACCATGGCTTTAAGTGGGGATGATTCCCAAGAAAAACGAAAAGAAGCCATTGAAAAGTTGGTAAGCGATCGAGGCGATCACTTAGATTATATTTTAACGGTAGATATTTTTAATGAAGGGGTGGATATCCCTGAAATCAACCAAGTACTCTTATTGCGTAAAACTGAATCGCCCATTGTTTTTGTCCAACAATTAGGTCGAGGATTACGTAAGGCAAAAGGAAAAGAATACGTCGTTGTATTAGATTTTATTGGAAACTATAAAAATAACTACATGATTCCCATTGCGTTATCTGGGGATCAATCCTACAACAAGGACTCTATTCGCCGTTATGTATTAGAAGGAGAAAGAGTTATTCCTGGGGCATCGACGATTCACTTTGATGCGATTGCGAAAAAAGCCATCTTTGCGGCCATTGATGCGGCTAACTTTACCGAGATCCGTTTGATTAAAGAAAACTATAAGAACTTAAAAAATAAATTAGGACGGATTCCGTATTTAATGGATTTTGATGAATATGGGCAGATGGATGTTTGTAGGATGTTTGAAAATAAAAGCTTACAGACCTATTATCGCTTTTTAGTGAAATATGAAAAAGAATATACTGTACGAATTACGGATCTACAAGAAACATATTTAAAGTTTGTTTCGACAAAATTGGCTGAAGGGAAACGTATCCATGAGCTTTTATTCTTACAGATCTTAGTAGAACAAGAAGAGAATTTACTTACTTCTTTTGAAAAAGCCATGCAGGAACAATATGGTATGCAACTAAGCGATTTAGAAAAAGAAAGTGTCATTCGGGTTTTAACGAATGCTTTTCCAAGTTCTGCTGCGATAAAAACGTTTAAAGATTGTTTATTTATTGAAAAAGATGGTGAAGACTATCGGATCTCACCGGTATTTAAAGAACAATTGGAATCAGAAGATTTTAAAGCACTCTTTAAAGAATGTCTTGCCTTTGGCATTAGCCGATATCAAAAAAATTATACCCAACATTATGCAGAGACAAATCTAGTGTTGTATCAAAAGTATACCTATGAAGATGTGTGTCGCTTGTTGAATTGGCAAAAAAATGAAGTGCCATTAAATATTGGTGGCTATAAATATGATACGTATACGAAAACGTTCCCAGTGTTTATCAATTATGAAAAAGCCCAGAATATTCAAGATACGATTAAGTATGAAGATCGTTTCCTTGATGAAAATCATTTGATTGCGATTTCTAAAAATAAACGAAACCTGGAATCGGAAGATGTATGTAATTTCTTAAATGCAGACAAGCGCAATATTCAAATACATTTATTTGTACGTAAGAATAAAGAGGATGAAGGATCAAAAGAATTCTATTATTTAGGACATATGAAAACCGATCCTTCTAAAGCAGAAGAAATTAATGTGGCAAATCGAAAAGCCGTAGAAATCTATTGGGAATTGGATCAACCAGTTCGTGAAGATTTATATCAGTATATTACGAATGGATAGTGAGAAAATATGAAGACAATACAAGTAGTAGCAGCCATTATTAAAAAAGGTAATAAAATTTTTGCGACACAACGTGGTTATGGGGAATTTAAAGATGGTTGGGAATTTCCCGGTGGGAAAGTAGAACCTAATGAAACCAAAGAAGCAGCGATTATCCGTGAAATAGAAGAAGAATTAGCTACACGAATTTCGGTAGATCGCTTCTTTCATACGGTAGAATACGACTATCCGAATTTTCATTTATCCATGGATTGTTTTATCTGTTCTATTGAAGAAGGAAACTGCACTCTATTGGAACATGAATCAAGTCGTTGGTTAGATAAAGACCATCTTTATTCAGTGGATTGGCTGCCAGCTGATTTAGAGATCGTAGAAAAATTGGAAAAAGAACTATAAAATGAAGGGCTTCCTAAGAAGCCTTTTTATATAGGATGATGAATTTGCCTTTTTAAGGTACGATTTTGCCTTTATAAAGAGAAACAAACTGTTTCATGTTGTAATAGAAACATAATATTATGATAAAAAATTGGGATAAAATCATAGAACGGAATTATATGCATATGAAAAAAACAATCATTAGTTTGTTGATGGTTTGTTTATTTGTGACTGGTTTAACAGGTTGTAATTAAAGTGATGTTGACAAAACCGATACAAAGAAACAAGTAATCACAATTCGTACAGACATGTATCCTCCCTATACATCGCTTCAGGTTCATCAAGCATGATCTTAGGTATATAGGTAATCAGAAAGTTACTGGTATTAATAATACCGATGATCTCGAAGTTCTTAAAACTTTGAGCAAAACGGAAGCCACGAAAAAATTTTATGAAATATTAGATACGCATAGAACGGGAGATATTACAGTAACGGCACATTGGACAAAGAATTCAGCAACCGATGATTCTACTAATGATACAGAAGTCCAAGATAGGGATAATCCTTCAGAGGATGAATCTATTACAAGTTCTAGTTCACAAGACTCTAATGAAGATGTAAACAATAATGCATCGGAAGTAGATGTTATTAAATCGAAAGATCCCAATGAATAAGTTGTTTTATTTAACACTTTATGCAAAGAAAAACAGGCAAAACTCCTTTAGCTAAAGGGGAATTGCCTGTTTTGTCGTTTGTAGGTGAATTGCGTAGATTCTTAGTCGTAGGGTTTGTATTCAACGCTTTTCTTATCGAAGTCAATGAATAGTTGGAAAGCGTTACGGTTTTCGTCTTCATCCCAGATTTCTACGAATTTTGGGGTTACTTCAATTAAGATTTCAGTGTCTTCGTGTGAATAGGCATTGTAGCTTTGCCATAAGAACTCTTTGTATTTCTTTTCGAATACGCGGCCGGGTTCATCGACAACTAGGCCTTTGTTCTCGGCAATCCCTTCGACTTGGGTTCCGTTAAAACACATGGCTACTTGATTGTTTTTGAAGAGTTGTTGAGTCTTACGGAAGTTCTTATCGGTTTTGAAATAGATTTTGTCATTGTAGAACAGGCAAGATACGTTTCTTACCATAGGGTAATTGTCTACACAGCTGGCTAAGGCCATGATTTTCCAATCCCCACATTTTTTTTGCATAATTGCGACAGCTTCTTCAAATGTCATTATTTTTTCCTCCAGTTAGATAATGTTGTTAAAAGCACAGATGACAAGGATTGTCGTCAACAGGGTAAATAAACCAACAATATAAGCGGGTTGTTGGTGGGATTCGTGACCGTCACGAAAATCAACTAAATGTGATTTTCTTAAGGCTTGTACAATTGGTTTATAGAGTACAATGGTAAATCCGGTATTTAAGGCACCTTTTAGGATATTAAAGAGTAATACCCCTGGAATAAAGGATACTAAGACAACTTGTCGACTCATATTGTAGTAGATTGGATCAACGATGTAGTTCCAGAATCCCATGGAAATGGTAGAACAGAGAATACCGATGACTAAACCAAGAATAGCGGTGTTTTTGGTACGGTTGCGCTTATAGATATAAGCTGCTGTACAGGCAAAAGCACAGGTGCTGATAACATTCATGATTACATCAAATATATTACCACCGGTAAAAAATAATTCCAAAACACTTACAATACAGCTGACTAGAAAGCTAGACATCGGTCCATAGATAAATCCGGCAATGGCGATGACGACATCTTTTGGCTCATAGGCTAAAAAAGCGACAGATGGCACTAAAGGAATGTGTACAAAGACGGCTAAAATCAAAGCTACGGCACTCATCATTCCGAGGTTTGTTAATCTTTTTGTTATGTTGTTTGTCACAGTGATCCCTCCTTGAAAAAGAAAAACATGCTCAAAACAAAAAGTCAGAGCATGTCCAATTCAAAAAATAGGTTACACAAAAAAACATAACCGCTTGATGGAATCTTCTTTCATCCAGACTTTACTGTTGCTACCGTAATTTCAACGGTTCTGCCCGAAGGCTTGCGGAGTTTACCGCCAGTCGAGAATTTCACTCTGCCCTGAAGATTTTGATTTGTAGCCTAATCATACCTATTCGTAGTGTTTTTTGTCAATAATGACTGCATTTTTCATGAGCTGATAGTGTATAATTTTTTTAATGAAAAAATTGAAAACGGTTAACTGACAAAAGTGATTGAAATGTGATTGAAACAAGTATAAAGTACTTTCTGTAAAAAAACAAAACGTGTATTTGTATTAACCCGCGAGGAGGCAGGGCAGTCACGGATTAATCCGTATTGTCGTGCCCTTTTTGTTTTTTTTGAAAGGAGGAACATCGTATAAAAATGGAAGAGTTTACCAAGGAACTGCTAGAACAGTTAAACGTTAAGACAGTCTTTATAATTGGACCGTTTGCGATTTCCGAATCGGTTGTGGTTTCCTGGATTGTTATGGCTGTATTAATTATTGGATCGATTTGGTTGACCCGAGGATTAAAAGTACATAATCCTGGGAAGAAACAGTTGGTTGCCGAAACGATTGTTTCTTGGTTGGATAACTTTACCCAGTCGATGCTAGGAGAAAATGGAAAGGAATACAGTGGCTATATAGCGACCGTGCTTCTCTATATTGGATTTTCTAACATCATTGGCGTATTTGGTTTTAAACCGCCGACCAAAGATATGTGTGTCACCATTGCCTTATCTTTGATGAGTATTGTTTTAATAGAGGTCAGTGGTGTCAGGGCCAAAGGTATGAAAGGTTGGTTAAAGAGTTTTACTCAACCTATTGCGGTTGTAACTCCCATCAATATTCTTGAATTAGTGACTAGACCATTGTCTTTATGTATGCGTCTATTTGGAAATGTATTAGGTGCTTTTGTCATCATGGAATTAATCAAGATGGTGGTACCCGTATTTGTACCAATGGTATTTAGTTTGTATTTTGACTTTTTTGATGGCTTGATACAAGCCTATGTATTTGTATTTTTAACATCATTATTTATTGCCGAAGCAACGGAAGTATAGGAGGAAATAACATGAGTGTAACAGCAATTGGAGTTGGATTAGCAGCATTAGCTGTAATTGGTGGAGGTCTTGGAATTGGTGTAGCCACTTCTAGTGCCGTAAAAGCCATTGCGCAACAACCAGAAGCCGACGGAAAAATTATGCGTACTTTACTTTTGGGAGCTGCCTTAGCAGAAGCAACTGCTATTTATGGTTTCGTTTTAGGTATTTTAATTATTTTGATGCTTAAGTAGAAAGGAATAAAGGAATTATGCTAAGGATTGATTCCAATATTATTTGGACAATTGTTAACTTGCTGATTCTTTACGCATGTATGATGCGTTTTCTTTTTAAACCGGTTCGAAATATTCTCGCAAAACGAAAAGAAGAAATAGATGCATCTTTTGCAGATGTGAAGAAACAAAAAGAGCAAGCTCAAGAATATAAAGATCAAGCCGAAAAAGAATTGCAGGCAATCCAGGCGAACCATGATAAAGAAATGGCTGATGCCCGTATTAAAGCAAGCCACGAATACGAAAAGATTCTTGCTGAAGCCAACGCAAAATCGGATGAAATCTTAGAAGAAGCTCGTCAAAAAACCGCTGCCGTGGCTCGTGAAGAAAAAGCGAGAGCGAAGAGTGAAATCGCTGATTTGATCAGTGAAGCAGCAGAAAAAATGTCTGGCTCAAAAGCCGATGAACAATTATATGATGAATTCTTAAATGATATGAAATAGAGGGGGAAAACTATGGAACAGATTTTACATGCAACACTTCGTTGTGTAACCCCACCAAACGAAGCACAATTGGAAAAAATGAAAGCTTTCTTAGCCGAACATTACCACTGTGATTCTGTGGAGCTGGAAATCAAACAAGATCCTTCTGTTCGTGGTGGTTTTGTTTTGAATGCAGGCAATGACGAATACGATTGGTCTATGCGTTCAAGACAAGAAAGATTGAATGATCAAATTAAAAAAGCCCGTGATGAAGCCATTCAAATGGATAAAAGCGGTTCTTTGATGTCCATTCTAAAAGAAGCCGTTGAACAATTTGAAGATTCAGCTACGAAAAATGAAGTCGGATTTGTCGATACCGTTGGTGATGGCATTGCTACAATATCTGGCTTAGAACATGCCATGTATGGTGAAGTTGTCGTTTTCGAAAATGGAACTAAAGGTATGGTACAAGATATTACCGAAGACGGGATCGGGGTCATCTTATTTGACCAGGAAGGAACCATTGGTCAGGGAACCAAAGTTTCCCGTACCAAAAGACAAGCTGGTATGCCAGTCAGTGATGCCTTTTTAGGCCGTGTTGTCGATCCATTAGGAAATCCGATTGATGGATTAGGACCTATTGATGCCAAAGAGATGCGTCCAGTTGAAGAACCGGCACCAAGCATTATTGATCGTAAACCCGTTACAACCCCAATGGAAACGGGAATCCTTGCGATTGATTCAATGTTCCCTATTGGACGTGGACAACGTGAATTGATTATCGGAGACCGGCAAACCGGAAAAACATCGATTGCCTTAGATACGATTTTGAACCAAAAAGGTAAACGCTGTATCTGTATTTATGTCTCTATTGCTCAAAAAGCTAGTACAGTGGCTAACTTAGTCAATACCTTAAAGAAAAATGATGCAATGGATTATACCATTGTCGTTACTTCAACAGCTGCCGATGCTGCAAGTTTACAATACATTGCTCCCTATTCGGCAACAAGTTTGGCAGAATACTTTATGCATCAGGGAAAGGATGTTTTGGTTGTCTATGATGATTTATCCAAACATGCCGTAGCCTATCGTACGATTTCGTTATTGTTAGGACGAAGCCCAGGACGTGAAGCTTATCCTGGAGATGTCTTCTATTTACATTCTCGTCTACTAGAACGAAGTGCCCGTTTATCCAATGAAAAAGGTGGCGGTTCGATTACTGCCTTACCAATCATTGAAACTCAGGATGGAGACGTTAGTGCATATATTCCAACCAATGTCATCTCTATTACCGATGGACAGATTTTCTTGGAAAGTGATTTATTCTTTGAAGGTCAGAGACCAGCCGTCAATGTCGGATTATCCGTCAGCCGTGTTGGTGGTGCAGCCCAAACCAAAGCCATGAAAAAGGCTTCGGGATCTTTGCGTATTGATTTAGCGCAATATCGTGAGATGAAAGAATTTACCCAGTTCGCATCAGACTTAGATGAAACTACGAAAAAGCAGTTGCAACATGGTCGAGTATTAATGGAATTATTGAAACAACCATTGAATCATCCTATGAGTCAAGCAGATCAAGTTATGGCTTTAGTTGTTGCGGATGCTAATTTATTGAATGATGTAGATCCGGAACTTGTCAAAGATGAAGAAATGAAATTATTGGCATGGCTCAATGAAAAGCACAGTGAATTTGCCAGTGAATTAAATACAACCCAAGTATTAGATGATAACTTGAAAGATCGTATTATTGCGGCTGCAAAAGAATATCGAGGGCAAAAATAATGTCAGCCATTCGTGAAATCAAGGATCGGATGACAGGTATCCAGTCTACGATGAAAATTACGAAAGCGATGTATATGATTTCATCGACTAAGATGAATGCCGCAAAACAGAGTTTGATGAATACGGAACCGTATTTTTATAACTTACGGAAAGTGATTTTAACCATTATGCGTTCGCTTCCGGATGAATTTACTCATCCCTTTTTGGATGATCGAGAATATGTCGAAGATGAAAACGAAAGAAAAGCCTTTATTTGCGTTACTGGAGATAAGGGACTAGCCGGAGCCTATAACCATAACGTCATAAAAATGGCCGAACAGATGGTAAGGCATAATTCGCTACATACGCTATATATGATTGGGGAAGTCGGTCGTCAATATTTCTTGCGCACCGATATCCCTATTGAAGAAAGCTTTTTATATACTGCCCAAAAACCAACGCTTCAAAAGGCACGTTCGATTGCCTCTAAAATGTTGGATCTATTCGAAAGAAAAAAGGTAGATGAAGTATACATTCTCTATACGCGTATGGAAGGCAATCAATTTATCCCTGATATCGAACAGCTTTTGCCTTTTCATCGTTTAAATCGTGCAGTTGAAGTTGCAGGTGAGATGTCTTTCAACTATCAACTTGAACCAAGTCCAAAACAGCTTTTGGACATCGTAATTCCGGATTATTTAGCCGGGTATATTTACAGTGCTTTGGTTGAATCGTATGCATCAGAAAACTATGCCCGTATGCAGGCAATGGATTCAGCCAATAAAAACGGCGAAGAATTGTTAAGTGATTTATCTTTACAATACAACCGTCAACGTCAGGCAAAAATCACCCAGGAAATTACCGAAGTAGCAGCTGGGGCAAAAGCCCGTAAACAACAGCTGGAAAGAAAAGCGAAACAAGAAGAAAGGAGACGTGAGTCGGCATGCAATTAGGAAAGATTACCCAAGTCATGGGACCAGTCGTAGATGTTCATTTTGATCAAGTCCCGCTTCCTTTTATTCATTCTGCCTTACAGGTAGATAACCATGGCAAGAAGTCTATTATGGAGGTTATGCAACATACGGGAACGAATACTGTACGTTGTATTATGCTTTCTCCTAGTGAAGGACTTCAAAGAGATATGCCGGTCTTATATCGTGGCATGGGAATTGAAGTTCCCGTTGGCCAACAAAACTTAGGCCGTTTATTTAATGTATTGGGGGATACCATCGATAATCAAGCACCGCTTGAAACCGATAACTATTGGGAAATTCACCGTAAACCGCCAAAGTTTGAAGATCAATCTCCTGTAACCGAAGTATTGGAAACCGGAATTAAAGTCATTGACTTGATTGCTCCTTATGCCAAAGGAGGAAAGATTGGTTTATTCGGTGGTGCCGGTGTTGGTAAAACCGTATTGATTCAGGAATTGATTCGTAATATTGCCAGTGAACATGGTGGCTATTCCATCTTTACCGGTGTTGGAGAACGTTCTCGTGAAGGAAACGATTTGTGGACTGAAATGAAAGAATCCGGGGTTATTGAAAATACCGCTTTAGTCTTTGGTCAAATGAACGAAAGCCCAGGAGCTCGTATGCGGGTTGCCGAAACTGGATTGACCATGGCCGAATACTTCCGTGATGTAGAACATAAAGATGTCTTACTTTTCATTGATAACATCTTTCGTTTTGTCCAAGCGGGTTCAGAAGTATCCAGCTTGTTGGGACGTATGCCTTCTGCGGTTGGTTATCAACCAACTTTGGCTAATGAAATGGGACAACTTCAAGAACGTATCGCATCAACGAAAAATGGTTCGGTTACTTCCGTACAAGCCGTTTATGTACCAGCCGATGACTTGACGGACCCTGCTCCAGCTACAACGTTTGAGCATTTGGATGCGACAACGGTATTAAGTCGTAAGGTTGTTGAACAAGGTATCTATCCAGCGGTTGATCCACTTGAATCAAGCAGTCGTATCCTGCAAGCGGATATTGTGGGAAAAGAACATTACGATACAGCGCAACATGTCTTGCAGTATCTACAAAAATATAAAGAACTTCAAGATATTATCGCTATTTTAGGTATGGAAGAACTTTCGGAAGAAGATAAAACTATTGTAGCCAGAGCACGTCGTTTACGTAACTTTATGGCTCAACCATTCCACGTTGCGGAACAATTTACTTCCATTCCAGGAAAATATGTACCTCTTGCCGATACCATCAAAGGTTTCCAAGCAATTTTGAATGGAGATATGGATCAATATCCAGAAGCTGCTTTCTTTAATGTAGGAACCATTGATGAAGTTATTGAAAAAGCGAAAGAAGTATAATTATGGCAGAATTGTTCGATTTAAAGATTTTGGCTAGTGAATATGTCTTCTATGACGGAAAGGCCCAAGTCTTAACCGTTCATACCCCAGAAGGCAGCAAGCAGTTTCTAGCCCATCACTTAAAGAGTATTTATGCCCTTACCCCAGGTGAACTAAAGATTCGTAAAGAAGATGGTTCAGAAATCGAAGTGGTTGGTGGTATGGGTACCATGATCTTTACTAACAATCAAGCCGAAGTCCTTTTGGATACTTGTGAAACGCAAGAAGAGCTAGATAAGCGTAGAGCAAGTGAAGCTTTGGAAAGAGCCAAAGAAAGAATGCGTCAAAAGAAATCCATGCGCGAATACAAAATGTCCCAAGCCGCAATGGCTCGTGCCTTAGCGCGTTTGCAGTTTAAAGACAAAGATATTCATTAAGATAGGAATGCAAATTTCTATCTTTTTTTGTGCGTTGTGTTTTATCCGTGAACAGAATATTGTACAATGTCTATAGGTGGTGGTTATATGCAGAGTATAAGACAGATTTATAAAATTGGTCCTGGACCCAGTAGTTCACATACCTTTGGCCCTATGATGGCTGCTAAATATATGTTGGAACAATATCCACAAGCTATGCAATTTGATGTTTCACTATTTGGTTCTTTGGCTTTAACCGGCAAAGGCCATTTGACCGATAAAATTATTGAGAAAACATTTCATCCTATTCCTTGTACGATTCACTTTGATATCAAAAAAGAAGTGGATCATCCCAATACCATGATTATTACCGCTTATGGGAAACAAGAAGTCATTGGGCAACACACCTTTGTTTCCATTGGTGGCGGGAAAATTGAAATTGATGGGAAGAGGAATGCGGATGAACCCGATATCTATACGCTGACAACCATGGATGCGATTCAAGCCTATTGTCATCAACATCACATCCGCCTGGATCAATACATCGATCAGGTAGAAGGTTTAGAATTTGATAAGTATATGCATAAGATTTTTAGTCAGATGTTAAAGACGGTCAATACTGGTTTAAAGCGAACCGGTGTTTTACCAGGAAGTCTAAAAATTGAACGTATTGCCCATGCGCTATATCAATCGGCCCATAGTTGCGATGATCCCCAAGATACCAATAGTTTGTTGCTGGCAAGCTATGCCTATGCTGCCAATGAACAAAATGCCAGTGGCGGAATTGTCGTAACCGCACCAACCATGGGTAGTTGTGGGGTTTTACCAAGCCTGGTTTATCATTTTTATCATGACTTAAAATACCCGAAACAAACTATCCTGCAAGGTTTAAAAGTAGCTGGCTTAATTGGTAACTTGGTACAGACAAACGCAACCATTTCTGGCGCTAAAGCCGGCTGTCAAGCTGAAGTAGGAGCTGCTTGTGCAATGGGCGCAGCCTTTGTAGCCAGCTGCCAGTTCCAAACCAATGAACAAATTGAATGTGCAGCTGAAATTGGCCTGGAACATCATTTAGGTTTAACCTGTGATCCAGTGGGTGGCTATGTGATGATTCCTTGCATTGAAAGAAATGCGGTCGCAGCCCAACGTAGTATCGATGCTGCCCGTCTAGCCAAATATTTACGCAATGTAAAAAAGAATCGCGTTAGTCTAGATATGGTTATCCAAACGATGAATCTAACCGGAAAGAAATTGCCGATTGAATTAAAGGAAAGTGCGTTAGGCGGTTTAGCCGTCGTAGTTCCCGATAAACAATAATTTTACGAAGAATTGATAGGAGCCATATATCCTTTTGATATCCATTCTCCATAATGAAGACAAAGGAGAGGAATGGATATGAACCTAGATTGTTTGAATTACCTCTTTCTTCTGTTTTCCATTGTAGTATGTATTGTTCTAGTTGCTTACTACACAAAAGCAGAAGAAAAACTTACGACAAATCATTTGTAGAAAAAGAAGCGTCCGATGTATATAGATGCTTCTTTTTTATTGCACCGTTGGTGAAATATGAATGCATTTACTTATACAATAAGACGGTAATTGAAGTTTTGGGCCAGTTGTTAGATTCTGTTCATGGAGAATATGCTTCTTTGATCATGAATCTGATCAAATATGGGATAGTGACAGAGAACAATGCCAGAATATGGTAGACAGAATGAAAAAGAATTAAACCGTATAGCTTAAGAAACTAGTAAACAGTTGAAGCAGATAAAGGATAATACCAAGTAGCCTTCCCTTTAAAGCTTCGGCTTTATTTCATTCAAAATGGTTTAGTACTACAAAACGTTAAAAATTAAGGTGTCAAAAGCGGTTATGGGGTAGCGAGTAAAATTGTAAACTTTGCGATGTTAGTGCCAAGTTCTTTAATGCAGTCTATGGCTTCCTTTGTCTCCCAAAATGTAGGCGCCGGGCAAGAAAAACGTGCCAAACAGGCTATGTTTACGGGAATTGGCATTGGACTTAGTATTGGATGTTTAGTCTTTATCCTTGTCTTCTTTAAAGGAAATATTCTAACCGGTTTATTTACCACGAATGCGATTGTTGTGCAAAAAGGCTATGCCTACTTAAAAGGCTTTGCCCCTGAAACGATTGTGACAGCCATTCTATTTAGTATGGTTGGTTATTTCAATGGACATGATAAAACCGTATGGGTGATGATTCAGGGTTTGATCCAGACTTTACTGGTGCGTCTTCCCCTGGCTTATGTGATGAGTATTCAACCGCATGCCAGCTTGACCAAGATTGGTTTAGCAGCACCCATTGCCACTATGGTTGGAATTGTTTTAAATGTTCTTTTCTTTCTTTTTATGAATCGCAGAAAGAATGAAATTTAGGTCAATGCATATTGACCTTTTTTTTTTATTAAGTGGTATAATGCAACAAAGAATTTTAGGAGGATGCAAAATGCAAGAACGTTATGCAATCTGTTTTTCAAGTAAAACAGGGAATACCGAAGCACTCGCAAAAGTGGTTCAAGAAACTTTGCCAGAAGAAAGCGGTGCCTATTATGGTAGCGTAGATCAGGCACCTGATAATGCAGAAATTTATTATGTGGGTTTTTGGACAGATAAAGGCACAGCCGATGCAGCGAGTTTAGCTTTTTTAAAGACCTTACATGAAAAACAGATCTTCTTGTTTGGAACCGCAGGATTTGGTGGTAGTGAAGCCTATTTTCAAAAGATTTTAGATCAAGTGAAAGAATCCATTGATTCCAGTAATACCGTCATTGGTCAATTTATGTGTCAGGGGCGTATGCCTCAGTCGGTTCGCGATCGCTATGTGAAAATGCGGGATGCAAACAATACGCAATTGAATTGGGATGCAATGATTCAAAATTTTGATCAAGCCTGTGCACATCCAAATTCAGATGATTTTGCACAATTGAAACAAATGCTAACAAAAAAATAGGCAGATTGTATGAATTGTCAATAAAACGTAAGCGCTTTTATGGTAAAATTGGCCTAGACAGACAAAAAATGAATTAAATACAGTCTTTCTGATGACAAAGAAAGAAGGAATTCCATTGAAAGAAGTATCTTTAAAAAGAATATCTAGTTGTGTCCTTGTGGGAACGATGATTTTATCGGGATTTTCACAAGTTGTCTTAGCAGATGAAAATCGTATGTATACCGACCATCAAACGTACTATATTGGTCGTGTTGAATATAATTTAGATGGTTCTTTAGTGAACCAGGCAGAACATGTTTGTGATTTTGTATTCCCAGAACCAGAACAACCGGAAGTACCGGCTGAACCTGAACAACCAGAACAACCAGATCAACCGGAACAGCCCGAACAACCATCGAAGCCGGATGAAGAAAAACCCGATGATTCTCAAACGAAGGATGATAAAGAAGAGATAAAAGACAATACCACAGAACAAAAACCGGATTCACAAGTCCAAAATCCAGTGACTCCTGCCCCAAGTACGTTTAACTATGTGGCCAATACCTGGTATCATCCAACGACATTAAATGCCTTAGGGTATACGGGAGAAGTGCATAACGCCATTAAGTTAGACAATTTCTTGACCGGAAACTGGAGCAAGTTTGTCGTGAGTGGAAATCCATTCTCCATGCCTCAATGTACCTATTTTGCCTGGAGTCGTTTCTATCAGGTATATGGTTTTGATTCAGGGGCTCGTGGCAATGGAAAAACCAATGCGATGGAAATCGTTCAAGCCCATCCAGATCAATTCCAATTGAGTAGTACCCCAGCTGGAGTTGCCGTATTCTCTTGTGAGTTAAATACTTTATATCCAGAATATGGTCATGTGGGTTTTGTGGAAGCATATGATGGACAGAATGTTTGGCTTTCCGAAGGAAATTATCGTGTAGGAAATACCGATGGCAATATTTATATTCACAAGATGCCTTGGGATAGTTTCAAAGCGCAGTATCCGGATGTAGTCTTTGCGGTGCCAAAACAAGGAACCATCCAAACTTCGAAAGAAGCTTCGGTAACCATCGATAATAGGGATGCCATTGAACTTTACAATAAAATGAATGGAAACGTTGTTGCGAAGAAAAACATTCTTCGTGATTATCAAAAATAAAGGGAAAGAGAAATTTCTCTTTCCTTTTTTACGGGAGGATTAAAATGAATCGAGATCAAAAAGCAATTCGTTATAAACAAAGTGGGTGCAACTGCTGTCAAGCTGTATTATGTGCCTTTGCCGACCAGTTGGATATAGATGAAACCATCCTAAAACAATTGGGTGCTGCCTTTGGAATGGGCATGGGAGGCATGGAAGGCAACTGTGGAGCTTTGATTGCCGCACAAATGATTCTAGGTATGAAAGAATACCAAGGCTATCCCATCAATGCCCAGTCACGGGAAATTCTAGAAGCCTTTAAGGATGCTTGTGGGGCAATTACCTGCAAAGATTTAAAAGGTTTGGAAACCGGAGAGATGCTTTGTAGCTGTAACGATTGTATCCGCCAAGCCGTAGCCTTAGTAGATGGGCAAGATGACTAGTTAATCTAGTCTTTTTTTATGCCTGGAGTTTTAGCATTAATAGCTGTAAAGGATCCTTTGTTTCTAGCGTAAAACTTGTTCCATGTTGGATACAAAAGCTCTGCAAGTCTGAAATCTTTAGCGTTGTAGTTTGATCTGTGATACTTCCTTGTCCAGCTAAATCTAAAAGATAAAGGTCTTGATTTGAATCGAAAGTTAAAGACTTTCCGGCTTCAAGGGTATAGAAGTGGATTTCCAACTTTGGACTTTCAGTAAGTTTGGTGTTTTCCTTTAATAGAGAAGGTAGTGAAAAAACTTTACCGATTGGAAGTTTTGGACTTATAAAATTAGATTTTGGCAGTTCGATTTCTAAATAGACAACACCCGTCTTTGTTTCCATGCCTACAGGAATTTCACAAGGCGTAAGGATAGAATCACCGGTTTTTAGGAGCTGTTGGCAAATTGTTACACTTCCCTCTAAAACATAGATAAACTTGTGATACGGGAAGATTTCGGCACTGATATCGGTATTTTCAGCCAAAGAAAAATAGAAGATGGCATCCTCTCCCTGGTTAACCGATTTAGAAATGGTGCAACCTTCAACGGGTGGATGTTTTTTTGCGATAGAAAAGACTTGTCCAAATAATTCGTTCATAATAGAGTCTCCTTTGTCGATGGCATTATAGCATTTCCCCCTCTATTTAAAAGGTATATGCCTCGCTAGAATAAGGCTTTCCAAAGAAAAGTCAGAAATCAGGATTGTGATTTTTAAGAAAATTGATAAGATAATAACTATAAAAAGTGGAGGGCGTTATGCGATTATTAGAAGAACGGATTTTGGAACAAGGACAAGTTCGTCCTGGAAATGTATTAAAAGTGGATTGTTTTTTGAATCATCAAATTGATGTTGAATTATTGGATGAAATTGGAAAAGAGTTTTATCGTTTATTTCAAGATCAACCAATCAACAAAATTGTAACCATTGAAGCCAGTGGTATTGCGATTGCGTGTATGGCAGCACAACATTTTCATGTACCAGTAGTTTTTGCCAAGAAGGCCAAAAGCTTAAATATTGATGGAGATGTATATACATCCAATGTCCATTCTTTTACGTATGGCAAAGATTATACAATTACTTTGGCAAAGAAGTTTTTATCCGAAGAAGACCATGTCTTACTGATTGATGATTTCTTAGCTAACGGTAAAGCTTTACATGGCTTGATAGATGTTTGTCGCCAAGCCGGAGCTACCGTAGAAGGCATTGGCATTTGTATTGAAAAAGGTTTCCAAGGTGGTGGAGATGCCTTAAGAGAGGCTGGCTACCATTTGGAAAGTCTGGCGATTATTGATCGCATGTTTGAAAATTCCATCGAGTTTCGAAAATAGATGAAATGGAGCCTGGTCGCAGGCTCTTTTTTTAGCTGGGAAACTATGGTATAAAAGTACTGACCTTATAAAAAATAGAAAAACAGGCCAATAATAAAGGCCAGAGGTATCCTATGTTGACATATGATTTATCGAAAATAAAAGGTCCTTTATATGAAGGAATCTATACATACATCAAAGAAGATATCCAAAAGAGTCGCTTAAAAGCAGATGAAAAGATGCCCTCCAAACGGGCCTTGGCAAAGAATCTAGGTGTTAGTATCATCACTATTGAAAACGCCTATGATCAATTGATTGGCGAAGGGTATTTATATACCCTGCCAAGAAAAGGGTACTATGTTTCCCGAATTGAAAATCTATCAAAGTTTCAAGCCACTTCCACGCTTTCTTTAGATATTCATTATCCCAAACCCTCAAAGGCAACCATCAATTTATCCAACAATCACATTGATTCCGATGATTTTCCTTTTTCGGTATGGGCTAGATTGATGCGTGAGACGATTTCAACCAAAGAAAATGCCCTGATTAAAAATTCTACCTGTGGTGGGGTGTATGAATTGCGCCAAGCCATTGCCAACCATCTGGCTTCCTTTCGGGGCATGAATGTGGATCCCGACCAGATTGTGATTGGGGCAGGTACCGAATATTTATATGGGGTTTTGATTCAGTTGCTGGGGGCAGAAAAAACGGTCTGTCTGGAAAATCCAGGCTATAAAAAAATCGCCCAGATCTATCAAAGTCATCATGTGAATTGTACATACGCCAATCTAGATGCCTCCGGGATTTCCATGGAAGAAATTCGAGCTTCGGGTGCAGAAGTCGTACATATCAGTCCGACCCATCATTTTCCTACGGGTATTACGATGCCTATTAAACGGCGCTATGAGCTATTGTCGTGGGCCAATGAGAAAGAAAAGCGAATGATTATTGAAGATGATTACGATAGTGAATTTCGTTTAAATGGAAAACCGATTCCGCCCCTTCAAACCATTGATACGTCGGGTAAAGTGATTTATGTGAATACGTTCTCTAAATCTTTAGCGCCAACCATTCGTATCAGCTATATGGTTTTGCCACGCAATTTAGCCAATCTTTACTATGAAAAGCTGGCCTTTTATACATGTACGGTATCGACATTTGAACAATATACCCTGGCTTCTTTTATTGAAGAAGGGTACTTTGAAAAGCACATTAACCGTATGCGTCTAGCGTATGGAAGGCGCAGAAAACAGATGATAGAATGCATGAAACGCCATTTAGATTCGAAAGAATACGATTTGATAGAAAATGATTCGGGTCTGCATTTTATTTTATGTATTCACAGTAAAAAATCCGATGATGCCTTTGTACAAGAATTAGAAGAACGCGGCATTCATTTATCGGCCATTAAAGATTATTTTTTTGATGAAAGAAAAGATACCCATCAATTTCTCTTAAACTATGCCAGTGTGCATCCTGAACAAATGGATGAAATCTTTCAAATTATGCATGAGGTGATATAAATGCGAATGTTATTATTAGGAAATAGTTATACAGCTGCTTTACATTTGCCAGAAAAACTGGCAGAAGCTTTATCGGCAGAAGTTGTTGCCCATACCCGTGGTGGGGCAAGACTGGCTGAACAATTGAATGAAAAGACCAAACTTGGGTCGAGAACCCAGAAGGCTTTAAAAGAAGAAAAGTGGGATTATGTCATCCTGCAAGAAATGAGTAAAGGACCGGTCATTTATCCAGAACGATATTTAGAAAGTGTGGCCAAATTATCCAAACAGATCAAAGAAAATGGGGCCGTACCGGTAATCTATTGTACCTGGGCGTATCAAAAAGACAGCCCCGTTATGGAAAAAGAACCCTTTTCTTATGAAGAGATGTATCAGAAACTAGAAGCTATGTGTCATCAGGCAGCCCAAGAAAATGGGGCCTTGTTGGCGGATGTAGGAACGGTTTTCTTTCAGGCTAAAGAAAATCTCTATGCCCAAGATGGCAGTCATCCCAATGCCTTAGGGGTAGAAAAGATCGTAGAAGTATTAGCCCAGACTATACGACAAGATGGGATTAAAAATGTAAATTCAAAGTAAAAAGGGGTATAATGAAACCAATTTATAGGAGAGTTACTCTGTATGACAAAAAATATTTATGATCAAAGAAATATCAGCATGGTCATGGACTTATATGAATTGACGATGGCTAATGGATATTTGTCGGAAAAAGACAATGATCACTATGTGACCTTTGATGTCTTTTATCGCAAGAATCCAGATGATGGAGGTTATGCGATTTTTGCGGGATTAGAACAAGTTATTGAATATATCGAAAATATGCATTTCGATCAAGATGACATAGACTACTTACGTTCTTTATCTTTATTTAGTGAAGAATTTTTAGATTATTTAAAAACATATCGGTTTAAAGGGGATGTCTATGCCTTCCGCGAAGGAACGGTTATGTATCCCAATGAACCAATTATTACGGTGCATGCGCCACTCATTGATGCCCAATTGGTAGAAACGGCTATTTTAGCCGAAGTCAATCACCAGTCTTTGATTGCGACCAAGGCAAGCCGTATTGTTCGCAGTGCCAGAGGTCGAGCTGTTTCAGATTTTGGCGCAAGACGTGCCCATAATATGGATGCCGCTGTCTATGGAGCCAGAGCGGCTTATATTGGTGGTGCCGTTGGTACCGCAACAGTATTAGCCGGAAAGATGTTTGACATTCCATTAAGTGGAACCATGGCCCATAGCTGGATCATGTATCAAAAAGATGAATATACTGCGTTTAAAAAGTTTGCGGAAACCTATCCCGATAATGCCGTATTATTAATTGATACCTATGATGTCTTAAAATCTGGAGTTCCCAATGCGATTCGCGTAGCCAAAGAAGTCTTAGAGCCTATGGGAAAACGCTTGAAAGGTGTACGTTTGGATTCAGGAGACTTAGCGTATTTATCCCGCAAAGTTCGGAAGATGTTAGATGAAGCCGATTGTAAAGACTGTATCATTGTCGCATCCAACAGTTTGGATGAATATACCATTACTTCGATTTTAGACCAAGGTGGTCAAATTGACAGCTTTGGCGTTGGAGAACGTTTGATCACCTCTAAGAGTGATCCGGTATTTGGCGCTGTATATAAGATTGTGGAAGTGGAAAAAGATGGCGAAAAAGTCCCAAAGATCAAGATTTCCGAAACCGTAGAAAAGATTACCAATCCTGGTCGAAAGAATGTGTATCGAATCTATGACGAAGAAGGTCGGGCGATTTCCGATTTATTGACCAAAGAAGATGAAGTGGTGGATACTTCAAAACCATATCGTTATGTGGATTCGAAGAAACCATGGAAGAATATGTGCTATGAAAACTTCACCATCAAACCTTTGCAGCAACAGGTGATCAAAGATGGAAAACGTGTCATGGAAACGGAATCTCTGGATACCTTGCGTGACTATGTGAAACAACAATTGGAGCAGGAAATTTGGGAATCAGAATTGCGTTTTGACAATCCGCATGTTCACTACCTGGATATGTCGCCAGAATATTATGAAATGAAGATGGATCTTCTCTATAAATCCCAAAAAAATGATTAAAAAAAAGAGCAGCTCAAGGCTAAAAGCCGGAAAGCTGCTTTTCTTTATATAGTTTTAGGGCAGATTCATTGACCGATAATACAGCGTTTTCTAATTCTCTGGCACTCATTCTCTGACAGCCCTGGGCTAAAATGGAGTTTTGAATCAAGCCATCACTGCTGGCTACGACAAGTTGATAGTCGGCTTTTAAATGCGGAACGAGGGTTTCAATATAGCTGTCTGCCGTTTGATTGTACTTGGTATAAACAATTTCAACACCACCGCGTTTATAATTTCTTGTTTCGCTGTCTTTAACTCGATAGGCATCAAAGACCAGGATCACCCGACAACCACGATAGCCCTGGTAGTTGGAAATCCAGTCGATCAACTGGTCTCTGGCACTGCTAAAATCTTGTTTATCCAGGGTGCGGAAGATATCCCAACCAAAGATCTGGTTATAGCCATCAATGAGGATACAGACCGGCTTGGTTGGCTGCACGGAATGGGTTTTGGACGTATCGACTTTTTTCTTTTTTGGTTTGACCTGCTTTTTGGGATTACGGTTTTTTCCACTTTGGTTTTCAAAAGCCCGTTTGGCTTCTTCATCGCTGATGGTGTATTTCACGGAACGATAGGAAGTATCTGAGGCTTGTTTGGGTTGAATATGCATATAGTCTTCGACTTGATCCCAAGGCACATAGTATCCCGAACCGTGGGTACAGAAGACTGAACCTGTGGGATTAAACCGATCGTTATCGGGATCATATTGTCTTTGGGCAATGATTTCTTCGGCATTGTGACACAAATCGTATCCATCCAGCTGGCAATGAAACTTTCCTAATCCTTTTGTGTAGGCAATGACTTCTTGTTGGTAGTTGTTTAATAAGGCAACTGGTCCTCTACCTTGAATCAGGGTTGTATCGTTTTGGCTGGCTTCAATTTTCACGGTGGCATGTTTGGTTTCTAAATCGTATAAGGCCCGTGAAAGAGAGGCATTGGGAACGCTTAGGGTAAATTGATAATAGGGTTCAAGTAAAATGGATTGGGCTTTACGCAACCCTTGTCGTACCGCCCGATATGTAGCTTGGCGGAAATCTCCTCCCATAGTGTGTTTTAAATGGGCTTTTCCTGCTACGACCGATATTTTGATGTCGGTAATTGGGCTTCGGGTTAAGACGCCTTTGTGTTCCTTTTCTTCTAAGTGCGTTAAAATCAATCGCTGCCAGTTGATTGCTAATTCGTTGCTGGAAAGATTGCTTTCAAACTGCATGCCGCTGTTTCTTGGCAAGGGTTCCAGTTTTACATGGACTTCGGCATAGTGACGTAAGGGCTCAAAGTGACCAACGCCAATGACTGGTTCGGTGATGGTTTCTTTATAGACAACTTTTCCGGAACTAAAGCCAACTTGAATGCCACTTCTTTGATAGATCAACTTGCTGAGAATCTCCATTTGAATGCTTCCCATTAAGCGTAAGGAAATCGTTTTGGTCGCTTCGTTGTACTGGATATACAAAGAGGGATCTTCTTGAGCCAGCTGGTCACAGACTTGTTTCATCTCTAAAGGATTTACCCCTTTGGGTAATATAAGCTCATAGCGCATATAGGCATGCAGAAGCGGTGGTTTACTGTCGGCTTCAATACCGAGCCCTTGACCCACTTCAAAACTTTGCAGCCCTTTTAAAACACAAATGGTTCCTGCTTCAACTGCTTGGACTGCTTGGAAGGATTGGCCTTTATAGATACGAATCTGATCGACTTTTTCGGTCTCTGTGATTTTTTGTTTAGTGACAAGGCTTCCTCCGGTAATCTTTACATGGGTTAAACGATTTCCGTTCTCATCACTGGAAATCTTATAGACCTTTGCCCCGAATTCCTTGGGATATTCTTTGGATAGACTGTAATCGACAATCGCATCCATCAATTTGGTGATACCTTCTTGTTTCAGCGCAGAGCCAAAGAAACAAGGGAAGGCTTCTCGTCTAAAGACGGCTTCTTGTCGCAAGTCAAGGGGAATGTCACCTGTCTCAATATATGCATTTAAGATTTCTTCGTTGATTAAAGCCCATTGATCAAGGATGTCAGGCTCTTTCATATCTAAACAATTGGGTGAACATTTCTTTTGCAGATCTTCTAAAAGTTCTGCTTCTGATTGAAAACTGATATCCATTTTATTGATGAATATAAGCGTTGGAACATGGTATTGTTCTAAGCATTTCCAAATTGTTTCGGTATGGCTTTGTACGCCATCTTGTCCATTAATAAGTAGGATTGCTAAATCCAAGACTTGCAGGGAACGCTCCATTTCACTGGAGAAATCCATGTGGCCAGGGGTATCGATCACAAAAATTTCGGCATCATTCCAGGCAAAAGAAGCTTCTTTGGAAAAGATGGTGATGCCGCGATCTCTTTCTTGTTGGTCAAAGTCCAATAAGGTATCTTTATGGTCTACGCGACCAAAATGCCGGATGGCTTTGGCTTGGTAGAGCATACTTTCAATACATGTGGTTTTGCCGGCATCTACATGGGCTAAAATGCCGACGGTAATTCTTTTTCTCATAGGGAAACCTTACCATTTTCAAAGCGATTACGCAAAGCTTTTGACAAACGGAAAAGCTTGTTCTATGATGTAATAGTTCAAAAATTGAATAATCTATTTTTTTGAAGTAAAGGAGGCATATGAACCAGTATTTCGCATTTGCACAAAAGATGTCGGTTGCGTATCAAGAACAATTTAAAGTTTTATGTAAAAAGTTCCATTTGTCGCAAACCGCTTTTGATATTTTATTGTTTCTTGCCAATAATCCACAATACAAAACAGCGCGTGATATTGTGGAAATTCGCAGGTTAAAAGCCAATCTGGTTTCTATGAATGTGAATCGTTTGGTGGATGAAGGCTATCTGGAAAGAAAAGAAGTACCCGAGGATCGTCGTAAAACTGAACTCTTATGTACGAAAAAGGCCCAACCAATTATTCAGAAAGGGCAAGAACTTCAAAATCAATTTTTTACGCTGTTGTTTGAAAAGGTGAAACCGGAACAGAAACAAGTGTTTTTCGAAGTGTTCCAACAGATGGTCAACAATTTAGATGAAATTATAATCGAAGGGAAGAAAGAGATATGTTAAAAATTTTACTTGTGACATTTTTAGCTGGTATGGGAGCAGGTCTTGGAACTGGTTTTGCGGGTATGAGTGCTGCTGCTGTTATCAGTCCATTATTGATTGCGTTTTTAGGGGTTAAGCCATATATGGCCGTAGGAATTGCCCTATCCAGTGATGTCCTGGCTAGTGCTGTCAGTGCATATACCTATGGAAAGAATAAGAACTTAGATATTCGCAATGGCTTGATTATGATGGTAACCGTTTTATTGTTTACGGTTGTAGGAAGCTATGTGGCAAGTCTTGTGCCTTCCCAAACCATGGGTGGATTCTCAGTTTTTATGACTTTCTTACTAGGCGTTAAATTTATTGTTCGCCCGGTTATGACAACCAAAGAGTCGATGGCAGCTGTTTCTAAAGAAAAACGGGCGAAACAATCCATTCTCTGTGGAATGTTGATTGGTTTTATCTGTGGTTTCATTGGCGCTGGTGGCGGTTTGATGATGTTGTTGATCTTAACGAGTGTTTTAGGCTATGAACTAAAGACGGCGGTAGGAACGAGTGTCTTCATTATGGCCTTTACGGCTTTTACGGGTGCTTTTTCTCACTTTATGATCGGTGGCACGCCAGATTGGACCATCTTTATTCTCTGTGTGGCATTTACTTTTATCTGGGCGCGCATTGCAGCATTGTTTGCCAATAAAGCAGAACCAAAGACCCTAAATCGAGTTACGGGTGTGGTTTTAGTTATTCTTGGCTTGAGTATCTTTCTTTTTAGCTAAGTGAATACGTTTTCATATGTTATAATAAACTCCTGAGAAGGAGTTTTTTATGCGTGGTGCTGGTATTTTATATCCCATTTTTTCGTTATCTTCCCCTTATGGGATGGGAACTTTATCAAAAGAAGCTTATGAATTTATTGATTTTTTAAAGGAAGCAGGACAAAGCTATTGGCAAGTATTGCCCGTTGGACCAACGGGATTTGGAGATTCTCCTTATCAACCTGTTTCTAGTTTTGCCTTGAATCCTTATTTTATTGATTTAGAAGATTTAATTGAACGCGGACTTGTCACGCGTCAAGAAGTCGAGAGTTTTGATTATGGACAAGATCTGACCCATATTGATTATGGGGCTTTATACGATGGACGTTGGGAAATTTTAAAAGAAGCCTATGTGCGCTTTAAAGGCGATGAGGATTATAAGGCCTATTGTCAAAAAGAAGCGGACTGGCTACAAGATTATGCCTTATATATGACTTTGAAACAGTTTAATGATGGCAAGTCTTGGATGGACTGGCCAGAAGGCTATCGCAATCGTGATCCAAAGGCTTTACAAGCCTTTATTGATGAGAAGGGGCATTATTTAGATTTTTATTGTTTCCAACAATTTATTTTGGACCAACAATGGAAAAAGCTGCATGCCTATGCCAAAAGTCAGGGGATTCAGATTATTGGCGATATTCCTTTCTATTGCGCCATGGATTCTTGTGATACATGGAGTCAGTCGAAGAATTTACTTGCCGATGAAAAAGGCCAACCGAGCTATGTAGCCGGATGTTTACCGGATGCCTTTAGTGCAACAGGACAAATCTGGGCAAATCCTCTATATGACTGGGACAAGATGAAAAAAGCCAAGTATGACTGGTGGCTTTCGCGTTTTGGTCGGGCATATGAGCTGTTTGATGTGATTCGTATGGATCATTTCCATGGCTTTGCGGAATATTGTGCGATTCCTTATGGAGATGAAACGGCAGAAAACGGCATTCTTAAAAAAGGACCGGGTATGGATTTCTTTAAGGCTTTAAAAACAAAATATCCGGATTTGAAGATGATTGCCGAAGATTTAGGAACTAATACACCAGAAAAGGTGAAATTGTTGGAAGACACAGGTTTCCCAGGTATGAATGTTCTACAGTTTGCGTTTACCGGTTATGGGCACGATAGTACCTATTTAACCCATAAACATAAACCAAACAGTGTGGTCTATACCGGAACCCATGACAATCCAACCAGTCTTGAATGGTTGGGTACGCTCAATGATTATGAAAAAGAGTTTGTCGGAAAATACGTGCATTCGGATATTTACAATCCTGGAGGCTTTGTCTGGGACTTTATTCGTGAAGCCTATCGTTCGGTTGCGGATACATGTATTGTTCCTTTGCAGGACTTTTTAGTAAAAGGCGAAGAAGCCCGCATCAATCGACCAGGCAGTACAGCTGCCAACTGGCAATGGCGCTTAGAACCACATTTCTTATCGCATGAACTGGCTGGTAGTATCTATGCCCTGACTGAAACATATGGGCGTTTACCGAAAGAAGAAAAATAGGAAAGAAAAATGAAAATTGTACAATTTATTTATCAATGTTTATGGGGCGATTTAATTACGATCCCCTTAGGAAATGGGAGCAGCCTGGGTTTATCTCTATTAGTCATTATTTTGATCCCAGCGGGTTTATACTTTACCATTCGGACCCGCTTTCTTCCTTTCCGTTTGTTTCCGGATATGTTGCGGATTACGATTTCGCATAATAAGAAGTCTGAAAAAGATTCAATTTCTGGCTTACAGGCTTTAATTGTTTCGACTGCTACCCGCGTTGGTATGGGAAACTTAGTTGGAGTCGTTGCAGCTATTTCAGCTGGAGGTGCAGGGGCTTTATTCTGGATGTGGATCATTGCCCTGCTTGGTTCATCCACAGCTTTTGTGGAAGGAACCCTCTCCCAAATTTATAAAAAGAAAGATCCCCTCTATGGTGGTTTCCGTGGTGGACCAGCGTATTATATTCATGACTTTTTTACGAAAGGAAAAAATAAACGCTATTGTTTATTGGCTGTCTTGTTTGCGCTGTCAGGGTTATTGTGCTGGTGTGGAATCAGTCAGGTTATTTCTAATTCAGTAGCTTCGACCTTTGATCATGCCTTTCATATTCCGCCTATTTACTCTACGGTTATCCTTGTCGTAATTTCGGCATTTATTGTCTTACGTAAGAATGCGAGTGTTCGTGTCTTAGATGTCGTTGTTCCGATTATGGCTGGTTGTTACTTCTTTATTACAATTTTTATCATTTGTAAGAACATCACCTTGTTGCCAGGGGTTTTCCACCGTATCTTCCTGGAAGCCTTTGGCTTAAGACAAGTTGCGGCTGGTGGTTTTGGTGCGGTTTTAATGAATGGAGCGAAACGTGGTTTATTCTCCAATGAAGCTGGATCCGGTTCAGCACCTTGTGCCGCTGCGGCTGCGGATATTGATCATCCCGCAAAAGAAGGCTTGTTGCAGTCACTGGGTGTATTTATTGACACGATTGTAATCTGTACGTGTTCGGCAATGATTATGTTGCTGGCACCAGAATCTTTGACAAGGGGATTAAATGGTATGGAATTGTTAGAAGCTGCCATGAATTATCATTTGGGTTATTTTGGGGTAGTATTTATTGCGGCTACTTTATGGCTCTTTAGCTTTTCCACCTTTATTGGTATCTTGTTCTATGCTCGCAGCAATGTGGCTTATTTATTTGGCGATAACTGGTTAAGTCAAACTCTATATAAGATCTTAGCTTTAGTGATGTTATTTATCGGTGGTTTGGCAACCTATACTTTTGTCTGGGATCTAGGGGATATTGGAATTGGTCTTATGACGATTTTCAATATGATTGCCCTCGTTCCTTTGGCGGGTAAGGCTATCGAGTCTTTAAAAGATTATGAACAAAAAAAGGCAAGTAGTTAATACTACTTGTTTTTTTGATGTAAAATAGAACTATGAAAACAACAGATCGAATTTTTCAAAAAGGCATGGCATTAGGTCTTCATGTCATAAAGATGAAACAACCCGTAAAAATCGAAGGGGAACATGCTTTGCAGCGTATCTCGCAAATCCTCGCGTATGAGAATTGTTCGCGCCCTTTGATTGTGACTGGCCCCAGGGTTTCAAAGACGGATTTTTTTCAATCGCTGCTTGCTTCTTTAAACGAGGTAGAAGTTTTTGATGAAGTACAGCCAGATCCGAATATTCAATTGATTGAAAAAATGGTAATGGTCTATAAAGAAAAAGAATGCGATTGTTTTATCGGCATTGGGGGCGGGTCCAATATGGATGCTATGAAGGCATGTGCGGCTCGTATTGCCTGTCCGAATAAAAGTATCCCGCAAATGAAAGGAACCATGAAGATCCGAACCTCGTTGCCACTGATGATTGCGGTACCAACCACCGCTGGAACGGGATCGGAATGTACTATTGCGGCAGTGATTACCGATGGAAATCATAAGTATTCTTTAAATGATCCAGTATTGTGTCCAGATTATGCGATTTTAGATCCTTGGACAACCGTAACGATGCCCGCTAGTGTAACGGCCAATACAGGAATGGATGCCTTGACGCATGCGGTAGAAGCGTATTTGAATACACCATACCATCAAAAGAATACGGCTATGTATTGTGAAAATGCCGTTCGTTTGATTTTTGATAATTTATTGAAAGCCTATCGGAATCCTCAAGATATAGAAGCCAGAGAACATATGTTAGATGCCAGTTATCAAGCAGGCCTGGCTTTTACAGTGGCTTGTGTAGGAAATGTCCATGCGCTTGCGCATACGGTGGGTGGTTTATATCATGTGCCACATGGATTGGCCAATGCGATTTTATTGCCTATCGTTTTAGAAGCTTATGGGTCAAGAATCGAAAAGGAATTAGCGCATTTAGCTAGAGTGATTGGTATGGAAGAAGCGGATGATGCCATCTGTGCCCAGCTTTTTATTCAACGTATTCGTTATTTAAATCAGAGTATGGGAATTCCGTCGGCTTTTACCTGTATTGAAAAAAAGGACTTGGATACAATGGCAAGCTGGGCAGACCAAGAAGCCAATCCGCTCTATCCTGTACCGGTTATTTTTACCCAAAAAGATTTCAAAAACGTCCTGTCTAAGGCTGGTAAGCTGTAGTTGAATTTGGGTAAAATCGTTTTATAATGGAACTAGGAGAGGTATGTAAAATGAAAAAATTATTATTGCCAATTGATGGAACAAAACGTAGTTCTCAAACCATCGACTGGGTTTTGAACAACTATAATGCGAAAGAGGTATCCGTTACATTGATGATGGTAGCTGATTCAATGGATGTATTTGAAATGAAAGATAAAGCCACATCGGCTCAAGATTACATGTTGCGAACGATGAAACATGATGCGCAGGCTTTGATCAACAAAGGCTTTGATGTTTCTTTTGATACAGAATATGGTCAAGCAGGAGACCAAATTGTGAAATACGCCAAGAAAGAAGCATTTGATGCGATTATCATGACAAAATCAACCAAAGAAGGTTGGTTCTCTACGATTGGTTCAGTAACCGCAAATGTTGTGAAGTATGCTTCCACATTGGTTATGATTATTCCTGAAACGAAATAAGTATTAGAGTGAACACGTGTTCACTCTATTTTTTTTCGTCGTGGCATAAGTCTTCTTTTTGTGAGAAGTGAGGTATTTTATGACAAAGCCAATCGCAAAAAGCATCGCCATAATTACTCGATATCCAACCAGGTTTTCAAAATTGATGAAAAGAATATAGGCAATGCTGTAAACCGGCAGTAAAACTAAGGCCCAGCGGGCATTGTAAAGGTATGTAGTAAAGAGAAAAAATAATCCAGCAGATATGATGAATGAGAGTATCATAGAACATCCTTCCTTTCTTTTGATAGGCTCACTATATCGTTTAATGTGACATTATATATGCATATATGAAAGAATCTTTGAAAGCGCTGTTTTTATGAATCGCTTTTTGATAAGATGTAGGTGGAGATAAAAAAAATGTGGTGGATATGGTGTATTTTAGGCGCAATATTCTGTGCCTTATTTTTAAAAGAACGCATGGCAGGAAGAAATTTACGTTCCGTATTTTTAAAGGCGATGACATCGACTTGTTTCTTCTTGATGGCCTGGCAAGGTTTGTTTCAATGTCAAACGATCAGCTTTGGCTTATGGTTTGTCGCAGCTTGTTTCTTTGGCTTGATGGGTGATGTTTGGCTGGGTTTAAAATGGACCTATCCAAAACAAGATACGATGTTTACTTTTGCCGGCTTTGTCTGCTTTTCCGTGGAACACTTTTTCTTGTTGATGGGGTTGGTTTTATATACGGGACATCCGGTTGCGCTACTATTTGCCTTGATTTTGGCCATGATTCTAAGCTATGTAGTTGTTGGCATGGAAAAGAAGATGAAATTAAAGTATGGATACTTTAAGGGGATTTCTTTGATTTATGGATCACTTTTGTTTGCGGTTCCTATCTTTTCTTTCCTCTTGTGTTGTTTCCATCATTTTCAAGGAATGTATGTCTGGACTTTATTGGCTGGATTATTCTTTATGGCTTCGGATCTGATTTTAAGTGGCACATATTTTGGCAAAGGAAAAGATCGACCAATTCATATTATTTCTAATCATATTTTGTATTTTATGGCGCAATTTATATTGGCATATGTCATTTGGATTTGTTAAGGACATCATACGATGTCCTTTTTTTGAATCAGCTTTTCTTTTTCTTGTCGGGATAATTGTTTGATCTGATATTCCCGACTTAAGGCTTCGGATTTTGTTTCGAAGGTTTCATAGTAAACCAACTTTACTGGGCGTCGGGCTTTTGTGTATTTGGCACCTTTTCCGGCATTATGGGCTTGGATTCTGGCTTCTAAGTGATTGGTCCAACCGGTATAGTAGGTGGAATCGCTGCATTGGACAATATAGGTATAGTTCATGGAAGTATTGTAACATAGTCAAAATTCCTGCATAAATAATGTCAGTTTCTTCTTTAAGCTACAGGTATGGAGGAATTCGTATGGCTATACAATTAACACAAGAACAATTTAATCGCATTTATCAAGAATATGCCGGAAAGGACTTTGGCTTTGAGGCTTTTAGCTCGTTAAGAGAACTGCTGGATTATGTTCTACATACCTATGATGCAGATCCCCAAGAGCTCGAATCTCGCATTTTGGAATTATATGATTACAATAAAGATATCACCAATATTGCCTTAGAAGATCAATCGGTCCAGATCCTTCGGGTAGAGAATCAATGGATATATATTTATCAAACGCTGGACTTTGATATCTTTGAAGCAATGAAGGAGAGTAGGATTCAAATGAAAATGCATCCATCCAGGTATTTTATCCAAGAAAGGAAATAGAAAAATGAATCTGAATAGTAAGGAAATATTTGCTCTAAAAGACTTGTTGCCATATCAAGAAGGCAGCATTGTCAATCGTGATATTGTCAATGGGGATAAGGTGAAATTTGTCTTGATGAGCTTTGATGCAGGCTGTGCATTAAGTGAACATGCAGCGCCAGGCGAAGCTTTGATTTTTGCCTTAGAAGGACAAGGCGTGATTGGTTATGAAGGAAAAGAGTATCCAATTCAAGCAGGACAAAACTTTAAGTTTGATAAAAATGGAATGCATAGCGTAAAAGCTGTTACTCCATTTAAGATGGCTTTACTATTGACCTTATAGTACTGAGTGGAAACACTCAGTATTTTTTTATTGACACAGATATATACTGTTATATACTGTTTATAGGTGATTTGATGCAGTTACATATTAATGGTGCAAGTATGATTCCCATTTATGAACAAATTGTGGATCAAGTAAAAAGTAAGATATTAAAAGGGACCATCGAAGAAAATACCTGTTTACCAAGTGTCAGACAATTATCGAAAGAATTGCGAATTTCCGCACTTACGGTAAAAAAGGCCTACGATACCTTGGAACAGGAAGGTTTCACTAAAACCATTCATGGGAAAGGTACCTATGTTTTGGCTTGCAAGAGCGAATTGGTCCAGGAAGAAAGACAAAAGGAAGTACAAGCCTATTTTGAAAAAGCGATTCAAAAGGGGCAACAATCCGGTTTGAGTAAACAAGAAATACAAGATTTGTTTGAAGTCTTATTGGAGGATGTGCGATGAATCTAAAAAAACAGTATGATGCTTTTCAATTGGATGTTTCTTTAAACCTTGTTCCGGGTCGAATTACGGGCTTGATAGGCAAGAATGGTTCCGGTAAAACCACGATTTATAAAATTTTGATGGGCTTAGTAAAAAATGAAGGTGAAGCTCTATCTTTGGATAAAAAAGAGATGGTAGCCGTATGGAATGAATCGGGCTTTAACAGTTTATTTACACCAAAGGATTGTAAAAAGATTTTACAGGCGATCTATCCGCATTTTGATGAAGGCGCTTATTCGCAAAGATTGAAACAACTGGACCTACCAGAAAATAAACCCATTAAACAATTTTCAACAGGTATGAAAGCCAAGTTAAAAATCTGTATCGCAACCAGTGTAGGAGCCAAGCACCTTCTATTAGATGAACCAACCAGTGGCTTAGATAGTCTGGCTCGCAGAGAACTCTCGGATTTACTGCAAGATTATATGGAAACAAGAGAAGATGCTTCAATTCTTATCAGCTCGCATATTTCCAGTGATCTAGAATCTTTGTGCGATGACTTTTATTTGTTGGAAGAGGGGAAGATTCTTCTGCATGAAGATACGGATGTCTTATTGAGTAACTATGCGCTACTGGAAGTAGATGATCCAAGTGAGCTAGATACAAGTTATATTTTGAAAGAAAAAGATCATGTTTATCTGACCAATCAAAAACAATACTATGCAGAAAATATGCCAGGTGTCGCATTGCGAAATGCCCATTTTGATGAACTTTTAGAATGGATGGTACAAGGAGAAAATGTATGAAAGGTTTGTTGATAAAAGATTGCTTATTATTAAAAAACATCCGAAAAGTCTTCCTTTTTATGATTTTATCGGCATGCTTTTGTTCTCTTGCGATGCAGGATAAGAATTTTATCGGTGGATATTTAATGGTCTTTTTTGGAACGGTTTGTCTTTCCAGCATCAGCTATGATGAGATGGATCAAGGGAATTTAACCATCTTTTCCTTTCCCATTGAAAGAAAAACGTATGTGCAAGAAAAGTATGTATATGGCTTGCTTTTATTGTTGAGTGCTTTATTGCTTTCTACCCTTTTTCTGCTTCCCTGGTTTTCTTGGAAGTCTATCGCCAGTAATATGATCATGTTTGGGATCGGGCTTTTATTTCTCGCTGTTTCTTTGCCTTTTCAATTGAAATATGGGCATGAAAAAGGACGCTTGGTGATGCTTCTGGTATTGATGATCCTTGCGGGCGGGCTTGTTGTTATAGATATGAATGGCTCATTAAAACAATGGCTTGAAACAAGCAGTCTTGTTCTAGATGCACTGATCTATTTTGGTTTTGTGGTTTTTGCGTATATAATTTCTCTACGCATTAGTATTTCTATTATGGAGAAAAAGGAGTTTTAAACATGTTTGATTTTGTATTGTTTGATTTAGATGGAACCATTTCTAAATCAGAATTAGGCATTACTCGCTGTGTACAATATGCACTGGAATCGATAGGAATTCATGAATCTGATCAAGCGGTATTGCGAACATTTATTGGTCCGCCATTAAGTACACATTTTCAAGAAGTCTATGGAGTAGATGAAGCTTGTGCTGAAAAACTTTTGGCCAAGTATCGCGAACGCTATAATACGATCGGAATTTATGAAGCCGAAATGTATGAAGGAATTTTTGATTTATTAAAGACCTGCTTTGAAAAAGGCATAAAGTTGGGCATTGTTTCCAGTAAGCCAAAAGTGTATCTGGATCAATTGTTGAAACACTTTGGGATTGATGCATTCTTTTGTGAAGTTTTAGGACCTGCTCTACAAAAAAAAGAAACGGATACCAAAGAAGCGATGATTGCCACGCTTTTGACACAATATCCTAAGCAGTGTTGCTGCATGGTAGGGGATCGTAAATTTGATGTCTTAGGCGCAAAAGAAAATCAGGTAACGAGTATTGCGGTTACCTATGGCTATGGTACCAAAGCTGAACTAGAAGCAGTACAACCGGATATCATGGTTGATTCAGTGGCTGAATTGAAAAAGGTTCTTTTAGGATTTTAGCTGGAAAAGCTGAAATCTTTTTTTGTCTGTTGTAAGATAAACTCGTTATGAAACAAGTAGATTTTTCACAAGGTACCATCACCAAAAATATCATTCAAACAGCGTTTCCTATGTTGGTCGCGCAGGTTTTGAACCTTTTATACAATATTGTCGATCGCATTTATATTGGACGGATTCCAGATATTGGTGCCCTGGCCCTCGGTGCTGTAGGTTTATGTTTTCCCATTATCACAATCATTTCCGCTTTCGCTAACTTATATGCCAGTGGTGGGGGACCGCTTTTTGCGATAGATAGAGGTCGACAAGATCAGAAAGATGCCTCACGGATTATGAATACATCTTTTGTCCTGCTAATTTTAACAGCGGTTGTATTAATGTTTGCAGGATTGATCTTTTCGAAACCGGTTTTATTGTTGTTTGGAGCTTCTAAACAAACTTTGCCGTATAGTTTGCCTTATTTACGAATCTATTTATGCGGTACGATTTTTTCCATGATTTCGATTGGTATGAATCCTTTTATCAATGCCCAGGGTTATCCCAAGGCTGGAATGTTTACCGTATTGATTGGTGCCGTGGCAAATCTTTTATTAGATCCCTTATTTATTTTTGGGTTTCATTTAGGCATTATTGGTGCAGCCATCGCAACGGTCATTGCACAGTTCTTATCGGCTTGTTTTGTGGTGTATTTTTTACGCAAACCAAGTATTGAAGTAACGCTTGTAAAAACGGCCTGGAAAGACTTGTATCGGGTAAAAGATATTCTTTCCTTAGGCTTAGCGGGCTTTATCATGCAGCTGACCAATGGTTTAGTCCAAGTAGCTTGCAACAATGTTCTCTCCTTTACCGGAGGCGATTTGTATATTTCCATCATGACAATTGTGTCCAGTGTGCGTCAGATGCTGGAAATCCCGATTTGGTCCTTGACCGATGGAGCCAGTGCCATTCTTTCGTATAACTATGGTGCGAAAAAGAATGATCGGGTTAAGAAAGCCTTTGTTGTGATGTTCTGTATGACCTTTATATACGCAGGACTGGTCTGGTTGGCCATTGAAAAGATTCCCCTTTTCTTTATTTCGATTTTTTCGAATGATCCAGCTATCTGCCAAAAGGCGATTCCGGCTTTGCATATTTATTTCTTTGCCTTCATTTTTATGGTCTTTCAATACAGTGGACAAACGATGTTTAAATCTTTGAATCAAAGAGCTTATGCGATTTTCTTTTCTTTACTTAGAAAAGCGATTATCGTGATTCCTTTGACGTATTTACTTCCCACGTTTTTTCATTTTGGTACCGATGGTGTTTTTATGGCAGAACCGATTTCCAATGTCGTGGGAGGAAGTTTGTGTATTATCACTATGTTTTTAACCATTTGGCGAAAACTATCGTAGCAATTAGCTACGATTTTTATAATGTAAGCCATTTCATGTTATAATTTTCTCTGAAATGAGGTTGAAGAAATGAGTGAATATCGTATCGAACATGATTCAATGGGCGAAATGAAAGTGCCTGCAGACAAGTACTGGGGCGCACAAACCCAACGCAGTTATCAAAACTTTAAAATTGGCCAGGAAAAGATGCCAAAGGGAATCATTGATGCTTTTGCGATTTTGAAAAAAAGTGCCGCAATCGCAAACTGCCATTTAGGCAAACTGGATGAGAAAAGATGTCAGATCATCCGACAAGTCTGTGATGAAATCTTAGCCGGTAAGCTCTATGCCCATTTTCCTTTAGCGGTTTGGCAGACTGGTAGTGGCACCCAATCAAATATGAATGTCAATGAAGTGATAGCCAATCGTGGTAATGAAATAGCGGGGGAAAACTGTCTGCACCCCAATGACACCATCAATATGTCACAATCGAGTAATGATACTTTTCCAACAGCTTTACATATTGCGGCGGTATCAGCCATTGAAGATCAATTATTTCCGGCAATGGACCATATGATTGATGTACTAAAGAAACTGGAAAAAGAAAATGAAGGCATCATAAAAAGTGGTCGTACCCATCTGCAAGATGCCGTACCGATTGGTTTCTGGCAAGAAATCAGCGGTTGGAGAACGATGGTAGAAAAATCCAAGGCCCAATTGATGATGGCATTGCCGACGATTCATGAACTTGCCTTAGGTGGAACAGCGGTTGGAACGGGTTTGAATGCACCAGCTGGTTTTGATACCGAAGTCGCAAAAGTGATTTCCGAATGTACGGGAAAACCTTTTGTGAGTGAAGAAAATAAGTTCCATGCCCTGACAAGTAAAGATGCGATTACCTTTGTGCATGGAGGCTTAAAAGCTTTGGCGGCCAATTTAATGAAAATTGCCAATGATGTTCGCTGGATGGCCAGTGGTCCAAGAATTGGGCTGGGAGAAATTTCTATTCCGGCTAATGAGCCCGGCAGTTCGATCATGCCAGGAAAAGTCAATCCAACCCAATGTGAAGCATTGACGATGGTTGCGGTACAGGTGATGGGAAATGATACAACCATTGGTATTGCAGCCAGTCAGGGAAATTTTGAACTCAATGTTTTTATGCCGGTCATCGCGTATGATTTCTTGCAGTCTTGTCAGCTACTTACCGACAGTATACAATCCTTTACCAATCACTGTTTGATTGGCTTAAAGGCAAATCAAGAAAAGATGGCCTACAATGTTCATCACTCATTAATGTTAGTGACGGCCTTAAATCCTATCATTGGGTATGAAAAAGCTGCGCAAACCTCTAATTTAGCGTTTAAAGAAAATATTTCCTTAAAAGAAGCGGTGGTTCGTTTAGGCTTTATGACCGAAAGCGAATTTGATGAAGCCGTACAAGCAGAAAGGATGGTATAAAGATATGGACTATGCAGAAGAATCATTAAAAAAACATGCCGAATGGAAAGGCAAAATTGAAGTTGTTTCCCGGGTTAAAGTAGAAAATGCCGAAGATTTGTCTTTGGCCTATACCCCTGGGGTTGCCAAACCTTGTTTAGAAATTCAAAAAGATCTTACGAAGAGTTATGCCTATACCAGACGCTGGAATATGGCGGCTGTGATTACCGATGGAAGTGCGGTACTTGGCTTAGGGAATATTGGTCCCGAAGCGGCGATGCCAGTTATGGAAGGAAAATGTGTCTTGTTTAAGGAATTTGCGGATGTGGATGCCTTTCCTTTGTGTGTTGACTCCAATGATGTCGATACGATTGTAGAAACGATAAAAAATATTTCCAAATCCTTTGGAGGAATCAACTTAGAAGATATTAGTGCACCGCGTTGTTTTGAAATCGAAAGACGGTTAAAAGAAGTCTGTGATATTCCCGTTTTTCATGATGATCAACATGGGACAGCCGTTATTACCTTAGCGGGTCTTACCAACGCATTAAAGCTTGTCGGTAAACGCAAAGAAGATGTGAAAATCGTTACTTCTGGAGCTGGGGCTGCTGCGATTTCGATTGTGAAGCTCTTGTTGTCGGCTGGTTATAAACATATTACGATGACCGATCGGCATGGAGCGATTTATGCAGGACGAGATTATTTGAACTGGATCAAAGAAGAAATGGCCCAAGTAACTAACGAAACGAAACAAGCGGGCTCTTTGGCCGATGTGATTCGTGGTGCGGATGTCTTTATTGGGGTAAGTGCGCCTAAGCTTTTAAGTGAAGAAATGGTAAGAAGTATGAATAAAGATGCCATCATTTTTGCATGTGCAAATCCGACCCCAGAAATCTTCCCAGAACAAGCCAAAGCTGCAGGGGCTGCCATCGTTTCAACCGGACGCAGTGATTATCCAAATCAAATCAATAATGTGCTTGCCTTCCCAGGTATTTTTAGAGGGGCTTTGGATGTACGTGCCAGTGATATCAATGAAGCGATGAAAATGGCTGCCGCACATGCCTTAGCCAATTTGATTCCCGAAGATCAATTAAATCCCGATTATATTATCCCTAAGGCCTTTGATCCCAATGTTGGACCAGCCGTTGCCAAGGCTGTAGCGCAAGCGGCCCGGGATAGTGGAGTAGCTAGAATCTAGGTGAGGATATGCAGATTGATATTCAATGTGTATCTTGTATTGTGGATAAGGAAGTGCAACGCCTTGAAGCCCAGGAAGATACAACGAAAAAACTCGATTATATGATGGAAGTCATAGCTTGTTTAAAAGCGCATGCCAAAAGTGAACCAGCGCCTGTTCTAAGTATGCGCATTGACAAGATTCGCCAGCGCTATTTTCCTTCTTCTGTTGATTTTCAACCCATCAAAGATCGGTATAATGCCTGGATGTTAAAAAAACTTCCCATCTTTCAAGCCCAGCTTCAAGCTAGTCCGGATTCCTTTGCCCAAGCGATTCGCTTGGTGTGTGCGGGAAACTATATTGATTTTGGTACAGTGAATGACATTAACGAAGATCAACTGGTACAAATTCTAGAAAAAGCCAAAGAACAAAAGCTCGATTCAGAAATCTTGGCGAATTTAAAAGATGATTTATCTAAGGCCAGTGAAGTTGTCTATCTTTGTGACAATTGTGGAGAAATCATTCTCGATACTTTACTGATGGATGAAATCTTAAAAGACTATCCGCATTGTCATTTAACGGTTGTGGTTCGCGGACAGGATGTATTGAATGATACAACTTACAGTGATTGTCAAAAGCTTGGCTTAACAGAAAAATATGACATTATGGCCAATGGAACAGCCATTCCGGGAACGTTCTATCCATTGAGCAATGAAGAAACCCAGAAAGCTTTGCGGCAGGCAGATGTAATTTTTTCTAAAGGACAGGGAAATTTTGAAGGAATGTATGGTACGAATTTTAATACTTATTATATGTTTCTATGTAAGTGCTCCTTATTCACAAAACGGTTTGGCATGAAACTATTTGCACCCGTTTTTGCCAATGAGAAGAATATCGCCAAAACATTACATCAAAAAGGTTAGATATTTTGGCCCTTTCTTATCGTCTGAAAAGACAAGAGGAAGGGAATTTGATAGAATAAGAACGAGGTGTGAGTATGAACGAATTAGAATTTAATGAGGTTGAACAAGTCGTTGAAATTGTCATGGACGACTATAATAAAAAACGCGAAATTGATGGAATGACGATGTTCCATCAACCCGACCAAGATAAGGTTGTGGAAATTGATAATAAACTATTACGTATTTTCTTCCCTGGCTTTTATCGCGATGAAGTCTATAAGATTTTTAATATGCGCCATACCCTGGCTGCATTAGTGGAAGATGTGATGTTTAACTTACAGAAACAAGTAACCATCGCATTGAAAAACGAACCAAGCTATGCGCAATCTAGTGAAAATGACGTCCGTAAAAAAGCCAAAGAGATTACTATTGCGTTTATGAAACAAGTTCCCCGTATGCGCGAATATATTGATACAGATCTTGATGCCATGTTTGATGGGGATCCCGCAGCCAATAGTAAGAACGAAATCATTTTGTGTTATCCAGGTTTACTGGCTTCCACGATTCATCGTATTGCCCATGTCTTATGGGAATTGGAAGTACCTTTAATTCCGCGTATGATGACGGAATATGCCCATTCCAAAACGGGAATTGATATTCATCCTGGAGCAACGATTGGCAAGTATTTCTTTATTGATCATGGAACGGGGATTGTCGTTGGTTCAACAACTACCATCGGCGAACATGTGAAATTATACCAAGGGGTAACTTTAGGGGCTTTATCGACAAGTGCTGGACAAAGTTTACATGGGGTGAAGCGTCATCCAACCATTGAAGATAATGTGACGATTTATTCTGGTGCCAGTGTATTAGGGGGCCAAACGGTCATTGGCCATGGTTCTGTGATTGGTTCAAATGCGTTTGTGACTTCGAGCATTAAACCCGATTCACGTGTCACAATTCAGAATCAAGAGTTGCATCAAAGTAGTGAAGGTATTAAAAAAGAAGATCTTCAACAAGATGAAGATTGGATCAAACGAAGCTAAGAATCCTGTGCGGGGATTCTTTTTTTGTGGAAGTAGCTTGTTTCTTATTCCTGGCTCTTTTACAATGAAGACATGAGAGTACACGGAATTTCAATGTACTATGCCGGTATTCCGATGCCTGGCATGGAATGGAAACAAGTTTGGGAAATCGAAGAAAATGGCTATTTTCGTTTTCATACATTTGGTTTGGAAGCTGATCAACCCATAGAAAAACGCGTTTTTGAGATGCGTCTGGCTCCCGAAGTAACGGAAGAAATTGTTTCCTTGTTGAAGCAGATTGATGCGTATGAACAAAGATCGATACTGACTCAATGGTCATTGGATGTAGAAGGCCTTACTTTATCTGGCTCTATGAATGGCTGTGTTTTTGCCCATGGCATTGATGTGACCGAACGCATTCGGGCTTTGATTCCAATTCAGAATTTCTGGGTTTTTAACAGTGTGGATCAAAGTGAAGCTATGGGCTATTGTGTGGAGTGACTATGGCAAATTTAATGGATTATGTCGATTGGCGAAAAGACTTGGATTTTAAAGCTGATCCATTTAATATAGTGGATAATTTATTGTTTTCAGAATGTACCTATATCGACTTTGAAGAAGTGATGGAAGATGGAAATACCATCACTGAAGTCGCACAGGCCTATTTTCAAAAACATAGCGAAAAAGAAATTCAAAAGCGTAAGACTTTCTATCATTTAGCTCCTTTCCTGCTGCCAAAGATGGCGCATTCGAAACGCTTTGGAAAGATTGTTTTAAGCGATTATGTAAATATCGTTGATAAAAATATGCAGATGAGTGCCATTACTTTTGTCTGTGATGATTTTATCTATATTGCCTATCGGGGAACGGATGATACCCTTGTTGGTTGGAAAGAAGACTTTGATTTTTCTTATAAGCAGGAAACCCCAGGACAGAGAGAAGCTTTGCGCTATTGTCAACGTATCGCGCAAAAGTATCCGCAAAAGATCTATATTGGTGGTCATTCAAAAGGTGGCAATTTTGCGTATTATGTAGCCATACATGCCAGTAAAGCTATCCAGGAACGACTTGTTCAAGTTTATTCGAATGATGGACCAGGATTTATCCGTCGGGTGTGGCAAGAAGTTGATCCATCGATTCTTAATAAGATGGTGAAAATCAGTCCTTGTAACTGCACCATTGGAGCGCTTCTGGAAAATCCTGTTCAACCGATCTACTGCTTAAGTAACCAGATGGGTTTAATGCAACACGATTGTTTATCTTGGCAGATTTTAGGTAAGCAATTTGTGACTGGCCAACAAGATGCGAAGAGTCTCTGGTTTGAAAATACGATTCGCCAATGGGTCGTGGATGTGGATTTTGTCCATCGCCAACAATTTGTCGAGACGATTTTTGGCATTTTCCAACAAGCCGGTGTGTATTGCCTGGAAGATTTTTCTGGCCATCAGATTCAAATTTTAAAAGCAATCAATGACCTTCCTAAAGAAGAAAGTCAACTGGTGCAATCACTCTTGCGAAAACTATTGGGTAGCAGTAAAAAAGTATTGGTTGACCAAGTAAAACGAATCACAAATTAAGTCCATTCTTTTCAAGGAATGGGCTTTTCCTATATAATGAAAACAAGAAAAAATGGAGGGACTTATGCCACAGAGAAATGACATACATAAAGTACTAATTATTGGTTCTGGCCCGATTGTGATTGGGCAAGCGTGTGAATTTGATTATTCAGGAACCCAGGCTTGTAAGGCCTTACGCTCTTTGGGTTATGAAATCGTATTGGTGAATTCCAATCCGGCTACCATAATGACCGATCCCGAAATGGCGGATGTAACGTATATTGAGCCGTTGAATGTAGAGCGTCTAGAACAAATCATTGCCAAAGAACGCCCTGATGCCCTGTTGCCGAATTTAGGAGGACAATCGGGATTGAATTTATGTGCCGAATTGAATAAAGTAGGAATTTTGGACAAATATGGCGTGCAAGTAATTGGGGTGCAAGTTGATGCAATCGAACGTGGAGAAGATCGCATTGAATTTAAAGAAACGATGAATAAACTGGGTATCGCGATGGCACGCAGTGAGGTTGCTTATGATGTGGATCATGCCTTAGCTATTGCGGAAGAATTAGGCTATCCAGTAGTATTACGTCCCGCTTATACCATGGGTGGAGCCGGTGGCGGTCTTGTTTATAATAAAGAAGAATTAAAAACCGTTTGTGCCCGTGGCTTGCAGGCAAGTTTAGTTGGCCAGGTATTAGTCGAAGAGTCGATTCTTGGCTGGGAAGAGTTGGAACTGGAAGTTGTACGTGATAAAGACAACAACATGATTACGGTTTGTTTTATTGAAAACGTCGATCCGATGGGTGTACATACGGGGGATTCTTTCTGTACTGCACCGATGCTGAGCATTAGTGAAGACGTACAAAAAAGACTCCAGGAACAAGCCTATAAAATTGTTGAGCATATTGGCGTGATTGGTGGAACCAATGTGCAGTTTGCCCATAACCCGAAAGATGATCGCATTATCGTAATCGAAATTAATCCTCGAACCAGTCGTTCCAGTGCATTAGCTAGTAAGGCTACCGGATTTCCAATTGCCCTTGTTTCCGCAAAACTGGCAACGGGTCTGACTTTAGCGGATCTTCCATGTGGAAAATATGGAACCTTAGATAAATATGTACCAGATGGCGATTATGTCGTTGTGAAATTTGCACGTTGGGCTTTTGAAAAGTTCAAAGGGGTAGAAGACAAGCTGGGAACACAAATGCGTGCGGTTGGAGAAGTCATGAGTATTGGAAAGACGTATAAAGAAGCTTTCCAAAAAGCTATTCGTTCTCTGGAAAAAGGTCGTGCTGGTCTTGGCTTTGTGAAAAACTTCCATGATCTTTCCAAAGCAGATTTGTTGGAAATGCTTGTAACACCAAGCAGTGAAAGACATTTCATCATGTATGAAGCTTTGCGTAAAGGGGCCACGGTAGAAGAAATTCATGAAATTACGAAAGTAAAGACGTATTTTATTGAGCAGATGAAAGAATTGGTGGAAGAGGAAGAACAAATCCTTCAATTTAAAGGCCAAGTGCCATCTAGTGAGATTCTGGTACAAGCCAAAAAAGATGGGTTCTCTGATCAATATCTTGCCGAAAATCTAGCGGTAGAAGAAAGTGCGATTCGGAAGGCACGTCTATGTGCTGGGCTTGAACAACATTGGGATGCTGTCCATGTAAGTGGTACGAAAGACAGTTCGTATTTCTACAGTACATACAATGGACTGGATCATAATCCAATTACTGAAGGAAAACCGAAAATCATGATTTTAGGTGGTGGACCAAATCGCATTGGGCAAGGTATTGAATTTGATTATTGTTGCGTTCATGCGGCACAGTCTTTAAAGAAACTTGGCTTTGATACTATCATCGTCAACTGTAATCCGGAAACGGTATCAACCGATTATGATACCTCGGATAAGTTGTACTTTGAACCATTGACCTTAGAAGATGTTTTAAGTATCTATAAAAAAGAACAACCAGTCGGTGTTATTGCGCAATTTGGTGGCCAAACCCCATTGAATCTAGCAGGTGAACTACAAAAGAATGGCGTAAAGATTTTAGGCACACCACCAGAAGTCATCGACTTGGCCGAAGACCGTGATCAATTTAGAAGTATGATGGATAAGCTAGGTATTCCAATGCCGGAAAGTGGTATGGCAACAACGATAGAAGAAGCTATTGCGATTGCCAATCGCATTCACTATCCTGTAATGGTGCGTCCAAGTTATGTCTTAGGTGGACGTGGTATGGAAGTGGTTTACGATGACCAGAGTATGGCCGATTATATGGCCGCAGCGGTTGGGGTGAGTCCGGATCGTCCAATTTTAATTGACCGTTTCTTGCATCATGCACTGGAATGTGAGGCGGATGCGATCAGTGATGGTTTGCATGCCTATGTGCCAGCGGTTATGGAACATATTGAGTTGGCGGGTATTCATTCCGGTGACTCGGCTTGTTTGATTCCAAGCCAGAATATCTCGCCAGAAAACTTAGCGACAATCAAAGACTATACGCGTAAAATTGCTGAAGAAATGCATGTCGTTGGATTGATGAATATGCAATATGCGATTGAAGATGGCAAAGTCTTTGTCCTGGAAGCCAATCCAAGAGCAAGTCGTACGGTACCACTTGTTTCGAAAGTTTGTGGCATTCGCATGGTTCCATTGGCAACTGACATTATTACTAGTGAACTAACGGGTAGACCTAGTCCTGTTGAAGATTTAAAAGAGCGTAAGATTCCGTATGTGGGAGTCAAAGAAGCCGTATTCCCATTTAATATGTTCCAGGAAGTGGATCCAGTCTTAGGTCCAGAAATGCGTTCGACCGGAGAAGTATTGGGTCTAGCCCAAACGAGTGGGGAAGCTTTCTATAAGGCTGAAGAAGGAGCTGGCGCTAAATTACCATTAGAAGGAACCGTTTTACTTTCAGTCAATGAATTAGATAAACCAGAAGTTCCAGCTTTGGCAAAATCTTTCTATGAAGATGGTTTCCAATTGTTGGCAACGGGAAAAACGTTTGAATTGATTCAAGCCCAAGGCATTCCGGTAAAACGAATCAACAAGTTATACGAAGGACGTCCAAACATCTTGGATGCGATTACCAATGGCGAAATTCAATTGATTGTGAATTCACCAGTGGGTAAGAAGTCCATTCATGATGACAGCTATTTAAGAAAGAATGCTATCAAGGCAAGAATTCCTTATATGACAACCATGGCAGCTGCCTTTGCGAGTGCGCAGGGCATTAAACAAATGAAACAGAAAGGTGATGGAGAACTTCGTTCTTTACAAGAATGGCATCGCCTTATTGAAGAAGAGTAGGTCAATCGACCTATTTTTCTTTTACACGTAAGGTTAGTTTGTGCTAACTTATAGTTAGGCAAAACTAATTGGAGGAGAGAGACATGGAAACGATCATTGCGTTGCAGAAAATTGTAAAAACATATGATACGGGTTTAGTGAAGTTTAATGCTTTGGATGGCGTTGATTTAAGCATAAAAAAAGGGGAGTTTGTCGTTATTTTAGGTCCATCTGGCGCAGGAAAATCAACTTTATTAAATTTAATTGGGGGTATGGATATTCCTACTTCGGGTTCTATTTGTGTGGATGGCCAAGAACTTTCTAAATATACCGAGAATCAATTAAGTGAATATCGAGCGCAAAATGTGGGCTTTATTTTTCAATTCTATAACATCTTGCCAACTTTAACGGTCAAAGAGAATGTGGCATTGATTCAGGATATTGCACCGCAGGCCCAAGATGCCGAAAAGGTGCTAGAACAAGTGGGTTTAAAAGCACATATGCATCAATTCCCTAATCAATTATCGGGTGGTGAACAACAACGGGTTTCGATTGCCCGCGCGATTGCGAAAAATCCCAAACTGTTACTCTGTGATGAACCGACAGGAGCTCTGGATTCAAAGACGGGAACAGATATTTTAAAGCTCTTAAAAGCTCAAGAAGAAACCGTAGTGATTGTCACGCATAATGCCTTGATTGCAGATATTGCAGATCGGGTAATTCGCTTAAAAAATGGAAGAATCATAGAAAATGTGATCAATAAAGATCCAAAATCGGTCGATGAGGTGGAATGGTGATGTGGCTGAATAAGAAATTAAAAAGAGATCTTTGGCAACAAAAGTTCCAGTTTTTTGCGATTTTTTTGATGATTTTTATTGGTGTACTGGCTTTCTCTGGTATTCATGGATATATGGATGGGATGCAAGTCAGCGCCAATCAATACTATGCGAAAAATAATTTAGCCGATTTATGGGTTCATTCGACCAACGTCTCAGAGCAGGATTTGGATCGGTTGAAGGCTTTAGATCATGTAAAAAAGGTCAATCGAGCTTTTGTGACCAATGGAAAACTGCAGGGGTTTAAGAAAGTAACGGTAGAAACCAATGTCATTGAAGAAAATACGGTTTCTAAATTTCATGTAGTGAAAGGAAAAGGTTTCTCACAAGAAAAAGATGGAATTTGGGTCGATAGTTATCTTGCTAAGAACCAAAACATTCATGTAGGTGATGCTTTGAAATTGAATCTTTCGGGCCAAACAGTTCAAACCAAAGTTGTCGGTTTGATCAATAGTCCTGATCATGTGTATTTTGTCAAAGATGCAACGCAGCTTTTTCCTTCCCATACCGATTATGGCTTTGTGTATGTTTCGGGTAAAACCTATAAAAAACAAGTACTAAATGATCAAATGGATGTTCCGTATACAAAATGTTATGTAGACGTAGACTCCCCAAAACATCTTGATTCTGTAAAACAAGCCATTAAAGATCAAGTTTCTGATGTGGTAGCAGTGACTGGACGCAAGTCAAATGCTTCGTACCAAGGTTATCAATCCGAAATTGATGAAGGAAAAACGTATGCCGGGATTTTCTCGGGTATGTTTCTATTTATTGCGGTTTTGACAGTCTTGAGTACAATGAATCGTTTTGTCAAAAAACAGCGGGTACAAATTGGAACGTTAAAAGCTTTGGGCTTTTCAAAGCGAAAAATCACCTGGCATTATATGAACTTTGGCTTAGTGATTAGCATTGTTGCCAGCGGTTTAGGCGTAATCGTAGGGGCGGTTACGATTGGCCAATACTTTCTGGATATGGAAATGTCGTATTTTGAGATACCGAATGCGAAAGTTGTGCTTTTAAGATCTGTTTATATTTTAGCTTTTGCGGTTGTCGCAATGATTTCCCTGGTAACCTATGCATCGAGTCGAAATATTCTAAAAGAGACGGCTAGTCAAGCTTTGCGCTTAGAAGCACCTAATACAAAGAAGCAAAAAACAACTGTTCCGAAAGCAATCCTTTTGCCAAACGCAAAACTTTCTACTAAATGGAATATCCGGGATATCTTTCGTAATAAAGCGCGTACTTTGGCATCTTTAGCTGGAGTAGTGGGCTGTACAGTATTAATGGTTTGTGCTTTTGGATTGTTTGATTCGATGAATGCTTATATGGATTGGGAATATGAAATCTTAAATGACTATCAGAATAAGGTTTTATTGGATGCCGATTATACCGATGCTCAATATGATCATCTGAGAAGTCTTTATGGCAATGCAAGTTCGGAAACATTTGCGATAGAATGCAAAGTTGGTTCTAAGATAAAAGAGCGAACTTTAACCATCAATGATTCAAAAGGTAAACTGAAAGTGACAGACCACAACAAAAAGGTCTTCTCTCTAAAAACAAAGGGCATGTATTTAACCGAGAAATTAGCTAGAGAATACGATGTGCATATAGGTGATACATTTGTATGGCGACCATTAGGAAGTTCAGATTGGAAAAAGAGTAAAGTAGTTGGCCTAAATCGTGATCCCCAAGCCCAGCAATGTACCATGACAAAATCAGCCTATGAAAAGGCGGGTTTTACGTATCGAGCAGATACGCTTTACACCAATAAAAAAGTTAAGAAAATTGATGGAGTTATGAAGGTTGCGAATATTCAAGATATGCGTAAAGAAGCCGAAAAGATGGTAGCTACAATGAAATCTATGATGGTTTTGTTGATAGTATTTGCGGTTATTTTAGGATTGGTTATTTTGTATAACCTAGGTATCTTATCTTTTACCGAAAAACAATATCAATTTGCGACGTTAAAAGTACTAGGTTTCAAAAATAAACAAATCAAAGAAATTTTTATGAAACAAAATACATGGATCATGTTGGTGGCAATTTTGTTTGGATTGCCTTTGGGTTATTATTTAACGGATTACATCTATCGTGAAGCGATTAGTGATACATATGACTTCAATGCATCAATTCGCTTGATTTCGTATGTGATCGCAACTGTGGGAACGTTTGGCGTATCATTTTTCATCAATCAAATTCTCGCAAGAAAAATCAAAACGATTGATATGGTTACCAGCTTAAAGGGAAATGAATAAGTCTATGGTATAATAGGGTGCATGAACGGATTAGAAGAATATTACGGTAAATTTTGTGAAGATAAACGCTTGTTGTCGCGGCATGGACAAGTGGAATATCGTACGAGTATGAAATACATTCATAAGTATCTTAAAGAAGGAGATCGGATTTTAGATGTTGGTGCCGGTACAGGACGTTATTCGGTTGCTTTAAGCCAGGAAGGCTATCAAGTAGATGCACTGGAACTGGTAAAGTATAATTTAGGCGTTTTAAAAGCTAAGAAAAGTACAGTTAAAGCTGTACAGGGTAGTGCTTTAGATCTTTCCCGATATCCCGATGGAACCTTTGATCTGACCTTACTATTTGGACCAATGTATCATTTATTTACATATGAAGAAAAGAAAAAGGCTCTATCTGAAGCTAAACGGGTGACTAAGGTTGGAGGAACCATCTTAGTGGCCTATGTGATGAATGAATACAGTGTGTTGGTTCATGGCTTTCGTGATGGGCATATTAAAGAATCCATTGCGGCAGGAAAAGTCGATGAGAGTTTTCAAACGCATACCAATATGGATGATTTATACAGCTTTGTGCGATTAGAAACGATTAATCAGTTAAATCAAGATCTGTATCTAGAGCGTCTACAGATTATTGCGGCAGATGGACCAAGTGATTATATGCGTCCGGTATTAAATAAAATGGATGAAGAAACATTTGAATTATTCATGCGTTACCATCTAGCTACCTGTGAAAGACAAGAATTGATTGGCGCAAGTAGTCATACTGTTGATATCTTACGTGTACATTAAGGGAAGAGAAATCTTCCTTTTTTTTGTGATCAAATTAAGGATAAGCGATAGGAGAATAGATGGATATGTTAGAATTAGAGTACGAATGTTTCCTATGTAAAAGTAATTATCAAAACAGGAAGAGTGTGAGGTATTAGAAGAATGAAAAGAATATTGTTCCTTTGCCATGGGAATATATGCCGTAGTCCCATGGCGGAATTTATTATGAAAGAATTATGTCGAAAAGAAGGAATCTATATGGATATAGATTCTATGGCTTTGACGTATGAGGAAATTGGCAATGATATGTATCCGCCAGCAAAACGAAAATTAACGGAAAAGGGGATTCCTTTTACTCCAAGACAAGCTAGAATCATGGAACGGTGCGATTATTTTGACTATGATTATATCTACTATATGGATGCGGAAAATAAACGAGATGTATCACGTATTGTAGGAGAAGACTTAGAACATAAAATTTATCGCTTGTTGCCAGATCGCGATGTTGCGGATCCCTGGTGGACAGGTGATTTTGAAACGACCTATCAAGATGTTTTAGAAGGATGTAAATTGCGCTTAAAGGAGATAGAAAATGATTAAACAGAACCTGCATACCCATAGCACCTATGTGGATGGAAAGAATCCCTTAGAAGAAATGGTAAATAAAGCAATTACGAAAAGATTTACGATTCTTGGATTTAGTGAACATGCTTATATACCAGGGGATGATTGTTGCATGTCGCCTGAATCTTGCGAAGCCTATATAAAAGAAGTGAAACAATTAAAGAACAAGTACAAGAATCAAATTGAAATTTTCTTAGGCCTAGAACAAGATATGCGCTATCGTGATCCACATCCAGAAGTGTATGACTATATCATTGGATCCAAACATTTTTTAGAGCATGATGGAAATTTTTTATCGGTAGACTACGATAGAGAAACTTCCCTTCAAATGATTCATGAATGGTATGGCGATGATTTTATCCTCTTTGCCAAAGATTATTACACGGGGATTTGTGGAATGAAAGACTGGCAGGAAGTGGATATTGTTGGACACTTGGATTTGTTGATGAAATACAACGAAGATGAATCTTTCTTTTCTTTTACGGATGAAAGATATATAAAGATGGCCTGTGATGCGATTGATGCATTATCCCAAAAGATATTTGAAGTAAATACCGGAGCGATTGCTCGGGGATATCGAAAAACACCATATCCGGAAAAACATTTATTACAATACATGAAAGAAAAAGGCATAAAGATTTGTCTAAACAGTGATTGCCATAATGCAGAATATTTAGATTGTGCTTTTAGTTTATCCAAAGAAATTATTGAATCAGCTGGTTATCATTCTATGATGGTTTTGACAAAAGATGGATTTAAAGAAACAGATTTAGATGCATTTTGTTTTGAATAAGGGATAAAACCAAGGCTAAGTAGCAGTAATGAAGGAAATTTTACAAATTTCCTTCATTTTTTGTACTTTTTTTAAAAAATCATTTGACAATAGGAGAAATGGTTGGTATTATAAACGAGCTGTTGGCGAGATCAACAGAACGATCTTTGAAAACTGGATAAGAAAGAAACCAAGAAAACGTCAATTTCGAATAAAGAAAAGAAAGATGTCAGAGAACATCTAAAGAGCTAAATCAAATGGAGAGTTTGATCCTGGCTCAGGATGAACGCTGGCGGCATGCCTAATACATGCAAGTCGAACGGAGAAGCCTAACAGAAGATGCTTGCATCGGAAGATAGATACTTCTCAGTGGCGAACGGGTGAGTAACACGTAGGTAACCTGCCCATGTGCCCGGGATAATTTCTGGAAACGGAAACTAAAACCGGATAGGTAATAGAGAAGCATTTCTGTATTATTAAAGAAGCCTCAAAGCTTTGAACATGGATGGACCTGCGGTGCATTAGCTAGTTGGTAAGGTAACGGCCTACCAAGGCGACGATGCATAGCCGACCTGAGAGGGCGAACGGCCACATTGGGACTGAGACACGGCCCAAACTCCTACGGGAGGCAGCAGTAGGGAATTTTCGTCAATGGGGGGAACCCTGAACGAGCAATGCCGCGTGAGTGAAGACGGTCTTCGGATTGTAAAGCTCTGTTGTGAGAGAAAAAGGATATATATAGGAAATGATATGTATTTGATGGTATCTCACCAGAAAGTCACGGCTAACTACGTGCCAGCAGCCGCGGTAATACGTAGGTGGCGAGCGTTATCCGGAATGATTGGGCGTAAAGGGTACGTAGGCGGCATGATAAGTCTGGAGTGAAAGGCTACAGCTCAACTGTAGTATGCTCTGGAAACTGTCAAGCTAGAGTGCAGAAGAGGGCAATGGAACTCCATGTGTAGCGGTAAAATGCGTAGATATATGGAAGAACACCGGTGGCGAAGGCGGTTGCCTGGTCTGAAACTGACGCTGAAGTACGAAAGCGTGGGGAGCAAATAGGATTAGATACCCTAGTAGTCCACGCCGTAAACG